>Ga0335396_10004452_pt1 | contig 15220 bp, 11 predicted proteins | sample FRY02_FD_205743 | JGI IMG/M metagenome (GOLD analysis project Ga0335396, IMG submission 205743) | Freshwater microbial communities from Lake Fryxell liftoff mats and glacier meltwater in Antarctica - FRY-02 (spades assembly) (version 2) | ecosystem: Environmental > Aquatic > Freshwater > Ice >... | reverse complement strand
CCAACAGTGGTCGGGCACAATCGAAATGCTGATCATTCGTGGAACTTCATATTAGACGACACGGCAAAAATCGGGTACCTGCGAATTACTCACTTCAGCAAGAACACTGCCGATGACTTACGGCACACCATGGATGCCTTGGTCGAAGCGGGCGTGAAAGGCGTCGTACTGGATGTGCGATCCAATCCCGGCGGATTGCTGTCTGCGGCAATTGAGATCTCAGATATGTTCATCGAATCGGGCACAATCGTAAGCGTCAAAGGCCGCACCGTTCCCGAACGAATATGGAAGGCGAAAAGCGGACCGAAATTCTCTGACTTGCCGATCGCCGTGCTTGTTAATCGATACAGTGCTTCGGCCAGCGAAGTCCTGAGTGCCGCGCTGCAGGACAATCACAGAGCGATCATCGTGGGAGAACGCACTTTTGGAAAAGGCAGCGTACAGACGGTGTTACGACTGGAAAATGGAAGAAGCCTGCTCAAACTTACGACAGCGAGTTATTTTCGTCCCAGTGGCGTCAACATTCATCGCGTTGAAAGTATGAAACCCGAAGATGAGTGGGGCGTGAAACCTGATGAAGGCCACGAACATATTATGTCAAAGGACGAGTGGCAAAAATGGTTGGTATCTCGCGATGCCGCAGATTATGAGAAGGCAGCACCGGATATTGAGTTCGAAGATTCACAGCTTGCCGACGCGAATGCCTGGCTGCAAAAGGAAAGCGAGAAAACTCCCGCTGCCAACTGAGCTTCGACACCGTGCCTATACTTCGCGCGGTCAGGAATGAGTTTGCAAGTGTCTTACGATTGTCCCCTCTTCCCCTCAAACGATTTTCCAATTTCACAACTTTACAAGTGTTCCTCGCAGGCTGTCGATTTAATGAGCGGCAAGGCACTAGCCGCCGGTGATTGCCTAGAAAACATGAGCAAAACCCGCGGCTAGCGCCTTGCGGCTCACGACCAGTGCGCGCACGATAATCGTCTGATGATACGCTATCATTTTTCCATTTGCAGGACTAGAATCGTTTCTCTAGGCAGTTTGGACAGTGGGCGCTATCTGCTCATTATTTGCGAAACAAATCTTCGACTTGCCGCCTGACAGTTTGGCCTTCCCCCATGTTGCTCAAGGCTTTAGAGACCAGCAATGAAACTTGACGAGTCGATTTCATCGCAACCTGTTAAAGGTCGTCGCATGAAAATGCACATCTTGCTGGCGTCAGCAGTTTTCTTGCTGGTCGCAGCGTCGTTTTTCAGACGATGGCCTCAGCCGCTATTGACACCAACGAACTCAGAGCGGGTGTTGCCAACTCCGTCTGTCGCGCTGACTCGCGAAAACACGGCCGGTTTTTTGGGGCCCGAAAAATGTGCCGCGTGTCATGCGAAACGAGTTGATGAGTTTCGCAACAGCAGACACTACCTCGCTTGCGTTCCCGCCTCAGACGATACCATGCCATCCGTTTTTTTGACGGGGACTGCTGAGTTCACCCCCCCAGACAGCCCGGTGAGTTTTCGGATGATTAAGGACGGGAGTCAGTATCAACAAATCGCGATTCATAAGTCCGCAGCCGGCGTTGTGGAAACGCGATCACCCATTTCACTGATTTATGGCTTCGGGGCTGAGACCGACGAAGTCTATTTTTCGTGGAAAGAAGAAAGGCTGTCAGAGTTGCCGATGAGCTGGCTTCACCCGCATCAGGAATGGGGCACCGGCGGATTCGACGTTCTTGGAGCTGGCGATTTTTCACGGCCAGCTAATCCGCGGTGCATTGAGTGCCATAATACTTGGCTTGAACATATTCCGGGAACTCCCAATCAATATAGACCTGAAACATTGATTGCTGGCGTTACGTGTGAAGCGTGTCACGGGCCAGGCAAAGAACACGTCAGTTTCCATGAGCTGCACCCGGAACAAAAGGAGCCGATGCACATTCTTCGCCCGTCTGAACTGACTCGAAGCCTAAAGATGGACTTATGCGCAAACTGTCACAGCAATGCTTTAAAGCATCGTGGCCCGGCTTTCTCCTACCGACCGGGGAAGCCACTCGATGAGTTTTACAAGACACTCGCCACTCGGAATCCAGAAGACGATCACGTTGCAAATCAAACATCGTATTTGATGCAGAGCAAGTGTTATCAAAGAAGCGAGGATCTCACATGTCTCACATGTCATGATCCGCATGGAGCACGTGATGTGTCTCACCGAGGCGCGGGGACCAGTGCCTGTCTGAACTGTCACGATCTGCAGAACTGCGACGAGCGACCACGACTTCCCGAAGGTGTCCGCGATAACTGCGTGGGCTGTCACATGCCGGAGCGAACAAAAATCCAGGTGAACTTTGATACGAAAAATGACATCTATTATGCCCCTGTACCTCTTTGGGATCATCGCATTGCTGTCAACAACGTTGCTCGTGATGAAGTATTGCTTCGGTGGCATCGGTCACAACACGAGGATGTTCATCTGAAGGAATCGGAGCGACTTGCTGCGTCTCTTGCGGCAATAAACGAGGAAGAGGGAGATCAATGTGTCGTGCAGTATCGCTATCTGGCTGCGGCTGACCATTATCGCCGATCTGAATCATTCCGGTTATCAGAATCCGTCAGGCGGAAACGCGAAACAGCCTTAGCGAAGGTCGCGAAAATCTCCACAGATTTTGTTCGCGCTGAACACGAAAGGGCTGAAGGACGTATTGACGACGCAATTGCAACTCTCGAACATTTATTGATTGACAAACCGGACCACGCAGAAGCGCGCGGTCGACTTGGGACACTCTATGCCAATAAGGGACGAAATGCTGAAGCACTTGAACAGTGGGCTGCAGTTCAAAAATATGACCCGGATAACGCGTACGGCGAGGGCATGATTGGCTGGTATTGGTATCTTCAGAATGAGCCAGAAAAAGCATTGGCTGCTTTGACCCACGCCGACGAACTTGAACCCTACTCATTTCGAGTCAATTTTAACTTAGGGCTGATTCTGGTGAAGCTTGATCGTCAGGCAGAAGCCATGGATCACTTTGGAACGGCAAATCGCATTGAGCCTCAGAACATCGATTGTGCACTTGTTCTCAATGCCGGGCTGCGGCAAGACGCAAAATTTCAGCAGGCAATTGATGTCATTGAAAAGATTTCAAGCATAACTCAGAGCAAACATCCGGTTATCGAGATCACAAGAGCCGACTCTTTGGCAGACGCAGGGCAGGCGGATGCCGCAATTGCCGTGCTGCTGGAAGTTCAGAAGAATTTCTCTGACGCGGACCTTCAACTTGAAATCTCAAATCGTCTGAAAAATCTGAATTTGCGATCAGATTCCGAAACGGCTCCTTAGGACCTGTCCAAGAACTATTCCGAGATTGTGAGCCGCAAGGCGCTAGCCGCGGGTCGTCTCGCTGCCACCCGCTGCCACCCGCGGCTAGCGCCTTGCGGCTCACGAAATCGCGGTCTTAATGTTGGACAGGTTCTTACCGTGTACAGTATAACCCAAAGCGTAAGTTTTGAGGTTGCGGTAAGGCGAGCGGCAGATTTCTGGTTACCGTGGAGAACCGGGGCTAGCGCCCTGCGGCTAATCAAATCAGCCGCCACGCGCTAGCGTCCGGTTGTTCGGCTTGGTAGTTCCTAATCTGCCGCTCGCCAAAATTCGATTTTACATTTTTATGGCTAAGGCCAAAAGCGGTGATAACCGGATCGAATTCTGTGGCCGAAAATCATCGCGTTTGTTACTCTTGTGATGCGATGACCCGTCGGGCTTGCACTCAACTGAAAAAGGATCTCTTCATGCGCACGTTTTCCTGTTTGCTATTCATTTTTGTGCTCGGCTGCGATGAATCCAGCCAAACCGACGGAGCAGGAACACCTTCGAATTTGAGTGAGAGTGATGCACGGAACCTGAATGATGCGACTCAGCAATCCACGCCTTTCATTTCACCCGGAATCCAGAATCCAAAAGCCTTTGCTGCCGATGAAGTAGACTTTCCGGATCACTTCCCCATTGTCGGAATTTCCATGGGTGCCGCCTCAAGGGCCTATGCCATCAGAGACCTGTCGCAAATGACGACGCACGTTGTGAATGACCTCCTGGAGAATACTGCAGTGAGCGTGACATACTGCAATCGTACCAACGTAGTTCGGGTTTTTTCCAATAGCGATTCTACGATTCCCATCGAACTCGCCATTGGCGGGTGGCAGGATAATCAGATGTTGATAATGCTGGACGGGAAATTCTTCCTGCAACAGGCGAAAGATATCCCGCTCAAGGACTATCCATACACCAGAACCACATGGGGTGAATGGAAGAGTCTTCACCCCGAGACAAGGATCTACGTGACGAAAGAAACATCAGTCAAGTGACAGACGATCAAAGCGTCTACTGATCTTTGGGTCGTTCGGAACCATGCGGTTCATTCTTTGCCATTCGATGTCCAATGTTTCTCGCGGCTCAGCAGGAGCTTCGCCCTCCCGAATTACAAATACACAAACCAAAGTGAGCGGCAAGGCGCTAGCCGCCGGTGATTTGCGTTAAAACGCTGGCAATACCGGCGGCTAGCGCCTTGCCGCTCACAAAACCGTCGTTAAGTCCACGCCATTGGGGCTAGCGCCCGTGGCTACATCCTGCCGCCACTCCGTGGCTGAAACACAAATAATCCGCACCGTGCGTTTCAGTCCTAACGGGACGACATGCTGTAGCCACGGGCTAGCGCCCTGCGGCTAATAAAAACAGCCGCCACGCGCTAGCGTCCGGTTGTTGGGCTTGGTCGTTCCTGATCTGCCGCTCGCTTAAGAACTGCAGCAGCCTGTCGCCACATGATGGCAAGGTCATGTTTTCCCAGCTGTTCACAGAGTTCCGCCAGCTCATTGCGGATATCAGCATCGTGAGGATTGCTTAACACACGGGAATTTTTTTCGCTGAGCTGAGCTGATAACTCTTTCAGGCGGCTCCAGGCAGCCAGCTCCACCTTCGCTTCTTCCGCCTGCCCCGCGTCTCGAAGCGCAAGTCCCAACTGATAGCGACATTCGGCATCGTAAGGGAAAAGCATGGTTGCCCTGCGAAGAATCTCCACAGCCGCCTTTCGTTCACCCTGAGCGACACGTATCTCTGCGTCCAGCAGACAGACGGAGCGATCATCGGGGTCAAGTCGCTGTGCCGTTTTCAATGATGCGATGGCCTCTGCGTTGTTGCCGGCGTTCAGGTAGCAACGAGCTTTCAGCGTTTCTGCAATCGCCGAAGACGGTATCGGAAGAAGGACTTCCATTGCCTCATCGTATTGCTTTTGCGAAACCAAAGACGCGGCCAGCTCCAGTGACATCTCGCTACCCTCCTGCATGGGAGGATTTCTGTCCAAAGCAGCGCGGTAACTCTCGATTGCTTCTTTGTCCTGCGTAAAATCCCGGTACATCATCCCCATGAGTCGGTAGGGTCGAAAATCACTCGGAACCAGTCTGGTCACTTCACGCATATGGCGTATCGCCAAGTCGTATGCCCCGAGATCATAATAGATGATACCAAGCCATCGATGCGCCTCGGCATGGTCGGGATTCTCCCGAACCAATGTCGTCAACATCGCCTCAGCTTCCGGTTTGCGTGAAGCTTTATGCAGCGCCAGAGCGGTGTAAAACAAAAGAGGTTCTCGCAGCTTTCCTGAAGCGGAAATTCGCGAGAACCTCTGTAATGCTGAATCCGTACGACCAAATCTGAGCAGTCTCACGCCTAATAAAAAATCCGCGTATGACTGAGATTCAGGGTTTTGCTCTAGTGAGCGAACAGCCCGATTGAAGGCACGAACATCTCCCTTGTCGAGGCTTGATAATGCGAGTTCAAGTGTCTGCTCTGAACTACGACGCCCAACAGGAAAAACAAGTCCAAAACACACGAAGACGGTGACGGTGACGGTGACGGTGACAAAAACCACTGTCAGCCACCGCCATTTTTTTCGCACATGCGAGCTGACACATGCCCGAACTCGATCAAATTCGATCATCAACCAATCAATCCGCAAGCTGAAGCAGGAAATCATTTCCGTCAGCTTTTACAGTCTCTTTCAGAGGTGTTGTTGTCCGCTCGCCGTATTGAACTGGAACCTCTGGCTTTGCATCCTCTGACTTCTTATTCGGGTCATTTTGATCTTGCATTAACATTGTCATTTTTGTTGGATCATTCAACATTGCGTCCATGTCTTCTGCAGACGTTGCAGCAACAGCCGCCGCCTTAGAGACGGTAATGACATTCTCGCCAGCCATCGCTCCGTCGTTCGGGTCGAACATGGAAAGTGAAAACTTCCCTTCCGCATTGGTAATTCCCGTTGCCGGGCGAGGAGCTTTCTCAGTCCAAAACGACACAGTTGCGCCAGCGAGCGGGTTCCCACCATACATCACGGTTCCAGTGACCGGCACCAGATCCGGACGACCTTCAACGCCCGCACCACATCCGCACACAGCCAGAAAAGCCACTCCACACAACCATTGCATGTGCAAATCTTTCAGCCGAATGATCACGTTCATCGGAGGTAAATCCTTATTCACAAAAACCAAGATTAAAAAAACGGGAGGGATCTCGATGATCCCTCCAGAAGCTGCCAACGGCCATGAACACAGACTTCCCGCGGCCAGAAATGAGACCGGCGAGCGGAGTGGCGTGAACCCTCCGGTACCTCGTTCTTGTACCGGCAAGCTGACGCATGCCGCTCGTCAATTCATTCACTCTTGACCGCGCGGAATATAGACAAAGAAGGCAATCGACGTTCACTTGGAGGTGAGTATCGATCGCCCTAGGTTCTAGTAATCACCGACCACTTCGCCATCGCGACGATCACCGAGTCTTTGGTAAGTCATATAGTCGATGTTTTCTGAGATAAATCTTGCAGAACCATCGCACAATGCAAACTGTGCTCCACCCACGTGGCGGGACTTGAAACCCTGACTCGTTTGCCAGTTTTGGAATTGATTGCAGCCCGCTGGAACGGTATTCCATTCATATTTAATCCCACCGACTATGATCCCTGGCTCACGCACGCAGGCGATTGGATAATTGATTGGGGCCGCCGTGCCTGTGAAGGAGGTATTGAAATGCACCCATCCATTTCGATGATGGTCACCGCATTGTGGTCGAATCTCGCCAACAGCAATGGTGTTGGAAGTTCCATCGGTGATTTGAGCAATCGTGGCACCGAAACCGAAACGAGAAATAATCCCCGAGATTTCGCCTCCGTTGGACGTATTTCCGTGGCCAGATGGTCCAGTACCAAAGTTGTTTCCAGGAAACAAGGTGCAGGCGCCATCCCTCGAAGGGAATGACTGATTTCCCATGGAAAGATGGTAATTTGTCTTCATGGAATGGCCGTCTAGGTTCGGCGATGGTTCGCTGGGGCAAGTGAAGCCGGGGATCAGGATGTTTCGAATCAATTTTCCGTTGATCACCCTCGCTTCAAAGTTGCAGTCCGTCAGGCTCGCTGGATCCGCACAATTCCATGCAGTTCCCGTAGCCGCGAAATTGAACGAGTTATAGAGTGGTGCCTGCTCGATGAACGGAAGCAAATGGACAAGATGAGAACCCTTGCTGCCGTCATTCCATGCGGGACCTGGTCCAAAGACGTTGGAGGTGTTCAGTGGGAACTGACCAAACGTACCTTCATAATTGTGCATTGCCAGCCCGAGCTGCTTTAAGTTGTTCTTGCACTGTGTTCGGCGAGCCGCCTCACGTGCCTGCTGCACTGCAGGGAGTAATAGCGAAATGAGAATCGCAATGATTGCGATTACGACCAACAACTCGATAAGAGTGAAGGCCTTACGTCTGGGTCTGAATGACAACTGCATCTTCTTTTCGCCTAAGGTAGGATCTCTGTGAAATAGGAACATAAACTAACACGAATTGCGTCAAGACGGCGTAGTTGCCTTCCGTCAGCATGACCGTCGATGCTTAGAGTACACGTAGTTTTTCTCTTTGGAAATAAAGAAGGGTGGATTTCTGAGAAAATGCGAAAAAATCTGAACTGCGTCAATGGCGAGCGGCAGATTTCTGGTCACCGTCGAAAACCGGGGGGTAATAAAAACAGCCGAAAACCGGGGGCTGCAGGTTGTCGATTTAGTCAAAAACAGTGAGCCGCAAGGCGCTAGCCGCGGGTTTTGTTCATGTTTCCGAGGCAGTCACCGGCGGCTAGCGCCTTGCCGCTCACTAAATCGACAGCCTGCTAGCGTCCGGTTGTTCGGCTTGGTCGTTCCTAATCTGCCGCTCGCCCAACAGACTCATTCATCGTCTCAGGGCTATCGTTTTTTGACTTTTTTGTGAAACTTTGACATGCCGGATTCCAGAATCGAGACTTCTTCGTTTGACAATCGACAAAGATTCTATGGGCGATCGCTGCTGCTCATTTCGTTTTTCGTCACGGGGTGCCGTTCGGAACAAGAAACCAGCGCGCCAGCGATGAAAGAAACCACGCTGAGTGCTGAAAAAGATAGCGGCACCGAACGCGTATTCGATTTCGAAGACTGTACACCAAAATCGGGTGTCAGTTTTGTCTACAAAAATGGCGAAGAAAGCGGACATTTTGCAATTCTTGAGTCGCTTGGGGGCGGTGTCGGAATTCTGGACTTTGATCTGGATCACAATGATGATCTGTTTTTCCCCGGTGGCGGCAAGTTCGACGAACGTCCCTACCCGATCGGGGTTTCCGCCGGGTTATTCCGGAATCTTGGCGACATGCGTTTTTCTGACGCGAGCTTAAATTCCAGTCTCCGTGAGTCTTCCAAGTACTCGCATGGTGCCTCCGTGGCCGACTGCGACAACGATGGATTCCCCGACATTCTTGTGACTGGATTCGGTGGGCTGCAGCTTTGGAAGAATCTGGGTGATGGCACGTTTACTGAGGCGGCAATTTCTGCAGGCCTTTGCGATTCACTGTGGAGTAGCAGTGCGGCATGGGGCGACCTGAATCGAGACGGAGCACTCGATTTGTATATCGCACATTATGCAAATTGGTCGTTTGAGAATCACCCCGTTTGCCAAGGCCCGCAACCGGGTCTTCGTGAGATTTGCCCTCCTCGTCAATATGATGGACTCCGTGATTCTCTGTATATTTCCAACGGTGATGGCACTTTCCGCGATGGCTCTACCGAGTGGGGCCTTGCGGAGGGGGGGAAAGGACTTGGGGTAATCATGGCCGACCTAGATCTTGACGGTGATCTCGATATCTACGTCACGAATGACACCGTCGAGAACTTTCTTTACGAGAATCAGGGTGATCACCTGGATGATGTTTCATTGATCAGCGGATCCAGTGTGAGCGAACAAGGAGTTGCGGAAGGAAGTATGGGAGTCGGTGTCTTCGACTATAATCTCGATGGATCGCCCGATGTGTGGGTCGTCAACTATGAAAATGAGAGTGCGTCGCTTTATGAGAATATCGGAAAATTGAGTTTCCGCCACGTGAGCGATCGCGCGGGAGTGACGGGTGCCGGTTTGTTCGTTGGATGGGGAACCTGCTGCTTCGATATCGACTTAAACGGATTCGATGATATTTTCGTTTCCAATGGACACGTGATTCGATACCCCATAAATGCTCCTGTCGAGCAATTGCCGATTTTGCTGGAGAATCTTTCCGGAGTCAGATTTCGCAATGTTGCAACTGCGGCCGGAAGTTACATGACGGAGGTACACAAAGGACGGGGGGCCGCGATCAGTGATCTTGACAATGATGGAGCAGTCGATCTCATCGTTTCAAACAATAACCAGCCAGTCAGGCTGCTGCGAAACCGAACGAAACGAAAAGGCAGATGGCTGGAAATCGAACTGTCTGGAACAACGAGTTCCAGAGACGCTGTGGGAGCGATCGTGACACTGGTTTCAGGGCATGTTCGTCAAGTCAAGCAAGTGGTGGGTGGCGGCAGCTATGCATCGACAAACAGTCGCAGGATCTTTTTCGGAATCCCGGCGGACACCGCACTGGAAAGCGTTGAAGTTCGATGGCCATCTGGCAACGTGCAGTTCATCGAGCGACCTGAAGTTGACCAGATTCTGCGTCTGATTGAAGTGCCTAGCAACCATACTAGGATTGGATCAAAGGTCGAATGATGCCTGCATTTTTCGATATTCAGAGGTTTCATCATGTAGTCTTTGTGGGACAAACCTGAGCGTGTGGTTTGTGTCTTCGATGTCTTCCTACGGTTTGCGTACGCTCGCGCACCGATCTGATTGTCTTCCTGAGCAACGCAATGTCCGGCAAAGATCAAACGACTCCAGTGACTCCGGTGACTCCGGTGACTCCGGCCGCAGAACGCCCGATGCGGAATTCCAGGACGCCGCGAGGAGGCAGGAACCGATCTGTATTCGGTCGTTTTGTATTTGGACTTTTGATTCTGGGAGTCTTGTTTGGGTTGCGAAACCAATGGTGGCCATTTACCTGCCGGTTTTTCTCGCGGCAAGCTTATGTACAGCGGGATTTTGCAAAATCATTGAAATGGCTGGACGCAGTTCGGCTCATCGCATCTGATGACAGCAGCACGGCACTGATGCGAGCGAGAATTTACCGGAAACAGGGGAAGATGGTGGAACTCGCCGCAGCCTTGAAGGAAGCCCATCGGATCGACGCTCCCGTCAATCTCCTGGATCGCGAGCAATGGCTGGCATTGGCACAGTCGGGCCAGATGTCTCAGGCTGAGCAGCACCTTTCCAAACTGCTGCAGGAACCCGGAGAGGATCTGGAAGAGATCTGCGATGCGTATGTCACCGGTTATATGCGGAACCTCAATTTTGGAGCTGCGCACACACTTCTGGAGTCGTGGATCAAGGACTTTCCCGAAAGTGCGTGGCCGCATTTACTCCGGGGGCGAATTTCAATGGTTACAGATGACTTTCGTACCGCCGAGTCCTCGTTTCGAAAGGCCTGTGAACTGGTCCCCGACGATCCGGAATTCCGGCTTGAACTCGCAAGGTCTCTCGTCGCACTGAATTCTCCTGAAGAGGCTATTCGGCTTTTGAAGTCCATCGACGAGGATTCACGGCATCGCTCAGCAGTGGCACTCGAGTTGGCACTTTGCCTGAGGATGACCGGTGAAACAAAGACAGCGGTAAATCTCCTAGAGGAAGTTGTTCGAAAGTCACCGCAGGACTCCAAGGCGCTTCTGGAGCTCGGGCGAACATATCTGGAAATAGGAGATTTTGTAAAAGCAGAGAACATCCTGCAGCAAGCGTTGGCCGCATCTGCGAGCGACGATGAGGTTCACTACGTGCTCGCCAAGTCGCTTCAGGAAGCTGGAAAGGCTGATGCGGCACGTCCCCATTTTCAATTCAGTGAAGATGCGAGGAAGGCAAAAAAGGATCTGGGTAACCTCAGAGAACGAGTCTACAGGAATCCTCTGGACCTTGATGCGAAGATCAAGATGGGGGAGATCATGTTGAAGTACGGCGAACCAGACGAGGGAGTCATCCGGCTGCTTGCAGCGCTGGAAATTGATCCAGACAATCAGCAGGTTCAAACGCTCCTTTCAGATTATTACCAACAACGGGCTGACAGCGACCCCGCGTTTGCTGGAATTGCTTTGCAGTTTCAGCAAAAGCTCAAAACACGAAGCATCGATCCAGCGGAGTCTTCTGATTCCGCGGGAAGCAGGGAATCTGACTTGGAAAGCCGGACAAAAAACTGATAGCGTGATGCAAATATCCAGACACGGTCCTGTTGCTTCCGGTCTTCTTTTGCCATGCCAGCATCAAGTCAACGCGCTGAAGCGTTCCGTTTGAATTGGGATCCCCGTCGAATGCTAATTGCTCTGTTCCAAAAGCAGCCTGCAGTCTTGAACCTACAGCTCATCCAGTTTGCTGTCGCTCTGGTGATGCTTTCGGGTTGTGTGGATGACCCTCACGACAGCGGCACAGCAGCGGGTGGCGGGGCGACATCGAACGCATCGTCGGGCAGCAAGTTTTCCGAAGCGACAGACGCAGAGGTGACTCACCAAGTGACTGTCTTCTGCGGTGCCTGTCACGCCGTGCCGTTGCCAGACAGTTTTCCAAAGCGCGCCTGGTACGACGAAGTGAAACGGGGGTTTGATTTCTACTATGACTCCGGTCGCAAAGATCTGACGCCACCACGTCAGGCATCGGTGGTTTCGTGGTATCAGCAGCGGGCACCAGAGTTGCTGGCAGAATCTGACCAGACCGAAGTCGGGGATTCACCGCTGGCTTTCAAGTTGCGCATGATCGACGTACCCGTGAACTCAACAGAACCTGCCGCCGTGTCTGTCGTGCGTCTGGCTGATTCTGAGTCGAGTCCCTCGCGATTCTGGGTCAGCGACATGCGGCGCGGAGTCGTCGTACGCTGTGATGTGAATGATCCGACGAACTCAGTGGTCATTCGAATCGGTGCGAATCCAGTTGGATCATGCGACGTTGATCTCGACCAGGACGGTCGCATGGATCTCATCGTGGCAGACCTAGGGAGTTTTCTTCCGGAAGATCACAGCAAAGGGCAAGTGCTCTGGCTTCCAGGCGTTGACAGTCACGAACCGGAACCAGCACCGCGTGTCATTCTGGATACAATCGGGCGCGTCGCCGACGTGCAAGTTGCCGATCTGGACAATGACGGCGATCCGGATCTTATCGTCGCTGAATTCGGCTGGCACAAAACTGGCGGAATTCATGTTGTGTTCAATGACGTCGATGACACTGGTGAGCGCACATTCCGCGATCTGCGCGTGGACACAAGGCCGGGCACGATTCATGTCCCGGTGACGGATCTGGATGGTGACGGGCGACTGGATTTTGTAGCGTTGATTAGCCAGGAGCATGAAGTCATTGAGGCGTTCCTGAATCGGGAATCCGGTTTCGAAAAAATCCGAATCTACGCGGCCCCTGATCCATCGTACGGGTCAAGCGGGATTGAACTCACTGACATTGATGGCGACGGTGACGTAGACATCCTATACACAGTCGGCGATACGTTTGATTCGTATCTGATCAAACCTTACCACGGCATCTGGCTGCTGCGGAATGACGGTCAGCTCAGGTTCGAACCACAGCACATTGCCGCGATGCCGGGAGTTCTGCGGGCCGTGACGGCCGATCTGGACGGCGACGGCGATCAGGACATTATTGCTGCCGCACTCCTGCCGTCGAAATCTGTGCGTGGGAAAACGCTATCGGATCTGCAGGCGTTGATTTGGCTGGAACAGACCGCTGACGGCCAGTTTGCACGCCACGTCATTCAGCGAGGACTACCAATCTATGCGTCGCTGGCGGTGAGCGATGTTGACGGAGATTCTGATCTGGATATTGTCGCAGGCTGCTTCCATGCTGAACCTGTTGATCCGCCTTCACTGCTGCATGTCTATGAGAACTTGCGACTAAACAAATGACCGCGCTAGTGCTTCGTCAGGCATAATAGTTCGCGCGGCCAGAAATGAATCCGGCGAGCAGAGCGTGAGCCCTTCGGTACCTCGTTTTTGTACCGGCAAGCTGACGCATGCCGCTCGCCGCCGACAGGCGCACCACCGGCTAATTTTTCGAACCGCTTCGCGGTAAAGCACACAAATTACAATTACGTCCACAACATAACCAATCTGGGACAGTTGAACTGGACGCCCGATTTTTTTTGAGAACTACGGGCTTCGCTGTTCGTTTCTATCCTGTTGCGGGATTCGATCACTTTGAAACACGGCATATTGTTCCCGGAGTTCCTGATCGGCCGGTAGCAGCGCCAGCAGTGTGCGGAACTCCGCATCAACCTGATCGGCCATCTTTTCAAACTGAAAGATCAGGAGCAGAGCTCGGTGAGCATCGACAAAGTCCGGCTTGAGCCGCACAGCCTCCTCGAATGACTTGATCGCAGCGGGAAAATTTTCCAGATGCGCTTCGATGGTTCCTCGACTGCTGAACGCCAGAGCATCGTGCGGAAACTCTTCACAGACTTTGTTCATTTCTTCCAGCGCCTGTTGCGCGTTACCGGCGTTCATCAGCACCATGGCATGGGCGGTGTGTGCTCGAGAGTTGCGATGCTGCATTCTCATCAGCCGCTCATACATTGCCAGTGCAGCCTTGTATTGTTGCTGTGCCGCAAGCGTGCCAGCCCTGACTCCGACCTCTTTGGTATTCGGTAAACGGCGAGCAACGCCCTCCATCCATGGCTCCGGAAGCGGCGGAGTGACCTGAGATCTTGAAGAGTTCGCATCCGCCAATGACGGTGCGGCCGTCGATTTATGTGGAGACTGCCGCTTCAGCAGTCGTTCGGCTTCTTCGACGATATCAAGTCCCGCTCGATTGTCACTGACGGCCTGCCTGATCAAATCAAGTGCTCCCACGGCATCACCCTGCATCATGCGAAGCTGGGAAAGCGATTTCAACACCAATGGATGCTGCTGTGACATCTCACCAGCAGTCTTCAGTGACTGCTCGGCCTCCTCGAATCGTCCGACCCGGGCCAGTGCAAGTCCGCGGTGATAGTGTACTGCCTCCACGGAATGATCTAGGCTGAGGACCTTGTCATAGTATTCAATTGCTCGAACGAGATCCACTTTCTCGGCAATCATAGCCAGTTGGTAAATCCACTTAGGATCGTCCGGTGCAAGGATTGACGCTTTCCGAAAACACCACTCGGCCTGTCGCAGAAGCTTGTTTGCGACGCAGAGTTCACCGAGTGAACCAAATGACCCGGCGGTAGGATTTCGCTGGATTCTCTTTCGACCTAGCTCGATTTCTTCTTTCAGCGTATCCGCTAGGTCGTCAGAAAACATTTCCGCTGGCACATCATTTGTCTCAGCGCGTCCCCACCAACTTATCGAAGCGAAGACCATGATTGCCATGGCAAACCCAGCGCCGGCTAGGATTTGAAGTGTGCGGGATCTAGACAGTGTGCGATTGGGCTTCATGGGGTCTCTTGCAAGGCACGCGAACGCCGACGAATACCGTTTCCCCGAACCAATTCGATCCGTCGATCAACTTCCGGAGCCGCAAACTCTTCTACCATCATTGCATCCTCTGGCCAGATCACTTCAACCGATTTGATCGTCGTCACATCACTGAGCCCAAAAAGGGCGACGGGTTCGTGGCTGCTCAGGAAACTTGTATGGGGAACAATTTCGACCGTCCAGCGATGATTCTCAGAAATCACGGTCACGGCGGCACCAAAAGCAACACGTTGGCGTTCAGCATCAAACGGCTGGATACAAAGCCAATGCCCTTTTTTTTCGCATCGTTGCGATAAAGGCGCGCTGGACGGCCAATGCTGGTAACCAGCAGGTCAGGA
>Ga0335396_10004450_pt1 | contig 15224 bp, 15 predicted proteins | sample FRY02_FD_205743 | JGI IMG/M metagenome (GOLD analysis project Ga0335396, IMG submission 205743) | Freshwater microbial communities from Lake Fryxell liftoff mats and glacier meltwater in Antarctica - FRY-02 (spades assembly) (version 2) | ecosystem: Environmental > Aquatic > Freshwater > Ice >... | reverse complement strand
ACAATGCGCTTACGTAATACAGCATATGCTAGTCTAAAACAGTTGTTGATGATGGATGAACGCATTGCGGAAATGTTTGGATCATGAGTGACGAAAACTGGGATGATTTGTTCAGCCAGACTGAGCTAATAGAGATGTCAGAGATTAGTAATCAAATAATCTTTAATGCAGAACATCGGTTTCGTCGCTAATATGGCCTTAAGTAATGAACAATGCATCAATCTAGTGTATCATTTCCATAATAGTAAGAAGTCAAATAATATTAGAAATATGAATTTAGATTCCATTAATTTCATTGCTGGATTTGTTAGTTATTTTATGGAATTTCTGGAGCATCATCTAGAATCTCAAGGAATAAATTGGGAAAGTGAATTTAATAATGATTAGTTTGTCCTTAAGGAAAGAAGCAGTTAAATGAGTAGATGGCCAGAACAAACAACATTAGAACGTTTTGAATCCAAAGTCGTCATTGATGGAATCCAAATGCCCGGTATGACTACGAGTTGTTACCGGGTGGATTAGCAAATCGATAAATAGACCCTCATTCAGATTGGATAATGATAATAAAGTAAATGCTTCAGTGGCAGCCTGGATTTTATATGTTGGTCCAGTAACACCTGGATTATGGGTGCTCCATTACTGCGACAACCGGACTTTGTACGAGAGTAGAACACTTGTATGAGGGAACACCTAAGCAAAACTCTAGAGACATGGTTAATCGTGGGAGATATAAAAATAACGATAAAAATAAAAGTAAAACCCATTGCCCTAATATGCACGATTACGATGAAAAAAATACTTATATTGATTCAACTGGAGCTAGACACTGTCGTAATTGTGATAGACAACGTCGTAACGTTATTAATGCGAAGAAGCGTTTGCAAAGGGAGGAAGATTTTTCAAATGACTAATAGTGAAGAGTTTTGCAGATGCACTATGTGCGGTAAGGAATGGATGAGAGAAGCATGTGCTGGTCCTAAGATAAAATATTGTGTTGAGTGTAGAAAAAAGAATAATTTAAGACGTAGCAACGAAAGAAATAAACGTTTCCCAAACCGTCCGAGAAGACAAGGTCCCCCTGCCGATAGAATGGTTGTTTGGATTCCAGCTAAACCTTTAACCGATTATCTTTATTCAAAGATACGTAAAGATAAAGATGATTGGGCTTTACCAAATCAGTGTGAGAAAACTTATTTTGTTGAGATGGGGCAAATAATTGGACTCGATGATACCAGAATGAGAAATCTTTGTAAGCCAGATAAATTGATTACTGCACATAAAGGTGATGAGTTTGCTATTAAGGCAGGTTCACATCCTGCAATTATCTGGGGCTTTGAAGTATTTTATGCGATGGAACCTGAAGGTGGTTCGAATCCGACAAAATACACTGCAGAACATAAAGAGAATGCTCGTAAGCGTCAGACAGAGGTTTGGCTACAGCCGGGGTATAGGGAAGCTAGAGTACAAGATATAAAGATGCGTCGTAAACGCTCTTAACTATTCAGCTACCTTGGTAGAGTCTTTGCCATCCACAGCGTTGAAGACTTTATTTATTTCTGAGCTAGATAGCTTCCCATCATCTAAGAATGCTCTAGCTAAACCTTCTACTACGAAAGCAACACCAAGTAATCCAGCCATTAGTGCGGCTTTCCAAGGTTCAATACCAAGTATGGAGCCTGCTCCGATAGCAGCCAAGCCTGATGCAGCAAACGTTGCAATAATTCTTAGTGTTATATTATTTAATTGTTTCATAATGTTATCCCCCTGGGCGATAATCTGGTTGATCGCGCTTTGCTCTATTCTCTTGTTCTCGTAATAGATAATATCTTCTTAAGATTTCATTCTTTTCTTGCTGCGTCGAAAGTCTAAACCCTGGCATACCTATGGTAGATAATGTTGAAGCTAATTCTTTATCTAATTTTGAACCAGTTAATGTTTGCAGCCACTTCGGTTCATCACCAGGTATTGAACTTAAGTATCTTCCCATTACACCTAATGGTGAAAGTATTTGTGACAAAAGATATGATCTCATAATTCTTTCATTTTCAGCATTGCCTAGGCTGGGTTTCATTATTGGAGCACCGCTAAATAATTGTTTATTTATTTCTCTTTCTATTTGCACTCTTAGAGCTGGGGTAATACCTGAAAGCAATTCATAAACGTCACCACCAGCAGCTACTTGTATTGGGTTCAATGCACCTGCTCCTGGGAAACCAAGTTGAGGATTAAGATACCAAGTCTTACCTATCTTTACTTTAAATGCACCTTGTTCTTTTAGGAAGTCAGGAACGAATGGACTTGTACCCTCTTCATCTGTCAAGGCATTCTTAAATGCATTGTATTTGACGTATGTGCTAGGGCTCATCCACATATTCTCAATTTGTAGTGGAAGATTACGAGTCATCCACATCCAGAATGGTTGTATCGCTCTAGCGTTTTTATCTAATGTAGAAATATCTTGATAGTTAATTAAGAACTTATTGACTCTAGCTGCTGCTTCTTCTGGGTCCATCCCTTGTTTAACTCCATCCCACAATAACATGAAACGGCTATACTCTTCAAGCTTACTTCCTTTATCACGCATATAACGTAATGGTGAGTATAAAGCAATGGATGTTTTTTCTAAAGCCTTTATTTGTGTACCAGGTATTACTCTTCCTTTAGCAAAAGGTATCCTACGTCCAGCTAATGGTGTTAGACCAGTAGCTCTTCTACCAGTGATACCAGTCCTACCAATTCCAGTTGAGCCTGCTATTTCACCAAGCTGACCGAACCCAGTCGAACCCATAATAGGTATAACTCCCTTAGCTATTTCTCTTTCTCCAGGTGAAAGTGTTTTTGCAAATGCATTAAGGTCCATACCATCTTTTATTGCCTTGTTGTATCTTTTTAAAACTGATAATCCTTCAATAAGGTTAAATATATTACCACCAGCACCTATCATTTGGAACAGGTTACCCATACCATTTCTATTATGGAAACCGGGAGTACCTGTTACAGCTGCTTTAGTAAATGTGGTCATGTCTTTCAGTAATCTATCAGCATAACGCGCAAATTTAGGGTCATCTAATCTTTTAATGTTTTGAAATATTTCTGCTACATCTTTTCGAACAGCTATGTTTGGCATAAATTTATCACTGATAATTACCCAACCAGCATCTAACATTTTCCCAACTATATTCCATTTAGCTGCATCAGTTACTAAAAATTCTCCGGTAACTCTCTTTGCTGCAGTAGCTATATTAGTAGCATACAATTCTGCTTCATTAACTATTAATGCGTTAATCACTTCGTCTTCAACTATCCCCGGTGCAGCAGGTGGGGGTGTTATACCTAAACCCGTAGCAATGCTGGCATCTTTGCGGGTTTGATCTCTAATATTATCGCTTGCTATTTTTCCAGCTTCTATATTTCTAGTAAGGTTATCAACATACTCTTCCAATGCTAATATAGATTCATCAATTTCTTTTCTTTGGAGACTACCCTTAGCAAGTTTTGTTGATAGCTCTGTAAGTTTATCTTGTACAGCTATTATTTGTGTCTCCGACCAATCAACTAATTTACTTGGACTCATTAAAGTTCTAAGACGAGTTTCCATTTGAGTTAGGGTAAAGTCAGTTCCTTTAGCACGTGCACCGGTTATTACTTCTGATGGGATAGCTCTTGCATCCATAGCAAGTCTAGGTTGCAACTGTGCTGCAACCTGCAAAGTGTCTGCGTATGCTGCGAATCTTGCATGGTTTTGCATATACGTTGATAATGCTTGTTCTACATCAGTAGCAAACCAATCGAACTTTATCTTTCCAGTATCTTTTGCTATCTGATTGAAACGCCTATAACCACCAGCAACATCTACTGGAGTTAATCTATGGCCAAACCATATAGCTCCAGGTATTAATTTCCTTTGTATATAATTACCACTTATTAATGTAGCTGGGCTAACACCTAGATCGTCAGCGATCTTACCTGCTATACGTGCCTCACGAGCTGACCATTCAATTGCTGCTGGACTTTGCGCATGTGGGAAATATGATGATGTTTTTACAAGTTTTGGTCCACCTAATTCCTTAATATAAGTTTCTGCTTCAGCGAAAAACTCATCAGTAAACTTTTTTATATCATCAAATATAAGACGTTCTGTTGCAGTTAAAGGATTTAATCCGCGAGCAGCCCACTCTGCTTCTGGCATATCTAAATAAGGTCCTAATTTTTGAGATGCTTTTTTCCAACTACTAGCGGTCACGCCGGCTGCTTCATCAAATGTAGAATATTTTCTAATCAATCGCTGTAATGATTGACCGCCCTTTCTTTCAGCGTTTTGTAATATTCCTAAATATCTTTTGTTCATACTTAGTAATTGTACATAATCAGTTGCAGTTTTTGCGGCTTCAGCAGCATCCTTGATTACAACACCAGCTTCATCTAATATTTTACCAGTGCGTAAAGATGTACGCATTCTTAGAATATCTGCAGAACCAAACAATCCACCTTCACCGAGTGGAGTAATTCTATTTAATATTACTCCACCTTTAGCGGTGTTAACTAACCAAATACGACGACCAGCAAATCCTTTTCCAATTATATCCGTAAAGGGTGCAGTTATTTTTGGAACAAATGCAATTTTGCTATATGATGGAAGACCAATTCTTAAACCACTACGTACACCTAGTATTTGTGCGGCTTCTTTAGTGAGAGCAGAGTATCCCTTAGTTGCAACTTCAGCAATTAATTTTTCGTCAAGTACCTTAGCGATATTTTTAGCTGCTAAACGTTGTGCTGGGGAAAACGCTGCATTATTTGCGGCAGCTATTGCTTCTTCTCTAACTTTCAAAATAGTATTAGCCATTGTTTCTCTAGCGTTTGCACCATAATGTCTACGAGGTGCTTTACTTGGAGCTTTTGCTAATGCTGTGTCCGCTACAGTTGCTGCTGCTTGTGCAGTTTTAACTGCTGCATCAGCTGCTACTTGTGCCGCTTCCCTAGTAACCACGTCTGCTGCTGCACTAGCAGCAATATCAACAGTTGACTTAGCTAATAAATCTGCTGAAACTGCTGCAGCTTTTGTTGCGACTGGATCTATTAATATTGCAGCGGCTTTAGCTGCTGCTGCTTTGGCTGCTAAATCAGCTGCTTCTCTGGCGGCTATGGATGTAGCTAAATCTCTTGCTGTAACTATAACTGCTTCTTCTGCTAACTGCACAGCTGCCGTTTTTACAGCAACATTCACACCAGCCTCTATACCTTTTGTATATAATGCACCGGGGCCCACAAGATATGTTGTAGGGTCAACACCAATATCAAAACCAAGATCTATAATACCATCAACTACTTTATTCCCAGTATTAGGAACAAATGGATTGTCCGATGCACTATATGTAATATCTTTTGTTGCTTTTAGCCAATCACCGAAAGTACCTGCACCAGTTCTTCCTTGGTCTTTAACTATTTTTTTTAATGCAACGTTTGCTTCAGCGGATGAAGTCATAAACTCAATACCTGGAATAGGAATATTAATTATGTCTTCTACGTTACTAACTACAGGGTCACCTATTTTTGCAATAGGTAAACCAGTTTGTGTATGTAAAGGAATATAATCTGTTGCTGTATATCTTTCAGTACCTTTAAACTTTTGGATAAGTTCTTCTTGGCTGCTGAGAATAGCACGCCCACCAGTTGCAAGAGTACCAAGCGCTGGGATTAGAATAGATGTTACTGGTTTAAAAGAACCAGCTGGATCTATATTAGTATCACCACGGCCAGGAAGATAACGTGTAAGTGGAATATTACCTAATATATCTACGTTCAATCCTTTAGCTAAAAGTCCACGCCATCCACCTGGGATTTTTGTTCGACCTTGAACAATCTCGGTAACATCTTTTGGGTCTGCACCTGCACGCAAGGTGTCTATCGTTGCTTGTCCTAAGTTACTACGAGCCTCATATAAATCTGGAGATGTTACATAATCCCTTGGTGTAATAATTCTAGGTATAGCCATACCAGAAGTTCCAATAGCAGGAACATTTTCTGGAGCTTTTATTACAATATCATCTGGAGGGAGAGGTAACTTACCTGGTATTTGTTTGAACGGTGGCAGTGATGTTGCCGTAGTAACAGGTGGGATAGTTGCAATCGGTGACATATTAGGAGGAACAGGTAGTGTTTGAGTACCCCTATCGGCAATGCGACTTTTCAACCACACATCATCTTCAGGTGGTAGAGGTAATTTATTTGGGGCTTTTATCATGGCGAAACGATAGCTGCCTTATACAAATCCTGTCTTCTAATTACTTCATCGTCAAACGGTTTCGCAGAACGTATACCTAAATTTTTAAGGGCCCTGTCAATTGCTATACCACCAGCTTGAGATGCACCAGGAAATAATATCTTAGCTGTTTCATTTTGTTTATCAAGCCATTCTTTTATACCAGGGATTGTTCTTACATCAATAGTTTTAAGCGTGTGACTAGTAGTAGCACCATACTTATACCCTGGAGGTGGCAGTGAAGCCTGATAATATTTGTCAGTGGCTAAGACTCCTTCTACATTTTTATAATATGCTTTTCTTGCAGCCTCATCTTGACCCCACATTGACGTTACTAATTTTGTGGCTCCCTCTATATCCATCCCACCAAATGCACCGGGTCCAGTAACAGCTCTTGCTGCAATCTTTTCTATAGCCACCTGTAATGGCATGTCATTATCTAACCAAGCATAAGCTAGTTGAGTGAATGTATATTTAAGGGGGTCTAATGCTTTACCTGTTGGAAATGTTTCTCTTATCTTAAGCAGGTCGGGAGCAAACTCTACGAAAGCTTTTCTTCTTAGTTGATCGTTTATTTTTGTTCCCTGTGTACCGATAAGATATTTTTCTATTTCTGGTGACTCAGTAACTGGTGCTCTATAGCTAAGCGGATTTTTAGCTTGAGCGATAGCCATTATTTGTGCGTCAAATGCAATCTCTGCAGTAGCACCTAGTCTAACACCAGGAGAAATAATTGGTTCTACTCTTGGAGGTGTGGTGGGATTAGGGCCACCAGTTTGTTCAGTACCACTAGTGTCTCTAGGTCTTGCAATAGCAGGAACTTTTGAATCTACATATTTTCTAGTAAACAATGCAGCGTTGCTAGGTGACACACCTGCTGAAACTAATTTATTTATTGCTGGGTTAAATGCCATGGATATTCCTTATTTTTTGTTAAGGACGGCAACCCACTTGGCACCGTTCCACTCCCAATGCGTACCAGCGGGGGCAGTACCAGTAGCTGGCTTCTTCGCAAGCTCTGCAACCGTAGGCTTATCATATCCTGGAGCAGCCTTACCAAGGTTTGCAACCGGTTTGCCTTTAACAAGGCTATACCCTGGGGCGGCAGCCGTAGGTGCAACAGCCGTAGGTGCAACAGCTGGTTGTTGGATGATCGGATCTTGTGTAGTGATAGTTGTATTTGGGACTGCCCCAGTAATAGTTGTCGGAGTAATATCAGCTGGATTAATATAACCCGTTCCAAACAATGCAGCTAGTGCATCTTGCACTGACTGATTACGTGTAGTGGCACCTTGCTCTGCTGTCAATCTTTGTGAAGCTATATTAGATTGCAAGTCACTCAAAGCTTTTAGTTGTTCTTGTTGCAGCCCACCAGATTGACCCTGATAAAGATTACTTAGATTAGATAAAGCAGTAGATCTAGCCATTTGCTCTTCAGCACTTCTTGATGTATCGGTAGCTCTTTCTTGAGTTGTAAGGAAATCAAGTAGTCTATTATAGCTTTCAGATCCACCTTGGAGTGCTGCCGTAGCTGCTAAACGTCCGGGGTCACCACCTCGAGGATCAACACCCTGCGCTTGCATATATGCTGCTAGATCGTTTTGGAGAACACCGGGTGTGTCACGAGGTGCATCTCTGAAAGCAGTAGATGGATTAGCTGCAAGATAACTTCGCAGAGCATTTTGTGCAGCTATTGTTCTACCTTCACCACCAAGGAATCCAGTCCCTATATTTGTGGCTGGATCATAAGCACCTTTTAATTGATTAGCTAAAAGGGTGTATTGATCTCCAATATATTTTTGTCCACCTGTTTCTGCTCCTGAAATCAAATCAGAAATATTAGATGGAACACCAGTATTTAATAAACCTGTTAGATAGTTTGATTGATATTGAGCACCTTTTGTAGTTCTACCAAGAGCAGCCACACCTGCTTCTTGATCAGATTTAATTTTAGCAAGATCTGCAAGATATGCATAGTAACCGCTGTTGCCAGTATTAACATTAATAGAAGTAGTGCTAGTACTACCTGGTGTACCTGTACCACCAGCACCCTCTGGAAAGCCACCATCATCTAATACACATCCACCCTTGCCATCAGATTTATAACCTTGGCTACAAACAGTTGGCGATGTGTTTGTGGGGACAGTTGCAGGGATGGTTGTAGGGGTGGTTGTCGTGGTAGATCCACCGCCTTCAGTTGGGACACCATATTGTACTACTGCCATATAATTACCTCAGCTTCAATAATGATTGTGCGTCTTGCGCAATTTGACTTGCTTTATCTGATTCAATATCTTGTAAACCTTGTTGGTATTGGCCTTGATATCCGGCTTGAGCCAAATCATATCCTCTTAAACCAGAAGCTAAATCTGCTCGGGCATACCCTAATTGCTGATTTCTTTGACTAGCATAATCTGTTAAAGCCCTATTAAATACCCCTGATTTTACACCCTGACCCTGTAAACCACGTCTACCGTATGAAGCTGTTAGCCTAGGAACTTCACGAGGAGCTCCAAAGGCAGCGTCTTGTAACTGGGTAATAGGACGTTGACCCTGTGTCTCAGCCAGATACCTTTGATAAACATTCATGGCAGCCTGTTGGGCATAGGTATTTTGTAGCCCTCGACGCTGTCTCTCAAATAATGCAGGATTAAAAGCCAAGTTAATACACTCCTCTATATAACAGCTAAAACCATTACCTACTCGCTTCGCTCGTACGGTTCTTCGAGCCTGGAGCCCCATGTGTGATTCGAACACACTGTCTCAATTTTACAAGAATTGCGCAAGTCCTAACTTGCTCCTAGGGCATTATACTTAGAGGAACATAGGAGATTCGAACTCCTGAGCCTTTTACAGCTTCCTGTTTTCAAGACAAGCGCGTTCAACCAAACTCCGCCAACATTCCATATTATTGGGGTGGGATGGCAGGGGTCTAGATCGTGACCACTACAGTCCCGCACCCTACCATCCGTCCGCATCACATCGAGGTGTTGCACCCCGCAAGACAAGTTTTGGAAACTCGTCAGTTCACTGGAACCTGTGATATATATATTATCTATATTATAGTAGATTTTATTACATTTGTTTAAAACAATACCACTTAACCACGGCGTATCTAACACCCCTAGTTATCGGATGGACCTTGTGCATGTACGGGAAAGCTGAACAGAATAAGACTATACTACCAGCTTCTGGTTTTATCTTTAAACCAAACTCTTTAAATTCTAATTCCCCACCTTCAAAGTCATCATTTAAAAATATGGAACTAGATATAACTCTAGGATACTGTTGAGCATCGTCTATATGATAATGGAATTGATTGTTAATTTCATATCTTAAAAGAACCCAATGTGCTGAATCTAGTTCAGTGATATTATATCTACCTCTAAAATCTAATACTATATTTTTAATTCCGGCTTCCAATGAATCGTATACTCTGCGAATAGGGTCATGTGGATGACAATTAGCTTCTACTCCAGTAAAGAAATAGTTGCTGACATTACGAGCATCGTAGTTAACTTCTGGTCCAGACTTGCCATGTACTTCAGCTAGCTTCCATTGTTTAAACATAGCATTTTGTATTAGTCCTTTTAATATATGGGCAGATTCTTTAGGAAACTTATAAAGCATAATACCAGGTGCTAGTTCTTCTTTACTAAGGATTGTCATATCAATAAGCTCAGGTATGGTATCAATATCTTTACCAAATAAAGTATCATACAAACTTAAAGTACCTCCATAATCATGACATTCACAGATTGGTTGGTTGATAGGTCCATCTGGCAATGCAAAATAGTTATTACGATTAAAGAATCGCACATCCCCATCTACACCATATTTATATATTCCATTTTTATCATTTTGAATCCAATGGCCTGGTTGAGTAAAGTGTAGAAATAGAACTGTTGTCCATACATCTGGATCATCAGTTGGGTATGGTGGTCTAGAATGGATATGTTGCTGACCGGCAAAACGCTACTGCCTCATTAGGGATTTGGTTAAAGTCCTCACCTTCAACTCTTAATCCCCATTTAGCTGTGTTCTCTACAGTTATATCTATTGTTGTTTGTGTGCCGTTTTGGTCCATATGTTCCCATAGATGTGGGATACAACCATCTTTGATTTGATAACGTACTGTATAAAAATAAGCCTTCTTTAAAGTATTATCATTAAAGATTTCTTTTGCACGTTGTAAACAATGGGCTTCAGTTTCTTCATCAAAATTTATTGGTGATTCCCATCTGGCCAGCATCGTATGGAATGGTAATCGGTCAGTACCCATACCGGTATCGGTAACAGCTTGTTTAACACGAGCAAACATGTCTTTAGTAAAGAAGTTGCTGACTACCTTTGGTTTAGATAAAACTTCTGGTAGCTCAAATAATAATTCTTTATTCATTGCCGCCACTTACCTATTGGGCACACAGCTGCTTTTATTCTTACCTTTAGATTCATTATGCATCCGGCATTGCTTACATTGTTTTGTTGCTTTAATTAATTCCGGGCAATCCATACAAATGGACATTCGCACTGATTCTATTTCATCACTAGATTTTTCTACATTCGGGTTAAGAATGTCCCAGGGCCTTGTTGTGCCGTAGTCTAGCCTTATAGTCAGAATATGCTGACATAAATTATCCTACTGGTGGGGTAAAGACACCATCAACATATGTGTACCCTGGTATAACAGTACCCTTCAAATTATCTGGGACCATTATAATTGATGGGCTGGACTGAAGAATAGCAGACATTCTGCTGGTCTTTTCCCACGCCATTTGGTCCGCTACTTCACCATCAATAACAAACACAAAGAAATCCCAGTTCTCTTTGTTGTTTCCAGGTGATTCTACTTGTGGAATATCTGACATAATATTTGCTCCTTCATTTTTTATTGTTTTTACAAGTTTACCACACCAATATCTTTACCCAAAACAGTTTGGGCTTGGTTGTATACATTGATCAAACGTGGCGACATCAGGACAGCCAGCTTTTTGCCAGCCAATATATCGGCTTTGCCAATTATCCCACCAAGGGCATATGTTGTCTGGGTGGAAGCAATCCCTATAGAAATAGTACCCTATCACATAATCAGTTGGCCAGTTACACACTGGAACTACAGGTGGGACTACAGGTGGGACTACAGGTGGGACTACAGGTGGGACTACTGGTGGAACTACAGGTGGGACTACTGGTGGGACTACTGGTGGCGTTACTGGTGGGACTACTGGTATAACGCTATTAGAAGCAGCAGATGCGTTAGATGCTACACCATAGTTAGTAGTACCAACAACTGTAAAAGTATATCCAGTGCCGTTACTTAAACCTGTAATTGTTAACGGAGAAGCTCCTGATGCAACAAAACTACCAGGGGTAGATGTTGCAGTATATGTTATGGTATTTTTACCAATATAAGTTGATGCAGTATAGGTAAGATCCGCCTGCCCATTACCAGCTGTAGCTGTACCAATCGTTGGAGTGGTAGGCTTACTACCCCCCGATGCAGCGTTTCCTATAGAAAGAGGCATAGCTTAACTGCTCAAATCTCCGAAGAGCCACCCACGTATTAGTAGCTCTTTTAAGCAAAGTTGCAGACGACCATTGTACTCGTAACTTTAAACCAGGAGTTCCATTAATGGTTACACCAGCTCCAGCTGTTATGGTAGTTTGACCAGCACCTGTTTGTAAAATTGTGATTTGGGTACCTATAGCAAAGGCTACTGCAGAGTTAGGTGGCACCGTTAAAGTATTAGCCCCGGCAAGAGCTAATTCAACAACTTTACCTGTATCGGTTAAAACTAAAGTATAGCTAGCTGCTTGAGCATTGGTTGCAATGTTGTAAACAACGTTACCTGTTACGGCTATACCACCTGATATGACAGCAGAACCTGCTGTAAGGGCACCAGACAGGGTAGAAGACGCTGCTGTAATAGTGGTCGTAATGACAGCAGAACCTGCTGCAAGGGCGCCAGACAGCGTTAAGGCTGTACCTGTGGCTGTACCAATGACTGGGGTAGTCAATACGGCACTGTTTACTATCTGGGCACCAGTAATAACGCCAGCGTTAATGTTATCTCCGGTTGATAGACCGTTAGCATATACAACAAGCGCATTATAGTTGCTGTCGTGTTCTTGGGCATCAATAACTGCCCCGTCAAGAAGGTCTGGGAATGGGACTGATGCGGGATATAAGTTCGGCATAGATGTTTACTCCTCTATTATTATGTGCAAGTCGTTACTTAAGTGGAGCGTACCTTTCTTGGTTTCCACTTATAGGCAATGGAGTTTAACCCCCATTTACGTCCTGGGAACCCTACACCTGTAATTGTAGATGGTCCCTGGAATTCTAGCTGTATTGCAAAAGCCCTACCCAAGGGTGCAACACCTCTTCTTTTAATTACGGCACCAACCGTGTCTTGCCCATATGTTGCGATGCCATATCGCCCAGTGCCATATACTCCACCTGTTACAATTGGGACTAAAGATATTGTTTTTTTACCGAATGTATTTGATTCATCAAAGTTCTTAAATGTAAGCATTGATAATTGTGTGTTAGCGGCCACTTCTTTTAAAACAAAGTAAGGACGGATAAATGTCTTTAGTTGTACATAACGGTTATCATCAAACCAGTTAGTCCTATATAGAGTATTAAATTTTCCATCTAACGTTACAGCGATACCAACTGGGACATCATCCAAATCATATTCATAGTCATCAACAAAATAAACATGTCTATAGTTAGGGTCGAAACTGGTCATCAAATGAAAAGCTTTGTTAGTTGAATCATGCCAGTCACAACCTGAAACTAAACCATAACCAGCAATCTTGACTGCACTTAATTCTGCACCTGCAGTTTGGAACATTGTGTATGCCCCATTTTGACCAATAGTAGGATCAAATATTAGATTAACAGTAGGATACTCTGCTATAGTTTCTGTGCCTTTACTGTATGGTAGTGAAATCCAAACTCTTTTGTTGATGTAAGAAAGAACAATGTCTTGTAAATAATTGTGATTGATTTCATTTTTAGTTATGATAGGTCTTATGCGTTCAAAGATATCTTGTATACCATTTCTATTATAGAAAAATAAACCACCTGGATAATCAAAGAAATATACTCCGCCTGATCCTGCAACACACTGTTGAGGATGCTCGATCCCAATATTAGTAGAAAGTTCAACTAACTGGAAGTTGTCCGCGTCATAGCCCATAAGCAAATAAACAGCTTTAGGTTTAAATATTAGTAACTGTCCATCAACTATTTGTACACCACGAATGCCTTCTCCTCCAGCAACAATATCAATGTAGTCATCAATGAACCAATCTTCTGGTAAATTTTCATGTGACCAACGTAATCTATTTGGATAAGCAGTCAATGATGGAGTAGCATCGTCATTATATTCATATGTGTTAGCAACAAACATTTTATTAGCATGAGCTAATGCTATTTTTGCGCGAGGCATATATCCACCTGTTGGTACGGCATACGGTTGCCATATGGGGCTAGAAGCAGTCAAAGCTGTCGCATATGTATTACTAACAGTCCACTTATACATATTGGCTGATTCAATACCAACAGCCATATATAATATTGATTCCCACTGGGTAAAGCTTGCACCATCTGCATTTCTAACCACTAGCGGTGTTGCTAGAGCAGTATCTAAAGTAGAAAAATCATTACCAGTTGATTTATATATGGATCCATTTGTTGAGGTTGCTGTATCATAACCAGTGCTCAACATTATTTGTGGATCAGTGGGATATTTATAACTATATAATGTTTTAGGTTTCCAAACACCACCAACACTTACTTCAGTGGTATTCTTTTTTTGATAACCTGCACGACTAAATATTCCACCACGTGGATCTATCTCCACATTGAGCATGTTGGGTGATTCGTTAGGGGCTAACTGAAACTGATCTGCGCGAAAGTTTATTCCGACCGTGTGAAGTCATACAGTTGCTTATGCGAGATTTGTGCCATTTAGCTTACCAGGCTTGTGCAAATGGATAAGGTGATCCAGTATAAACACCAAAGCCAGGGTTACCCCACCAACTAAGCTTATTCAATTGTAGACCACCGCTTAGAACTAAAGGCTGGTTAGCATTAGGAGAAGTCAAGTTATCTTGATAGTTAGCTAAACTAGCTGCAAAATGCTGTGAATACACCTTAGACATTTCAGGGTCTTCTTGAAATTGGTAGATGCGCATCATAGCCCAGTTGACCAAAGCTAACTGTAGTTCGTTAGGCAAGTCTACGTAGTCTTCGCTCTCAGCGTTATCTGGAACTGTTAACCATGTTAGTCTTGGCTTACGATATCCATTTATCCTCATAGAATATACAGCTTGTGGTCTTGGCCATAGAAATACATTCCCAGCCCACAAAGACCAATATGCGGGAATATTAGTTTGGTCAGTAGCACCGATCCATGTAGCTTGAGCTTTATCTTGAGCAATATATATTAATGAATTACCAGAATTAGTTAGATTAATAACACTTGTTACTTGTGCAATATTAGCCACAGGAGCTGCGACAGGGACTGTAATAAGTGGGCTCCCCGTTATAAACATTACATTTTCAGGAGTAACACCATTATATTGACCTAGTTCAGCTTCTGTACTAAATGAATAGGTTGATTGAAACCATGGCCATGTTGAATCAGCGGCAACTATGGTTTGGAAACCTTCTTTAAGAAACTGTAAAACTAAATCTTGAGTAATGTCATCTATATCAGCGTCAGGACCAATAGATAGATTAGAAAGATTTTCTAGTAAATTCAATAGCCAATAAGCGTTTAAACCCACAGTTAATTCATGATTAGCCATTATTTACCCTCCTACTTTAGCAGCTTCTAATTGTTCACAGATTCGTCTATTTTGCTGAGCAGTGCTCATATTCTCACGTGTTTTAGTAGACATCTTTTTCCCTAATTTAACAGCACTAATTTTTGTCTTAGTCTCAGTA
>Ga0335396_10004448_pt1 | contig 15226 bp, 24 predicted proteins | sample FRY02_FD_205743 | JGI IMG/M metagenome (GOLD analysis project Ga0335396, IMG submission 205743) | Freshwater microbial communities from Lake Fryxell liftoff mats and glacier meltwater in Antarctica - FRY-02 (spades assembly) (version 2) | ecosystem: Environmental > Aquatic > Freshwater > Ice >... | reverse complement strand
ATTCTATAAATTAAATAAAAAATTATATTTAATAACTAAAGAAGAAAACAATATACAAGAAATTATAACTTTTGATGGAACAGAAGAATGGCATAAAGATAGTAGATGTCATAGAGATAATGATTTGCCATCTGTAATTCGTCCAGATGGATCACAATTCTGGTATAAGAATGGATTAAGACATAGAGATAACGATTTACCTGCTCTAATCTATTCTAATGGAAGAAAAGAATGGTATCAAAATGATAAACTTCATCGTGATAACGATTTACCTGCTGTAATAGAAGCATATGGAACACAATCTTGGTATAAGAACGGTAAATTACATCGTGACAATGATTTGCCTGCTGTAATAGAAACAGATGGAACAGAACTTTGGTATAAAGATGGAGAATTACATCGTGATAATAACTTGCCATCTGTAATTCTGATAGATGGAATACAAGAATGGTGGAAAGATGGAATACAATATACTAATCATCCTAATTAAAATCTCCGGATTTTATACTAATCTATCATTATAAGTATGATAATCCCTACTGATTATACACCTGTCCAAATCACCGTTCCAGATGATAGAAGCTGTTCATCTGTACATCATATATGGAATAATATATATCTTACTAACAGAGATATTTATTCTTATGTATCATATGTTTCTCTCGCTAGAACTTATAACTTAATATATACTCTTATCAAAACTGATAACTTAAAACTTTTTAATTATCCTTATACTACTGTTCCACTTATTTCCGCGGGAAATATAAAATTTTATAAGTTAAATTATGATATTGAATTGATACTTAAAGAAGAAAATAACTTGTTAGAAACAATTAGTGCATCAGGAACACAATTATGGTATAAATATGGGAAACTCCATAGAGATAATGATTTGCCAGCTGTAACTTGTGAGAATGGATCAAAATTCTGGTTTAAAGATGGAGAATCTCATAGGGATAATAACTTACCAGCTATGATTTATTCAGATGGATCACAATCTTGGTATCAGAATGGAGTAAGATGCTAATTCCTACTGATTATACGCCTGTCCAAATCACCGTCCCAGATGATAGACAATGCGAATCTATATTAGATATATGGTGTGAGATATATAACTATAATCAAGACGAACATTCTTATATCTCACATATATATCTTGCTAGAACTTATAACTTAATATATACTATTATTAAAATTGATAACTTAAAAGAAATTTATTATCCTTACACTGAAGTTCCACTTATTTCCGCGGAAAATATAAACTTCTATAAATTAAATGAAAATAAAGAATTAATACTTAAAGAAGAAAATGATATACAAGAAACAATTAATTCGCATGGAATACAATCTTGGTATAAAGATGGTAATATTCATCGTGATAATGATTTGCCAGCTATAATTCATACTAATGGATCACAAGAATGGTATAAAGATGGTTATCTTCATCGAGATAATGATCTCCCTGCTGTAATCTTTGATGATGGAAGACAAGAATGGTATCAACATGGATTAAGACATAGAGATAATGATTTACCTGCTTTAATTTATGCAAATGGTACACAATTCTGGGTCAAACATGGAAAACTATATGATAATCCCTCCTAACTATACACCTGTCCAGATCATCGTCCCAAACGACAGAAAATGTCATACCGTAAAAGGCATATGGGATCATATTAGATATATTAATAATCTATATTCTAATATTAATGCTATTACTAAGATAAAATCTTTTTCCTATATCTCACACCTGTCTCTTGCTAGAACTTATAACTTAATATATTCTCTTATAAAAACTGATAAGTTAAATTTTCTTAATTATCCTTACACTGTAATACCAATTTCTTCCGCGGAAAATATTGAATTTTATAAATTAAATTATTTTTCCGAATTAACACTTAAAGAAGAAAATGATATAAAAGAAATTATAACTTATGATGGAATACAACTCTGGTATAAATATGGAGAATTACATAGAGATAATGATTTAGCTGCTATAATAGAAGCAGATGGTTCACAACTTTGGTATAAGAATGGTTATATCCATCGAGATAATGATTTGCCAGCTGTAATAGAAGCAAATGGAAAAGAAGAATATTGGGAAAATGGATTAAGACACCGAGACAACGGACTGCCTGCTCTAATACATCCAAATGGAAAAAAAGAATGGTGGATAAATGGAGAAAGACATCGTGATAACGATTTACCAGCTGTAATTAAATCTAACGGAACCCAAGAATGGTACCAGAATGGTAAACTTCATCGGGATAATGATTTGCCTTCTGTAATAAAAATCACTGGTACAAAACTCTGGTATAAAAACGGTAAAAAATATGCTAATCCCTCCTGATTATACACCTGTCCAATTCATCGTTCCAGATGATAAAGAATGTTCATCTGTACATCATAGATGGAATAATATATATCTTACTAACATTGATATTTATTCTTATGTATCACATGCATATCTTGCTAGAAAGTATAACTTAATATATGCCCTTATTAAAACTGATAAGTTAAAAGAAATTAATTTTCCTTACACTGAAGTTCCAACTTCTTCCGCTGAAAATATAGAATTTTATAAATTAAATAAATATAATGAATTAATACTTAAAGAAGAAAATGATATACAAGAAATTGTAACTTTTGATGGAACACAAGTTTGGTATAAGAATGGAGAAAGACATCGTGATAATGATTTGCCTGCTGTAATTCGTTCTAATGGTTCACAATTTTGGTATAAAGATGGCAAGCCCAATCGTGATAACGATTTACCTGCTGCAATTTATCATGATGGAACACAAAAATGGTATAAGAATAAGAAATTACATCGTGATAACGATTTGCCATCTGTAATTAATTCAGAAGGTTCACAATTTTGGCATAAGAATGGTAACCTTCATCGTGATAACGATTTGCCAGCTATAATTCATCCAGATGGTTCACAATTTTGTTATAAAAATGGAGAACTTCATCGAGATAATGATCTCCCTGCTGTAATTCATGCAAATGGTACAAAACTCTGGTATAAAGATGGAGTAAGAAACAGAGATAACGATTTACCTGCTATAATTAGTGCTAATGGAACACAAAAATGGTATAAAAACGGTTATCTTCATCGAGATAATGATTTACCTGCTATAATTCATAAAGATGGTACAAAAGAATATTATCAAAATGGAGAAAGATATGCTAATCCATCCTGATTATACTCCAATACAATTCATCGTTCCAGATGATAAACAATGCGAATCTATAATAGATAGATGGAGGAATATCTATTATACTAACAAAGATGAATATTCTTATATCTCACACTTGTCTCTCGCTAGAACTTATAACTTAATATATACTTTTATTAAAACTGATAAGTTAACATATATTAATTTTCCTTACACTGAAGTTCCAACTTCTTCCGCTGAAAATATAGAATTCTATAAATTAAATAAAAATTTATATTTAATACTTAAAGAAGAAAATCATATACAAGAAATGGCAGATATACATGGATCACAATTTTGGTTTAAAAATGGTAATCTTCATCGAGATAATGACTTACCTGCTGCAATTTATCATGATAGATCGCAAGTTTGGTATCAAAATGGATTGATCCATCGAGATAATAATTTCCCTGCTATAATATATTCAAGCGGAGCGAGAGCTTGGTATAAAAACGGTGAACAATTATAATAATCCCTCCTAATTAAAATCTCCGGAATTTTATACTAATCTATCATTATAAGTATGATAATCCCTCCTGATTATACACCAATACAAATCATCGCTCCAGATGATGGAAAATGTGGTGCTATACTTCATATATGGCAAAGTATCTATTATACTAACCAAGATACTTATTCATATATCTCACATGTATCTCTTGCTAGAGAGTATAACTTAATATATGCTATTATTAGAACTGATAAGTTAACATATATTAAATATCCTTATACTACTGTTCCACTTATTTCCGCGGAAAATATAGAATTCTATAAATTAAATAAATATTATCATTTAATACTTAAAGAAGAAAATCATATACAAGAAATAATAGCTTTTGATGGAACACAAATCTGGTATAAAAATGGAGAACTTCATCGTGATAACGATTTGCCATCTGTAATATTTAATAATGGAAAACGATATTGGTATAAGAACGGTAGATTACATCGTGATAACGATCTCCCTGCTGTAATTCTTCATAATGGAACACAAGAATGGTATAAAGATGGAGAAAGACATAGAGATAATGATTTGCCATCTGTAATTTATCCAGATGGAAGACAATTATGGGTCAAAGATGGAGTAAGATATGATAATCCCTTCTAACTATACACCAATACAAATCACCGTCACAGATGATAACCAATGTTCATCTATATATTATATATGGCAAGATATCTATCTTGCTAACAGAGATATTTATTCTTATGTATCATATATATCTCTTGCTAGAACTTATAACTTAATATATTCTCTTATCAAAACTGATAAGTTAAATTTTCTTAATTATCCTTACACTGTAGTTCCAACTTCTTCTGCTGAAAATATTGAATTTTATAAATTAAATTATTTTTCCGAATTAATACTCAAAGAAGAAAACAATATAAAAGAAATAATAGCTTTTGATGGTTCACAAAAATGGTATAAGAATGGCAAACTTCATCGTGATAAAGATTTACCTGCTTTAATCCTTTCAGATAGAAGACAAGAATGGTTTACAGATGGATTAAGACATAGAGATAACGATTTGCCAGCTATAATTCATCCAGATGGAACACAAAAATGGTATCAAAATAACCAATCACATAGAGATAACGATTTACCTGCTATAATTCATGCAGATGGAACACAAGAATGGTATAAAGATGGATTAATCCATCGTGATAATGATTTACCTGCTATAATTTATACAAGCGGATCAAAACAATGGTATAAAAATGGATTAAGATATGATAATCCCTCCTAACTATACTCCAATACAAATCATCGTTCCAGATGATAACCAATGTTTAACTATATTAGATATATGGAGGACTATATATTTTACTAACCAAGATATTTATTCATATGTATCACATGTATCTCTTGCAAAAAAGTATAACTTAATATATGCTTTAGTTAAAACTGATAAGTTAAAAGAAATTAAATATCCTTATACTACTGTTCCACTTATTTCCGCTGAAAATATTGAATTTTATAAATTAGATAAACATAATGAATTAATACTTAAAGAAGAAAATAATATACAAGAAATAATTAAAGTAGATGAAACACAATCTTGGTATAAAGATGGTAAACTTCATCGTGATAATGACTTACCTGCTATGATTACTACTAATGGAGCACAATTTTGGTATAAAGATGGACAATCACATCGTGATAACGATTTACCTGCTGTAGTTCATAAAGATGGAACACAATTCTGGTATAGAAATGGCAAATTTCATAGAGATAATGACCTACCAGCTGTAATTTATATAAGCGGAACAAAATATTGGTATAAAAACGGTAAACAATATGCTAATACCTCCTGATTATACTCCTGTCCAATTCATCATACCAGATGATAAAGAATGTTCATCTATATATAATATATGGAAGAATATCTATTCTACTAACATTGATACTTATTCATATTCTTATATATCACATGTATCTCTTGCTAGAAAGTATAACTTAATATATACTCTTATCAAAACTGATAAGTTAAAATTTCTTAAATATCCTTATACTACTGTTCCAGCTTCTTCCGCTGAAAATATAGATTTCTATAAATTAAATAAATATCATCATTTAGTACTTAAAGAAGAAAATGATATACAAGAAATGACAGATATACATGGAACACAAGTCTGGTATAAAAATGGAGAATATCATCGTGACAATAATTTGCCTGCTTTAATTTATCATGATGGAAGAAAAGAATGGTTTAAAAATGGATCAAGACACAGAGATAACGATTTACCTGCTTTAATTCATGCAGATGGTACACAAGTCTGGTATAAAAATGGATTAAGACATAGAGATAATGATCTACCTGCTGTAATTTATCTTAATGGAACAAAATATTGGTATAAACATGGAGTGAAATATGATAATCCCTACTGATTATACACCAATACAAATCATTGTACCAGATGATAAAGATTGTATATCTATACATGATATATGGAGTACTATATATTATACTAACATTGATACTTATTCATATATCTCACATGTATCTCTTGCTAGAAAATATAATCTTATCTACACTCTTATTAGAACTGATAAGTTAACATATATTAAATATCCTTATACTACTGTTCCACTTATTTCCGCTGAAAATATAGATTTCTATAAATTAAATAAAAATATACATTTATTACTTAAAGAAGAAAATGATATATTAGAAATTGTAGCTTTTGATGGTTCAAAATATTGGTACAAGAATGGTAAACTTCATCGTGATAATGATTTGCCTGCTTTAATAAAAACAAATGGAGCACAATTTTGGTATAAGAATGGTAAACCTCATAGAGATAATGATTTGCCAGCTGTAACTTGCGAGAGTGGATCACGATATTGGTATAAAGATGGATTAAGACATAGAGATAATGGTTTGCCTGCTATAATTCATAGGGATGGATCACAAAAATGGTTTAAACATGGAGAACAATATGCTTATCCCTCCTTATTATACACCAATACAAATCATCGTACCAGATGATAACCAATGTATATCTGTATATCATAGATGGAGGAATATCTATCTTACTAATCAAGATACTTATTCATATATATCACACCTATCACTTGCTAGAAAATATAATCTTATCTACACTCTTATCAAAACTAAAAACTTAAAACTTCTTAATTATCCTTACACTGAAGTTCCACTTATTTCCGCTGAAAATATAAACTTCTATAAATTAAATAATAATATACATTTATTACTTAAAGAAGAAAATGATATACAAGAAGTAATAAATACAGATGGAACACAAATCTGGCTTAAGAGTGGAGAAAGACATCGAGATAATGATTTGCCTGCTTTAATAAAAACAAATGGTACACAATTATGGTATAAGAATGGCAAATTTCATAGAGATAATGATTTTCCAGCTGCAATTTATCCAGATGGTACGCAAGCCTGGCACCAGAATGGAAAATGTCATAGAGATAATGATTTACCTGCCATAACTTATACAAGCGGAAGAAAAGAATGGTTTAGACATGGAGTAAAATATGATTATCCCTCCTAACTATACACCTGTCCAAATCACCGTTATAGATGATAAAGAATGCGAATCTATATTAGATATATGGAAGGATATCTATTTTATTAACAAAGATGAATATTCTTATATCTCACACCTGTCTCTCGCTAGAACTTATAACTTAATATATTCTATTATTAAAACTGATAACTTAAATCTTCTTAATCATCCTTACACTATAGTTCCAACTTCTTCCGCTGAAAATATTGAATTTTATAAATTAAATGAATATAATGAATTAATACTTAAAGAAGAAAATGATATACAAGAAACAATTAATTATGCAGGAACACAAATCTGGTATAAAGATGGAGAATATCATAGAGATAATGACTTGCCTGCTCTAATTCATCATAATGGAAAACAAGAATGGTTTAAAAATGGATCAAGACACAGAGATAACGACTTGCCTGCTATAATTTATCATGATGGAAGACAAGAATGGTATCAACATGGATTAAGACATAGAGATAATGATTTACCTGCTTTAATCTGGAAAGATGGAAGAAAACAATGGTTTAAACATGGAGAAAATTGTGCTAATACCTCCTGATTATACACCTGTCCAAATCACCGTCCCAGATAATAAAGAATGTGTATCTATATATAATATATGGAGTAATATCTATTATACTAACATTGATTCTTATTCTTATTCTTATTCTTATATATCGCATGTATCTCTTGCTAGAAAGTATAACTTAATATATACTCTTATCAAAACTGATAAGTTAAAATTTCTTAAATATCCTTATACTACTGTTCCAACTTCTTCCGCTGAAAATATAGATTTCTATAAATTAAATAATAATATATATTTATTACTTAAAGAAGAAAATGATATACAAGAAATGACAGATATACAGGGAAAACAAATCTGGTTTAAAGATGGAGAATATCATAGAGATAATGACTTGCCTGCTTTAATTTATCATGATGGAAGAAAAGAATGGTTTAAAAATGGATCAAGACACAGAGATAACGATTTACCTGCTTTAATCCTTTCAGATGGTACACAAGTCTGGTATAAAAATGGATTAAGACATCGAGATAATGATCTACCTGCTGTAATTTATAAAGATGGAAGAAAACTTTGGTATAAAAAAGGTATAAGATATGATTATCCATCCTAACTATACACCAATACAAGTCATCTTACCAAATGATAAACTATGTATATCTATACATGATATATGGAGGAATATCTATCAATATAACAAAGATACTTATTCTTATGTATCACATGTATCTCTTGCTAGAAAGTATAACTTAATATATTCTCTTATTAAAACTGATAAGTTAAAAGAAATTAAATTTTCTTACATTGTAATACCAACTTCTTCCGCTGAAAATATTGAATTTTATAAATTAGATAATGCTTGTGATTTAATACTCAAAGAAGAAAACAATATAAAAGGAATGACAGATATACATGGATCAAAATACTGGTATAAGAATGGATTAAGACATCGAGATAATGACTTACCTGCTTTAATTTATCATAATGGAAAACAAGAATGGTTTAAAAATGGATCAAGACACAGAGATAACGATTTGCCTGCTGCAATTTATCCAGATGGAACACAAATCTGGTATAAAGATGGTAGATATCATAGAGATAATGATTTGCCTGCTTTAATTCATGCAAGCGGAACACAAGAATGGTATCAAAATGGAGAATTACACAGAGACAATGATTTACCTGCTGCAATTTATCATGATGGAACACAAAAATGGTTTAAGAATGGAAAACTTCATCGAGATAACGATTTACCAGCTGTAATATTAGAAGATGGATCAAAACTTTGGTATAAACATGGAGTAAGATATGATTATCCCTCTTAGTTATACACCAATACAATTCGTCGTTACAGATGATAAACTATGTATATCTATACATTATATATGGAATAATATCTATCTTGCTAACAGAGATACTTATTCATATATCTCACATGTATCTCTTGCGAAAAAGTATAACTTAATATATGCTTTAGTCAAAACTGATAACTTAAAACTTCTTAATTATCCTTATACTACTGTTCCACTTATTTCCGCGGAAAATATTGAATTTTATAAATTAAATAATAATATATGTTTAATACTCAAAGAAGAAAATGATATGCAAGTAGTAATTAATTATTCAGAAACACAATATTGGTTTAAAGATAGAGAATATCATCGTGATAACGATTTAGCTGCCATAATTCATCATAATGGAACACAAGAATGGTATAAGAATGGATCAAGACACAGAGATAACGATTTACCTGCTATAATCTATGATGATGGATCAAAACTTTGGTATAAACATGGAGTACTATATGATAATCCCTACTGATTATACACCAGTCCAAATCACCGTTCCAGATGATAGAGAATGTGTATCTATATATATAATATGGAAGAATATATATCTTACTAATCAAGATACTTATTCTTATATATCACATGTATATCTTGCTAGAACTTACAATCTTATCTGCACTCTTATTAAAACTGATAAGTTAAAAGAAATTAATTTTCCTTACACTGTAATACCAATTTCTTCCGCGGAAAATATTGAATTTTATAAATTAAATAATAATATACATTTAGTATTCAAAGAAGAAAATATATTAGAAACAATAGATTATGCAGGTGCAAAATTCTGGTATAAAAATGGATTAAGAAACAGAGATAACGATTTACCTGCTATAATTAGTGCTAATGGAACACAATACTGGTATAAAGATGGTTATATCCATCGTGATAACAATCTCCCTGCTGTAATTTGCAAAGATGGTTCACAATCTTGGTACCAAAATGGAGTACAATATACACCAATATAAATCGCTGTCCCAGATGATAAGGAATGTTCATCTGTATATAATATATGGAATAATATCTATTTTACTAACATGGATAAAGATATCCTAGTCCCTCATAAATACAATCTCCGGAATTTTATACTAATCTATCATTATAAGTATGATAATCCCTACTGATTATACACCAATACAATTCATCGTTCCAGATGATAAAGATTGCTATTCTATACTTCGTAGATGGAATAGTATCTATTATATTAATCAAGGTGAACATTCTGATATCTCACACCTATCTCTTGCTAGAACTTATAACTTAATATATGCTTTAGTTAAAACTGATAACTTAAATCTTCTTAATTATCCTTACACTGAAGTTCCAACTTCTTCCGCGGAAAATATAAACTTCTATAAATTAAATGAAAATAAAGAATTAATACTTAAAGAAGAAAATGATATAAAAGAAATTGTAACTTTTGATGGAACACAAATCTGGTTTAAGAGTGGAGAATATCATCGAGATAATGACCTTCCTGCTATGATAGAAGTAGATGGTACAAAAGCTTGGTATAAAGACGGATTAATCCATCGAAATAACGATCTTCCTGCTGTAATTTATCCAGATGGATCACAAGCTTGGTATAAAAACGGTTATCTTCATCGAGATAATGATTTACCAGCTGTAATTCATTTTAATGGAACAGAATTCTGGTTTAAACATGGAGTAAAATATGATTATCCCTCCTAACTATACACCTGTCCAAATCACCGTCCCAGATGATAATCAATGTTCAACTATATATAATATGTGGCATAATATCCATAAAGCCAACATCGATACCGATTCATATATCTCGCACTTGTCACTTGCTAGAGAATATAACTTAATATATGCTTTAGTTAAAACTGATAAGTTAAAACTTCTTAAATATCCTTACACTGAAATTCCAATTTCTTCTGCTGAAAATATAGATTTATACAAATTAAATAATAATATATGTTTAATACTCAAAGAAGAAAATGATATATTAGAATTAATCAATTATGCAGAAACACAATTTTGGTATAAGAACGGTCAACCTCATAGAGATGATGATTTGCCTGCTGTAATTCATACAAGCGGAAGAAAAGAATGGTGGAAAGATGGTTATCTTCATAGAGATAACGACTTGCCTGCTATAATCTATGATGATGGAAGACAAGAATGGTACCAAAATGGAGTATGTCATAGAGATAACGATTTACCAGCTGTAATAAAAACAAATGGTTCACAATTCTGGTACAAGAATGGTCAACTTCATCGAGATAACGATTTATCAGCTGCAATCTATTCTAATGGAAGAAAAGAATGGTGGAAAAATGGAGTAAGCTATGCTTATGCTTATCCCTCCTAAATATACACCTGTCCAAATCACTGTCCCAGATGATGAAAAATGTAGTACTATACTTCATATATGGCAAAATGTCTATTCTATTAATCAAGATTCTTATTCTTATGTATCACATGTATCACTTGTTAGAACTTATAACTTAATCTACACTCTTATCAAAACTGATAAGTTAAAACTTCTTAAATATCCTTACACTGTAATACCAATTTCTTCCGCGGAAAATATTGAATTTTATAAATTAAATTATTTTTCCGAATTAACACTTAAAAAAGAAAATGATATATTAGAAACAATTAATTATGCAGGATCACAATTTTGGTATAAGAATGGTAAACTTCATCGTGATAACAATTTAGCTGCTATAATTTTGCCAGATGGATCACAATCTTGGTATCAGAATGGAGTAAGATGCTAATTCCTCCTAAATATACTCCTGTCCAATTCACTGTCCCAGATGATGAAAAATGTAGTACTATACTTCATATATGGAGTAATATCTATTATACTAACAGAGATACTTATTCTTATATCTCACATGTATCTCTTGCGAAAAAGTATAACTTAATATATGCTTTAGTTAAAACTGATAAGTTAAAAGAAATTAAATTTCCTTATACTACTGTTCCATTTATTTCCGCTGAAAATATTGAATTTTATAAATTAGATAATGTTTATGATTTAGTAATTAAAGAAGAAAATGATATAAAAGTAATAATTAATTATGCAGGAACACAAATCTGGTATAAAGATGGGAAAATACACAGATATAATGACTTACCTGCTGTAATTTATCTAGATGGTTCACAAGTTTGGTATAAAGATGGAGTAAGATATGCTTATCCCTACTGATTATACTCCTGTCCAAATCATCGTTCCAGATGATAAAGATTGTCATACTATATATACAATATGGACTAATATATATCTTACTAACAGAGATACTTATTCATATATCTCACACCTGTCTCTTGCTAGAAAATATAACTTAATATATGCTCTTATTAAAACTGATAACTTAAATCCTCTTAAATATCCTTACACTGAAGTTCCACTTATTTCCGCGGAAAATATAAACTTTTATAAATTAAATAAATATTATAATTTAATACTTAAAGAAGAAAATGATATATTAGAAATGACAAATATGCATGGAACACAATTCTGGTATAAAAATAATAACCTTCATAGAGATAACGACTTGCCTGCTTTAATTAGTACTAATGGAACACAAGAATGGTATCAAAATAGTAATCTTCATCGAGATAATGATTTACCAGCTGTAATATTTAATAATGGAACACAAGAATGGTATAAGAATGGATTAAGACATAGAGATAACAATCTCCCCGCTATAATTAACTTAAATGGTTCACAAGAATGGTATAAAGATGGGAAAATACACAGAGATAATGATTTACCTGCTTTAATCTGGAAAGATGGAAGAAAAGAATGGTTCAAACATGGAGTAAGATATGATTATCCCTCCTAACTATACACCTGTCCAAATCACCGTCACAGATGATAACGATTGTATAACTATATATAATATATGGAGTAATATCTATTTTATTAATAAAACTTCTTATTCTTATATATCTCACCTATCTCTCGCTAGAAAGTATAACTTAATATATGCTCTTATCAAAACTGATAACTTAAAAGAAATTAATTATCCTTATACTACTGTTCCACTTATTTCTGCGGAAAATATTGAATTTTATAAATTAGATAGACATATACATTTAGTACTTAAAGAAGAAAATGATATAAAAGAAACAATTAATTATACAGAAACACAATTTTGGTATAAAAATGGTAACTTTCATAGAGATAATGACTTACCTGCTGTAATTCATACAAGCGGAAGAAAAGAATGGTTTAAAGATGGTTATCTTCATAGAGATAACGACTTGCCTGCTATAATCTATGATGATGGAAAAAAAGAATGGTACCAAAATGGAGAAATACATAGAGACAACGATTTGCCAGCTGCAATCTATTCTAATGGAAGAAAAGAATGGTATAAAGATGGTAATCTTCATCGAGATAATGACTTACCTGCTATAATCTATTTTGATGGATCACAATCTTGGTATAAAGATGGAGTAAGATATGCTTATCCATCCTAATTACAATCTCCGGAATTTTATACTAATCTATCATTATAAGTATGCTTATCCCTCCTGATTATACACCTGTCCAGATCACTGTCCCAGATGATAACCAATGTAATACTATATATAATATGTGGCATAATATCTATCGTACTAATCAAGATACTTACTCTTATATATCATATATTTCTCTTGCAGTAAAGTATAACTTAATATATGCCCTTATTAAAACTGATAACTTAAAACTTCTTAGATATCCTTACACTGTAGTTCCACTTATTTCCTCGGGAAATATAAACTATTATAAGTTAAATAATACTTATCAATTAGTACTTAAAGAAGAAAACAATATACAAGAAATTGTAACTTTTGATGGTTCAAAATTTTGGTTTAAAGATGGCAATCTTAATCGTGATAATGGATTACCAGCTGCAATTTATACAGATGGTACACAAGCCTGGTACCAGAATGGAGAATATCATCGCAATAATGATCTCCCTGCTATAATTTATGCAGATGGAACACAATTATGGTATCAAAATGGTAACCTTCATAGAGATAACGATCTCCCAGCTATAATTTATCCAGATGGTTCACAAGCCTGGTACCAGAATGGTAGATATCATAGAGATAATGATCTCCCTGCTATAATCTATTTTGATGAATCAAAACTTTGGTATAAACATGGAGTAAAATATGATTATCCCTCCTAACTATACTCCTGTCCAAATCACCGTCCCAGATGATAAAAACTGTCATACTATATATTATATGTGGAATAATATCTATCGTACTAACAAAGATACTTTTTCTTATATCTCACACTTGTCTCTCGCTAGAACTTATAACTTAATATATTCTCTTATCAAAACTGATAAGTTAAAAATTCTTAAATATCTTTACACTACTATTCCACTTATTTCCGCGGAAAATATAAACTTCTATAAATTAAATAATACTTATGAATTAATAACTAAAGAAGAAAACAATATAAAAGAAATAATAACTTTTGAGGGAAAACAAATCTGGTTTAAAGATGGAGAATATCATAGAGATAATGACTTGCCTGCTCTAATTCATCATAATGGAAAACAAGAATGGTTTAAAAATGGATCAAGACACAGAGATAACGACTTGCCTGCTATAATCTATGATGATGGTACACAATCTTGGTACCAAAATGGATTATGTCATCGAGATAATGATCTCCCTGCTCTAACCTGTAAAGAGGGAATACAATATTGGTATAAAGATGGTAACTTTCATAGAGATAACGATCTCCCTGCTGTAATTTATCCAGATGGTACACAAGTCTGGTATAAAGATGGATTAAGACATCGAGATAATGATCTACCTGCTGTAGTAAGAAAAGATGGATCACAACAATGGTATAAACATGGAGAACAATATGATAATCCCTCCTAAATATACTCCTGTCCAAATCCCCGTCCCAGATGATAAACAATGTACAACTATATGTAATATATGGGAGAATATCTATCTTGCTAACAAAGATACTTTTTCCTATATCTCATATATATCTCTTGCTAGAACTTATAATCTCATCTACGCTCTTATCAAAACTAAAAACTTAAAACTTCTTAAATATCCTTACACTGAAGTTCCACTTATTTCTGCGGGAAATATAAACT
>Ga0335396_10004437_pt1 | contig 15253 bp, 13 predicted proteins | sample FRY02_FD_205743 | JGI IMG/M metagenome (GOLD analysis project Ga0335396, IMG submission 205743) | Freshwater microbial communities from Lake Fryxell liftoff mats and glacier meltwater in Antarctica - FRY-02 (spades assembly) (version 2) | ecosystem: Environmental > Aquatic > Freshwater > Ice >... | reverse complement strand
TCTCCTGGATAGTTGAGTGGAAAGTGGCAGATGAGACGCCGATCATTCACAATTCAAAATTCGCTATTCACCATTCACTATTTTCTCCCTCTCCCAACAGCACCTCCACTTCCGCCCGCGTCGCCACTTGTCGCCCTGCGCCCAATTTGGAAACTGTCACCGCGCCGATGGCATTGGCGAAACGGCCCGTCTGTTCGGGCGACCAACCGTGCAGATAGCCATAAATGATACCCGCGTCAAAACTATCCCCCGCGCCGCTGGTGTCCTGAACCGTAACGGCAAAGCCCGGAATAGGCAAAGCGTCCTTTTCTGTCAGGATTGTACAGCCCACCGCGCCCTGCTTGACGACGACCCATTCCGGCCCAAACTCCAGCAAACGGCGGCCCGCAGCAATCGGATCGTCGAGACCCGTCGCCAGCGCGGCCTCTTCCCCGGTCAATAGCACCACCCGGCTGGCAGCCAGCGCCAATCCCAGCCGCTCTTTCCCTAAATTGTGAACTTCTGGCCCCGGATCGAAAAAAATGGGCGTACCCGCAGCCTGGGCTGTGGCGATGGCATCCAAAACCATTCCCGGCGACAATTCAGCAAAAGCATAGCCCTCCACAAAGAGCGCCCGGCTGCTGCCGATTAACCGTCGCCATTCGTCGGGGATCGTCAAATCCGGGCTGGCGGACATCCCGCCGATGAATGTGTGTTCACCCTCAGCCACAAGTGTTAGCACAACGACCGTCCGCTTCTGGGCCGACACTTCCACCGCCGAAACGTCCACCCCTTCCTGGCGCAGCACGTCCAGCAGAAAATGGCCGTGGAGATCGTCGCCGATGCGTGAAAGAGCGCCCACTTTCAGCCCAATGTGGGAGGCCGCAATCAGCAGATTGCACGCGCCGCCCGGCTCCAGCACATGGCCGTGATCGATCTGAAAGCGGCCCGCTTCCACTGGAAAGCGGTCGATCTGCACCACAAAATCCACGACCAAATCGCCGATGGCGAGAACGTCGAATTGGTATTCTGACACGAAATATCCTTTGATAACCCCGGATTTGAAATCCGGTCTCATAGCTCAAGTCGGCTGAAGCCGACTACATTCCTTCCAAAGTGAGTCCACTTCAGTGGACTTCAGCTTTCAGACGGCAATTCATTGCCGGACGGGAAAACGCGAACGTTCAATTCCGCAAGTCCCGTTGAATCAATTCCGTATAACGCTGGGCGTAGTCGGCCAAATCTACCCGGTTGGCTGCATTGACCGTACCCACCCAATCCATCGGGAAACGGCCCGCACCCCGCAGTGTGCCAGCGATGGCCCCGGCAATGGCTGCGGTCGTATCCGCATCGCCCCCTGTGTTGGTAGAAAGGCGGATCGCCTCCACCGGATCCCCATCCGCCAGCACCAGATGGGCCAGGGCTGCCGCAGCCATCTCGTAAGCAGGCAGACCTGTGCCTACCAGATCGTAGATATCCCGCTGGCGCTCGATGACCGGTTTGTCAGCCTTTGCCAGTTCCACGGCAAAACGGATGCGCCTACTGACCGATGGCGCGATGAATGGATAGCCGTAGCGCTTGCCCTTCTCCGCGCCTTTACACGCCGCGTCGATCAGATCATCCACACTCGGGTTGCCCACCGCGGCCCGGCTCACCGCGCAGGCAATCGCCGCCGCGCTAGAGATGGCGATGTCTGTGTTGTGGGTGGGCATGGCGGATTCGTAGGCCGCCTCCACCGTTGCGTCCATATCGCCGGGATAGCGCAGACCCACCAGCGCCACCCGCATCACTGAGCCGTTTGTCCAACCGGAGCGCCCGGCTTGGCCCAGTTCTTCGCCCCGATGCCAGGCGTCGATGGCCGCTTTTGTGCTTGGGCCAATCAAACGACTGACGGCCAGCCCCAGCCGGTCGATTGTGGATTTGAAACTGCGGGCAATACTGGCCGCGCTGGGTTTGCCCCCTTCCAGCAGACTGTCCAAAATCGCCAGAGCAAAGATCGTATCATCCGTATATTCGCCGACCTGCAATCCGCCGTGAACGGGATGCTCGGCAGGCGGGGCAATCAGATCGTCTACCGTTGGCTGGGGCAAACAGTGCATTTGCCCCGCCGCACCGAATGCGTCACCGATTGCCTGGCCCAGCAGACAACCGTATACCCGATCGTAGAGTGTGAGTGGTTTTGGCACAGCTTGAAACTCCTATTTTTGTGGTGATTGATTACCAGTCACTGACCGACGTCGCCAAAGCAGGAGAGCCCCGCCGACGAGCAGGGGCAGGAGCGACAGTGTGTAGACGATCCGACGATCCGCGCCGCGGATAGGGCGAATTTCCCGGCTGCTGCCCGTCACCGGCTGGCCGTCGCCAGCGACCAGTTGGATGCGCAGCGCCTCGTCCACTGTCACCCCATAGCCGTAGAAAGTGGGCGACTTTTCTGTGACGGGGTCGAACGCCTCAATCGTATAGCCCAGAGATGCGCCGGGCAATTGACGCACAAAATAGGGCTGGTTGGCTGCCCCGGCCACCACCTGGCCCTGCTGAAAAAGTTGCAGCGTTACGTCGGGGTAGGGCGTCGTATGTACCCACACATAGCGATCAGCCTGCAATCCCGCGGCCTGGGCATCCAGCATCCGTCCATAGGCCAGTTCATTCACCTCAAATTCACTGAAAGGCTGGAGATAAAGCGTCGAGCCGGGCCGCGCGTAAATGGCGTTGCGGGGATCGTCGCTCTGTTCCGGCACTGTCCATTTGCTGGCGGGCATAACGCTGTAACCCACGCCGGTGCGCCTGGGCGCAAAGACGTGCAAACGCTTGCGGCTGGTCGGCTGCTCCCTGCCATCGGGCCGTTCCAGCCAGAGGGTGTAGTCCCCCACGGGCAGATTGAGCACAAACGCCTGTTTCACTTCCGTGCTATAGCGGGTGAAGGGGGGCAGGGGTGGCAGCGGTCCGTCGGGAATCGGCAGCTTCTCGCCTTTTGTGGCGGCCTGGGCCGCGGCAGTCAATGCCGCCTGATACTGCTGCTCCAACTGGAATTGGGCGTGCAGGGCCGTGGCGTAGGCTTGCCGAGCCTGGTCAAAGACGGCATATTTCGCCGCGGCATCCGTGCCGGAGTAGAGAGTCACCGTCTCAGCGGGTGAGTCTCCGTCGAACTGAATCGCATAATCGGTGAGGGCCAGCCGCTCTTCCTGGCCCGCGCCGTTGCGCAGAACGAGCGTCCCATCCACCAGTTCATTGCGGGCCAGCCAGTCGGCCAGCAGCCGGTTGGTGATGGGCCAGTCGTAGACGAGTGTACTGCGGGGGGCCAGCACATGGCTGGCATCCGCCAGCAAATAGAGCGTGTCGCTCTCCGGCGGGGTGAAAGTGCTTTCGTACTGCACGCCCGCAAAGACCGTCGTGGCCCAGAGAAAAGCCTCCCGCCGCTCCGGGTTTTGGGCAGAAACCGGCAACGCAACCAATAGAAAAACCAATAGAAAAACAAAGAGAGCAATTGTTAATTTTTTAACGCAAAGGTGCAAAGATGCAAAGGCACAAAGATTTTTCTCTGCATCTTTGCACCTTTGCACCTTTGCGTTAAATAGTTTGAAATTCACGGGCCACCCCGTTTCAGCGCCCAGACCGCTCCGGAAAAATAGAGCGCGGCCTGCCCAACGATGGCCGCCGTGTGGCCCAACAAACCAGCCCCGTCCCCCGCCAGCAGGGCATCCATCCCCCGGCTCATCTGGGCAAAAGGAGAGAGCCAGAGAAGCAACCCATTTAGCACTTCGAGAACTGAGCGCAGAAAGCCAAGCGAATCCTGCCGGTTGCTCCCGCTTTGGGAAGCCAATTGCAGGAGCGCCTGCTCGCCAAACTGGACCAGCAGAGCCAGCAGCAAAACCAGCGCAAAGACGACCAGCGCCGTGCGCGCCGTGCGTCCCCAGCCAGCGACGAGCAGGCCAAAGGCAACGACCGCACCGTTTGTCAGCAGCCCCAGGGCCAGCACCCCCAGCAGATCAGCCTGTACCAGCAGATTTGTCATCCAGCCCAGCGCCGCGGCCCACAGAAGGAGAGTTGTGCCCGCCAGCGCAAAGAGAATCGTTTGGCTGCACAGGCGGCCCAGCAAATAACTCACGCCGTCCACCGGGCCGAAGAAAAGCACTTTCAGCGTGCCTTGCTCCCGCTCGCGCACCAGATGCAGGGTGGCGTGCAATGAGAAATAGAGGGAAAGCAGAGTGGTACAGACGAAAATGGGCAGGAAAAAGGGGCGTGTGAGGACAAGCAGGCCATTCTCGTCCAGAAAAGCCAAATTATTCAGCACCAGTGTGGACGCGGCCAGCAGTGCCAACGCCGTGACCGTATAAACGCCGGGGCTGTACAAACTGCTGACCAGCGCCCGCCGCCCGATCTGCCCGCTGGCATATAGCCGGTCCGCGAGTTGCAATGGGAATGTCATACGCCAGCACCACCCATGCGGGGCAATTTTTTAACGCAGAGGCGCAGAGACGCAAAGGCGCAGAGAATCCTCTTTCCCCTCTGCGTCTCTGCACCTTTGCGTCTCTGCGTTAAAAAATTATATCCCATCTATTCCTCCGCCCAGGCGCGCACGGCCGCGTCGGTGAGGGTGACAAAGGCTTCTTCCAGCGAGCGCTCGACTGTGCGCATCCCAATCACTAGCGCGCCCTGCCCCACAAAAAAATGGGCCAGCGCGGGCCGCGCATCGTCCCCGCCCGCGGCAACGATCAGCCAGCGGGTCGGCGTCTGCTCCTCCACCTTCTGAACAAAAGGCAGCGCCACCACCTGTTGGCGCAGGTCAGCGGATGGCGCGCTGATTTCCACTTCAATGTGCTGACCGTCGCCCAGCCGGACGCGTAGACCGGCCACGGAATCTTCGGCCAACAGACGCCCCCCGGCGATGATCCCCACCCGGTGCGCGGTCTGCTCGATTTCGCTGAGAATGTGGCTGGAGATGAGAATTGTGCGCCCCCGGCGGTTCTCCTCCACCAGCAGTTCCCGCACCTGACGGATGCCGTTGGGGTCCAGCCCGCTCACCGGCTCGTCCAGAATCAGCAGTTCCGGGTCGTGCAGCAGCGCCCGGCAGAGGTTGAGCTTCTGGCGCATCCCCCGGCTATAGCCCCCCACCAACACCTGCCGCCGCTCCCACAGGCCCAGCCGTTCCAGCAGGGATTGGATCGCCGGGCCTGCCTTTTCCACCCGGTAGAGGCGAGCGAAGAAGGTCAGATACTCGTGGGCAGTCATTTCGTCGTACTGCCAGGCGTCCTCCGCCACCACACCCATTCGCCGCCGCAGGGCAAAGGATGTGCTATCGAAAGGCTGGCCCAACACCTCCACCCGCCCGGATGTCGGCTGAATAATGCCCAAAATCATCATCAGAGTAGTGGTTTTACCCGCACCGTTGGGGCCGAGAAAGCCGTAGATTTCGCCGGGGTGAACGTGCAAGTTCAGGTTATCCACCGCAGCGAATACGCCGTAGCGCTTGCAAAGCTGTTGCGTGCGAATCACTGGGGCGGCTCCGGGGTGGGCAGAAGAACGAAAAAAAGGATTTGAATGTGACTTCATTATAGCGGAGCGTCTGGGCGTGTCAAACACTCAGGCAAATGCTATACTTACGCCATGCACCGCGACCACCGCGCCATCGAGCGCGTTCTGCTCATCACCTTCGCCCTCAACCTCCTGGCCACCGCCGCCAAATTGGGCGTGGGCCTGTGGACTGGCGCGCTCTCCCTCATCGCCGACGGCCTGGACACCCTCTTCGACGGCCTATCCAATATTGTGGGCATTGCCGCTGTGCGCAAGGGCAGCCAGCCCCCGGACGACGAACACCCCTACGGCCATCGCAAATTTGAGACACTGGCCGCGTTGCTCATTGCCACCCTTCTCTTTATCACCGCTTGGGAAGTAGCCCTGGACGCCGTAGCTCGGCTGCGCGATCCCCAGCCGCCGCTGGTGAATCTGTGGAGCCTTCTGGCGCTCGTCATTGGCGGCGTGATTCAGGGCTACACCGGCCTGTGGGAGATGAAGCGGGGACGGGCATTGGGCAGCGAAGTGCTGGTAGCCGACGCCCGTCACACCATTGCCAGCCTGTATGTCAGCTTCGCTGTGCTCATCGGTCTGGGGCTGGTTTGGCTGGGCTATGCCTGGGCCGACCCGCTGGTGGCCCTGCTGGTCTCCGGCGTCATCGCCAAAATCGGCGTGGAAATTCTACTGGAAAACATCCCAGCGCTGGTCGATCAGGCGACCCTCGACCCGGCAATCATTGGGGAAGTTGTGGGGAATGTGACCGGCGTGGAAAGCTTCCACCGTATCCGCAGCCGGGGCGCGCCCGACAGCGTGGCCATAGACCTGCACGTGCGGGTGGATCGTCGCCTCTCTATGCAGGCGGCCAATGCCATTACCGACGAAGTGCGCCGCCGCCTCCTCGCCCTGCCCGGCGTGACCGATGTGACTGTCCACGCCGAAGCCCAGAGCGGCCCGGAGAGCGCGCTTGAATTGCAGCAGGCCGTGGCCCTGGCCGTGGGGGAAGAAGGACTCTCTCTGCACGAAGTCTGGGCGCAGCAGATCGACGGCCACATCGCCCTCCATCTCCACGTGGGCGTAGACCCCAACCTCTCCCTGGCCCAGGCCCACGGCCAGGTGGACCGGCTGGAACAGACGATCCGCAGCCGTCTGCCCCAAGTGGCGTCGGTGCATAGCCACATCGAAACCGCCAGCGCGGATGTGCTGCCCACCGCCCGTGTCAGTCGGGGCCTGCAAAAGCGGGTAGAAGCCGCAGTCACTGCCGCGGCGGATGCCATTCCCGGCCTGAGCGATCCCCACGAAATTCAGGTGCGCCAGGTGGAAGGGCAACTCTTCATCAGCGCCGAAGTGTTGGTAAACGGCGCACTCTCCGTCAGCGCTGCCCACGCTCTCAGCACGGAATTGCAACGGGCTATTCAGGCCGCGGTGCCCAATGTGGGCGAAGTGCTGATCCATTTGGAGCCGCTCGTGTAACTCGGACTGTTAGTCCGAGGCGTGGGTCGCTCGGACTAACAGTCCGAGTTACAACAGTTCCTCCAGCCTTGCCCGCAGCCCAGAGAAGGGAATTACCACCCGCGCCGCCCGGTAAAGCCGCTCGAAAGCGGGCATATCCAGCCGGTCAATAACCGTCTGGCGGGCAATGGCTGCGGGCAAGAGGCTGTGAAAACGGCCCAATTCCAGCAACGGTTCCACACGGGGCAGCAGCCGGTAGAGGGCGCGCCGGGCCAGGCTTGCGTCCCAGCCGGGCAGCGCGGGCAGCGGGCCGGGCAAAAAGAGACAGAATTCGTTGACGGTCGTCACCGCGCCGTCATCCCCGACTCTGCTCCGGTCAAAATGGCCGTCCAGCATCTCGGCCAGCAGAGAGCCGTAGACATCCCCCCAAAAGTGAAAGAGCCACGTCCCTTCGGTCAGCGGCACGGCCAGAAGCGTATCCCCGTCCAGCCCCAGCAGCCCGGCCACCGCTTGTCCCGTCGTCAATGGCACGGCAAAGGGCGTCGTGGCGAAATGGAGTGTATCGTCCACCGGCTTGCCATCCCTGCGCCGCACCCCCACCCGGTAGCGATCCCGCCAGACCACTTCCAGCACGTGACCGCCCAGCCGCAGCGTTTCGCTGTCCCCTTCCGAGCGGGCCACCTTCGAGCGGGCCACCGTCGCCAGTGTGCGCCCGGAGAAGGCGTCCACCAGCAGCAGGGGCAGCGGGTCGCCGCCGATGTTGGCGTAAATCTCGAATTTGTCCACCAGTTCGTCCAGCTTTTCCGCCGCCCGCCACTCCCCCAGCCGCCCCTGGCGCAGATAGCCCAGCCGAGTCAGATGGGCGAGGATGGCGGCCAGCGTCTCGTCTTCCACTTCATCCGGCGCGGCCCGGCGCAGATCGGCCAGACGGATGCCACCCGTGGGGCTTTGGGCCAGAATACTAAAACTCTGCTGCACCAGCACGGACGGCAGAAAGTTGTAGGTCGGACTGTTAGTCCGACGGCTACTGGTCGGACTAACAGTCCGACCTACGGTCTCCCCGATCAGCGCCTGAAAACGCACCTCCTCCAACGCTGAGCGGGACAGGCAGAGAACGCGGGTCACACCCGTGCGCCGTCCGCCCCGGCCTATCCGCTGCTGAAAAGAGGAGAGCGACGGCGGCGGGCCGATCAGCACCACTTCGTCGATGCTGCCGATGTCGATGCCCAGTTCCAGCGTAGAGGTGCTGACGCAGATGGCGACGCTGGCCTCGGCAAAGCCCTGCTCCACCTCCAGACGCAAGGCCGGGTCGAGATTGGAGTAGTGGGTAAAGAGGGCGCTCTCGAAGGGCAGATGGCCGCGCAAAAAGGCGGCGGTCTGCTCCACTTCCTTGCGGCTGTTGCAAAAGACGAGAAACTTGTGCGCGCCGTTCTCGCCCGCGGCGTGATAGGAGAGCGCCGTCGCCAGGTCGTCCAACCCCTGCATAGGCCAGATGTCGGCTTCCAATTCCCGGCGGCCAGGGACGTTCACGATTTGCAGAGCGGAACCCCCACCCCAGCCCTCCCCCACTGTGGGGGAGGGAGCAGAATTACCCCCACCCCAGCCCTCCCCCGTTCCAGGGGAGGGAGCAGAATTACCCCCACCCCAGCCCTCCCCCACTGTGGGGGAGGGAGCAGAACCCCCACCCCGGCCCTCCCCCGTTCCAGGGGAGGGAGCAGAATTACCCCCACCCCGGCCCTCCCCCACTGTGGGGGAGGAGACGGATTTCTCTTCTGATGTAGTGAGATAGCGGGCGGCGATGCCGTCCGGGTCCGGGATGGTGGCGGAGAGGGCGATCCGTTGCAGGGGCGTGGCGGGCAGTGCGTTCTGCCGCTGATGATACGTGCGAATGTTCTCGATCCGGCGCAGGAGGCAGCGCAATTGATCTCCTCGCGGCCCGCCATCCAGCAGGTGAATCTCGTCCAGAACGATGGCGTCCAGTTCCGCCAGCAGACGGGGGGCGCGGGTGAGGAGCGAATCGGTGGATTCGGGTGTGGTGATGAGAACCGTCGGCGGGTTGACGGTGGAGACGGGGCCGGTGTCGCCGCTTTTCATTGAGAGGGCAATGTCGAGTTGTTCCAGGGGCAGGCGCAGCCGCTCGTAGAGGTCACGCACAAGGGCGCGGGTGGGGCAGAGGTAGAGGATTTTTATACCCCCACCCCAACCCTCCCCCGTTCCAGGGGAGGGAGCAGTTGTCTCGTTTTTCTTCGACGCAGGGGATTGGGAGAAGCAGTGGCGTTCGAGAAGGGGCACAATCGCCGCTTCGGTCTTGCCGCCTGCGGTGGCGGCGATGACGAGTGTGTTGTAGCCGTCCAGAATCGGCGGGATGGCGGCTTCCTGCACGGGGGTGAAGCTGCCGTGGCGGGCGAAGAAGGGCGTCCACGTGTGGGGCAGGCGGGATTTGAGGGTGCGCGGGGTGGTCACTTCATCTGTCCGCGCAATTCATCCAACAATGCCGCCACTTCGTATTCCGGGTGCAGGTAGAGCAGATCGTACAACTCCACGGCCAAGCGCACGACGGCGCGGATGTTGAGCCGGTCGCTGCGCATCCCCTGGGCCAGGTGTTCCGCCGCGCCCCGGCGCACCTGGCGCTGGCGTTCCCCCACTTCGTAGCCGTAGGCCAGGGCGTGATAACCCATCACCTGCTCCAAAAAGTGGCCGATCTCCTGGGGCGTGTGGTGGGCTTCCAGAGACATCACCTGACTGTCGTCCAGCCAATCTTCCAGGGGCAGCCGGTTGTCGCTGCGGGTGATGGTGAAAAGGAAAAAGAGGGATTGCCGGTCGCCGTAGGCCGCGGGATAGTCCCGAAAGCGGTGCTGGGGCAGGGCGCTGTCGGGGACGCGTGCCCGTTCTTCGCCCAGCGCGGCGTGGATTACCCCGCTGAAAAAGAGGCTGGCTTTGGGCTGCTGGTAGGGTTTGAGCAAAGAGTAACTTTCGGCTTCGTCGATGAGTATGCACAGCCCGCTGTAGCCGGCCAGCCGGGCCAGCACGCTCACACCGCTGAGCAGATAGGCCATCTGGCGGGCGTTGTTGCCCACCCGGTAGATGGAGGGAAAGCGGATGCCCCGCGGGGTGGCCCGGTTCATCGACTTCACCCGCCGCCCGCCCATCAGCCAATTCTCCCAGGCCGTCTGCTGGCGGGTGGATGTGATGCTGCTCAGCGCGTCCAGCCCCACCACCAGCGGGTCGTTCTCCTCCGGGGCCAGATCGCGCAGTTCGTCGCGCAGCCGGGGAATCCCCTTCACCAAATCCAGCAACGGCCCCAACCCCCGCTCGTCGCTGGCCGGATAGCGCAGGCTGCGCATGAGCGCGCCGTAGATGTCAAAGGCCCGGTGGGGAGGCAGTTCCTGCAAATCCAGGCTGACTGTGGCGACGAGAAAGTGGCGCTGCAAGGCTTCCTGGGCGGTCAACTCCACAATGTGACTCTTGCCATAGCCGTATTCGCCGATGACCGCCCGCACATCCCCGCCGCTGGCGTGGGCCTGCACCAGTGCGGCGCTCAGGCTGGCCCGCTCGTTTTCCAGGCCGATGGTCAACTCCTGGGCGTGCTGGGCCGGGGCCACACCCACCCGCAACGCTTCGATCAAATTGCGCGCGTCCAGTTGGCTGGGCGTCATCGGCGTGGGGACAAAGGCGGCTGTTGGGATGGGTGCAGGTGTTGGGTTGCTGGGCATCTGGCCGATAAACTCCTGGCGGGGGCGGCGAAAACGCAGGCCGCTGTCGAAGCGCACCATCCACTCCTCGCCGTTGCGAAAGAGGGCGACGATCTGGCCGGGGCCGTAGGTTGGGTGTTCGACGCGGGTACCGATCATTGGGCTTTCTCAATCACTGCTTTTAGATTCATCGCTGAACGCACGTTCGAGCAAATCCAGCACGCCGATCTCACCGGCCCAGTGGCGCAGATAGGCTTCGTCTATCCCCGTTCCTTGCGTTTTGAGTACGCCCAAAACGTCCCGCCACTGGCGCTCGGAGACTTCCCCACCCAGGCGAAACCACTCCAACTTTACCAGAATAATGTCCTCGGCGCTTGTGACCCAAGCCGTGCGTTCCGGTTCGTCCAGAAGGATTCTCCGGCTGCGGCGTTCCATTTGCATCCGAGAAAAAGCTCTGTCTTTGGGCAAAAAGATATCCACTTTGAACGCCGTTCCTAAATGGATGAGGTTGAACGAACTCCGATGCAGAATGGCGTCCATTATAGACAGTGGATTGACATAGAATTCTGCCTTCAGAGCGTTGGTGAATCGGCTGATCTGGTCTGGCTGAATATCAGCTACGATATCGGCGTCCAGTGTATTGCGGATCACCCCGTGCGTGATGCTCGCCAGAGAGCCGCCAATCACATAAGGCGACTCAAGAAAATAAATTATCCACAGATTTCAGAGATTTTCACAGATTGCCCCTGTACCCTCTGTGCAAATCTGTGCCATCTGTGGATACCTATTTCTTTGGAATAGCCTAAGCAACACCGATATCTTCCAGTGTGCTTGTCACCAGCAGCGTAATCTCAGCCGCAATGAGTTCAGCCACTCTCTGCCCGCTCTTTTTGGTCAATTGGACCGTAGGCGCGTTCTGCCAGTTCTGGGCCAAGCAGCATATCGGCCAGATAGCGTTGCAATTCCTGGGCTGTGGCGTCTAGTCGTCGTTCCCGCAGACCGCTTAAGGCCAGTGTGCGCGCCATTCGATTCAGTTGAGAAGCAATCTCCAGCTTCTTCCACGTCGGCGCGGAACGGTAGAAGGCGAACTGAATCGCCTCCACTTCGGGCGTCGTGTCCATATGCATTTCGCGCCAGGTGGGCAAACGTTTCATCTTTTCCTCTGTAACGCAAGCTGTTAGCTTGCGCTGGCACAAGCTAACAGCTTGCGTTACATCTAAAAAGGCGGCGTCTCGCCCCCGCTCAGTTCGTCCACCTGGCCGCGGATGATGGCGATGGCCTCGTCTTCGGTGAGCAGGTGCTGGCTGCCCGCGTGCTGGCGGGCCAGTTCGGTGATGAACGCTTTCACAAAGAGCCGCCGGTGGCTCACATCCAGAAAGACATCCCGCGCCACGTTTGCCAGAATGACGGCGTTGGCCTGTTGAATCGGGCGATCCAGCGCCACGTCAAAAGCCGTTTCGTAGATGGGAATCAGCTTCTCCCCAATCGCCAGCAGCAGATCGTTCTCGTCCAAATCCAAATGATCCAACGCAATCTGGGGGCTGAAGTGGTTGGCTCGGCTGAAGCGGCCCGGCGCGCGCACCCGCTGTTGCAGGGCCGGGTAGCGGGGCACAATGTCATTAATAAACTGGGGCGGCACCGCATAGACAAACATTGCGCCGGGCAGGTCGTCCCGTGTGCGGTCGATGACTTCGCGCAGGTTGTCCGTCGCCAGTTTCTCCGCCTTGCCGCCGATGCTGGACATCCGGTCCACTTCGTCAAAGAGCAGAATCAGCCCGCTATAGGAGAGCGCCCGGATGGTTTGCACCAGAGAACGCAGCATCCGAAAGGCGTTCGTGCGGCTGATTTTGCCGGTCACGCCCAGCTCGCGCAGAATTTTCGTGTCGTCGGGTGTGGTGGTGGAGCCGAGCAGCCAGCGGGTAAGGGAATCCAGCCGGTCTTCCGAGTCCCGGATCAGCGCATCAAAAAAGGCCAGCACCGCGGCCCGGTAGGCCAGGCTGTCGATGGCTGTGGCTTCCAGCGTGTCCACCAGCCCGCGATAGTTGGGGTGGGTCAGCGCTTCCAGCGTGGGCGGGCCGCCCAGCACCCGTTCTAGCGTCCCTTCCAGAAAACGGGGCAATCCCCGCTCGTCGGAAATCTCCTCGCTCTCCTCGTGCCAGATGAGATTGCGGGCCACCGCCGCATAGACCAGCCGCTGGTCGTTGTAGGGCGTCTCCACCGGGCTGAGATCGACTTTGGCGACGGCGAAACCTCTGCTCCACGCCCTGTCGCGCAGACAGTAGAGAAAGTGGGACTTGCCGCTGCCGTAGTCGCCCACCACCATTTTGTACGTCCCGCCGCCGTCCTGGAGATAGGAGGAGAGATAATACTCGTCCAGAGCGTCGAGCAGGGAGAGGTTGCCCGCGTTGAAGTGCTGCACACCCCGCGCCGGCGGCGTGCCTGTGCTGCCCAATACTTCGACGATATGGCGGGCGAGGGGGCGGGAGAGGGTGGTCATCGGAAGGAACTCCTGTGGGTGCTGGGGACTGGGAAACGGCGACTGGGGACTGGGGGACACGCCGTCCCCGATCCCCAGCCGCTAATCTCCAATCGTCTACTCCTCAAACGTTATATCGCTGTAAAAATTCCCGTCCAGCGCGCTGGCAGGAATCCATACACTGCGCATGGAATTGTCAGCCTGGCTTTTGGTGGCTGTGCCCAAACTCAAACGGTAGGACTTGCCCTCCACCGTCACCTTTGCCCCAGCCTCGTTCGCCAGCACAATATCCCGCACGAAAGAGTGGCGTTCGTAGTCTTTGAATGTGCCGCGGGAGGGGCTGTTCCAGAAGCGGGCTATCTGGCGGTTGAGGATCAATTTGGCGTAGGTTTCCACCAGATTGATGCGATTGCCTTGTGAGCGGCGGCCAGACTTCTCCGTCTTTTCGGTCATCAGATCGTCCCAGGCTTTGTAGAGATCGGCCAGGAACGCGGGCGTTTCGTCCTTGCGTTCCAGAATGGCCTTGCGCTGCTGGTCATAGGCTTTGATGATACCGTTCAGTGAGAGAGGCAGGGGTTTGGTCAGCGCTTCTTTGCCGTAAAACCACTGGGCCTTACGGTTGGCGATGGCGATTTGCAACACCAGCCGGTCCACCACCAGCGTGGGCGGGCGGCCTTCTACAGACTGGCCGCGGGCCTCAAAGCTCTCTTTCAGATCGCGGGCAAATTGGAAGGCCAGACTGTCCAGCGCGGATTGGGTGGCCGCGCCAAAGGCGGCAGTGGCACCGTCCAGTGCCGCATCTTCCAGCCCCGCATTTTTGACCAGTTCCGCGGCCTGCTGCAATTTCGCCAGCGCCTTTTGCATGGGCAGCGCGTCCAGCTTTTCCTGTCCGGCCAGACGGGAGGCTCCGGTCAGTGCGCTGCTGGCTGCCTTCAGCGCCTTGAATTTGGGGTCGGTTTCTGCCAGACCAGCCTGTACTGCCTGTATTAGTTCGTCGTTCACACCAGCAACCTTTCGCAATGGGAATGATACAGTCCTTAATGATAAACTCTTTCGGATAGCACTATTGTAAGCAGAGTCCCACAAAAAGCCAAACGGAACGCTACTCCTATCCCACGTCCAAAAAGCAGCCATTCACAAAATCGCTGATGTCGTCGAGAATCGGCGCGCTGGGATCGGAGAAACCGTCAAAAAGGAAGTCAGTGTGTCCTTTGTCCGGGTAGACGATCAATTCGTTGGGGATGCCAGCCGCTTCCAACTTCTGCTGGAATGTCTGGCTGATGGAGAGGGGGACGGTCGTGTCCAATGCGCCGTGGATCAGCCGGGTTTGGGGCGTGCCAGGAAAGAGATAACTGGTGGGGGATGCCTTGACAAAGTTCGCCTCGCTGCCCATCACAGCGGTCATCACCGGGGCAGTGCCGCCTGTGCTGCGCTCGAAAACCATCTGCTCCGGGATGTCGTAAACCCCGGCCAGCCCAATCAGCCCACACAATTCCTGGTTCGTGTGACCCTCAAAATTGAGCCAGACCTCATCCGTCGCGATCAGCCCGGCCAGTTGGCCGCCCGCCGAATGGCCGGAAATCACCACCCGGCTGGGGTCGCCGCCGTATTGGGCGATGTTTTCCAGCGTCCAAGCCGTAGCCGCGGCCATCTCTTGGGTCATCTGCGCATAGCCCGCGTTGGGGTAGAGGGTGTAGTCCGGGATGACGACGACAATCCCTTTTTCAATCAACTTCTGACCCACCGGCGCAAAGAGTTTGCGGTCGTATTTGTCCCAGCCGCCCCCGTGGATAAAAATCAGCACCGGGTAGTTGTCCCCCTCTGCTGGGCTGTAAACATCCAACCCCATCCCAAAGCGCGGGCTGAACTGCACATCCCGCGCCAGGTGGGGATAGTCCGCATAAAATTGCTTCCCCGCCCGATCCACCCGGAAAAGATTCCAGTAAAAGACAATTTCGCCCCGGTTGACAAAGGCCCAGACACCTGCCAGCACCAGCAACAGCGCGCCGATTGACGTTACGACTCTACGATTCATTCTTTACTCTCACTCGAATTTGCACAAAAAACAGAACGCGGATGACACTGTTCAGACGGATTGTTGCGGGTTTCATCTGCCCCACCACTTTTGCCTTTCCCTTTTGCCTTT
>Ga0335396_10004436_pt1 | contig 15259 bp, 9 predicted proteins | sample FRY02_FD_205743 | JGI IMG/M metagenome (GOLD analysis project Ga0335396, IMG submission 205743) | Freshwater microbial communities from Lake Fryxell liftoff mats and glacier meltwater in Antarctica - FRY-02 (spades assembly) (version 2) | ecosystem: Environmental > Aquatic > Freshwater > Ice >... | reverse complement strand
GTTTTCAGATAACGGTTTGCGGCTGCTGGAGCCGGGACGCGACCAAAATCGTTAATTCGACATTAACCGCAATATAGTGGGCACAGAAAAACTGTCAACACAAAATATGGTATGAGTTGACGATCGGTAGCAGGCCGTCATTACGTGCGGATTTTTCAAAAAAAGATCAGAAAGATCAGGTAGTGAACGTAGTACAGATTTACTGACTCCCGTCCTCGACACATCTCCCCGAAGTGACTATGTCGCAAAAACAATGGCCAATTTTGCTGCGATTTCCAATGAAGCTCAGGCAAACTGTGAAGCTGCCTTTTTCCGCTCTGTCTGGCCTGAAGATTGCACTGTAGAAATCTGGCAAACTCGTGAAATTCGTTTCCGACATTTTCACAACACGGCAACATCCATTTCAGAAGTGTGATCAAGAGGATATGTTCAAAGATCAACGCAGGACCTTCCGCCGCGGGTAAGTCCTGACGAAGATTCCAAGGCATCTTCTTCTGATCATTCGCACGAAAGTGCAGGGAAACATCGTGACCACCGAGAGTCCTCAGGCTGTTTTTCAGGAACACGAAAATTGGTTACGCACCGTCGTGCGCAGTCGTCTTCGCGAGCCGGATGCGGTCGAGGATGTGATGCAGAATATTGCCCTGGCACTTGTTAAACAGAGCGGGATGCTGGGAGAAGTGAGCCGAATCGGGGCGTGGCTGTATCAGATTGCGGTTCGCCAGGTGCTGATGTATCGCCGCTCCACGGGACGGCGCAGGAAAATGCAGGACAGGCTTTTGGCCGATCCGTCTCAGCGTGGTGAGCAGGGCTCTCCCGTGGACCGTGTATTGGCTTCCGAGTCCCAGCAGAATGTTCAGAGGGCTCTGACGGAATTGAACGACATCGATCGCCAGATTCTGATGTTGAAGTACACCGAGGGATGGAGTTACCGGGATCTGGCGAAACATCTTGGAGTGCAGGAAGACACGATCGAGTATCGATTGTTTCGTGCAAAGAAGACGCTTCGCAGATTGCTTGTGAGTTATGGTGAGGAAGGTGGCGAAAATGCTGAATAAAAATGATGAGCTGCAGATTCAAAGGTGTGTGGATCAGGAACTGTCGCCAGCGGAGACTCGCAGCCTTCTGCACAGACTGGATTCGTTGAACAACGGCTGGAAACACCTGGCCTGCGGACTGCTGGAAGACCGAAATTTCCGAACTGCAATGAATGCCGCGGTCGATTTCCGCAAATTTGGAGTCCAGGGGGGCTCAATCGCCGACGTCGATAGTTCTTCCGCGAACGCAACAATTGACGGCACAGCATTCGACGGAACCACATTCGGTGGTCAGGCAACAACGACGAAGTCGACCGCAGTGACTCCTTCACCCGGCGGTTCTGATGAGCGTCCAACGCTCTCTCGCGGTCGAAGCGTGAATGACGTGGCTCGCCGCTGGTGGTCGCATCCTGTGACGTCACTGACCCTGTGCACAGCAATCGCGTTTGTGAGCGGTCTGTTGATTCCTGACGTGCATTTGGGAGAGCTGAACAATTTAACGAGTGCTGGCAGACAGACCAACTCTGCTCCTTCCGCGCCGATCCGTGGCCAGGGAAACTCTTATTTTGTCGAGATGCAACCGGGCAGGGGGCGCGTGGAAGTGCCGGTTGTCAGCGAGCCAAATGAGCTGTCTCAACTTGACCGAAATCATCCGCTGTTTTCCGAGCCAACAACGGCAAAGCAGAAGCTTTCCTGGCGGCTTATTCCAATCGAGGGAAATCGATTGATGTTGCTTCCTGTTCAGGAAGATCCAGGGCTTGATATTCAGTAGCTGCACGACTGCAGTGGCTCGCACTGCCACCGCCCGAGTTGTGACCTCGGCAAGAAAGTCGTGGCGGCGAACGCGAAGTAGATTTCCCTGCATGAAGAGAATGATGGATCTGATGATGAAACTCCTGAGTACGTTGATTATGGTTTCGGTTTGCTGCACAGGCCCGTCGTTCGGTTGGCCCGTGGATGGTCCGTCCTCGAATCAAGTCATGGTCGGCGACGGTCTTGCATTGAAGGCTGGTGCTACTGCTAACGGTGAGACGGACCTGCCGAATCAGCCGCCAGAGGATTCTGATTCTGACGCGCACACGGCAGGAACGAGCACCAACGACAAGCCTTCGATTGCTGTCAGTTCTGCGGCTTTCATTTCCGCCGCAGTTCAAGCGTGTGATGAATCCGAAGGCGATGTGCCAGCTTCTGCGACATCCGACGAATCAGCTGCCGACGAAGAAACACCGACGGCGACAGCGGTGGAACGCTGGGTCATTGGAATTCGCTGCGAAGAAGCTCCGTATCTGCTCAGATCGCATCTGAAGTTGGGTGAAGCGGGAGTTGTGATTTTAAGTGTACACCCGGAAACGCCCGCAGCGAAAGCTGACCTTAAGGTCGGCGACATCATTGTCCAGATGGACGAAGATCAGCTGACATGTCGAAACGATCTGACTGAACGAGTTCAGGCTTTCGATGGTGAGCCGCTGGAATTGGCAATCATTCGGGAAGGCGATCGCCGGATGGTCAAAATCACGCCGCAAAAAATGATGGTTGAAGTGCTGGTGGCCCCGGCGACTTCAGAAAATCCTGAGCCCGCGAAAAATGACGTCGATGCCGACGGACGGTCCAACCTGCGGAATGTTTATCCGGGCGTACTTTTTGAAGGATCGTCACCGTATCTGCAGGAAGATGGGGCCGATCTGCAGCAGAACGTGGAGAAGATTCTGCACCAGCTGCGCGTGATGGCTAAACAGCAGTCGTCCGAGAATGATGGAGCATCTGGACGAATCATTATCGACATGGATGCTGCTCAAGATGGACCGCCGTCTCCACAATCCGAATCGGAGCTGCTGACAAAAATGATTGCCGCACTTCACGAACAAATGGCGAATATCCAGAAGCAGATCAACGACCTGAACAAGCGATTGCAGGCAGTGAAGACAGAAGCAAAAGACCCCCAAAAAAAAGAAGCACCGTAATTCAGATCGTTGCTTTGACGGTCGCGCCGAGACAATCTGGAGCCTGAGATCTGGTTGAGTCCGGCATGGACCTCTGCGTTCGCATTCGCGACCTTATCGTACGACGGACAAAGATGTCCGTCGTACAGCAGGTAAATTTTTATCTGCCCCTCGCCTTACAGAAAATCGCAGCAGTTTGCAGGGTGTGACAAGCGAACTCGCACGCCCGAAAACCCTTTCGCAAAACGCTTTCATGGCGAACTCACGCCCAAGGCAGATCAGGAATCGGCAGCACAGTCTGGCTGTCAGGCTCGATCGGAACCACGCTACGGACGATCCAGTGAAACAGCTGTGGTAATCCTGCGGATGTCATCGCGGAAACGAAAAACTGCTTCAGGTCGTCTGCAGCCATTCCAGCAGGTGCCGGGAAATCGGAGTTGTTCTGAACGAGCGTTTCTTTGTCCATCAGATCGGCTTTGTTCAGCACCACACAGACGGGCACCGATACTCCTGCCAGGCACTGCCAAAGTCGCGGTTCGACCGACGGCTGCGTTGCGTCCATTACCACGCAAAGAAGATCGCAGTCTGCCACTGCCTCCAGCGATTGCTCAATCCCGAGGTCTTCGATCACAGACGCCCCTGCGGCACGTACGCCGGCTGTATCGACCAGCTGAAACATCCAGCCGTCGAGAACCACATCCACTTCAACAAGGTCTCGCGTTGTCCCTGGCATGCTGGAAACAATGGACCGCTGCAGACCAGCCATGGCGTTGATCAGAGACGACTTGCCAACGTTGGGCGCCCCCACAAATGCAACTCGCCACGCCATTGCCAGATGATGCCCAATCGGCCCCCACTCAGCGATGATGCGACGAGCCTGACATCTGGTCGCCTCGCAATGACTGTGGCTGTCGTGAATCAGGCGCGCCAGACGACCATCCAGCTGAGCCAAAGCAAGTCCGGCCGTCTTTGGCGTCCGGCAGCGAATTAACGTCGACATGATCGCCGCGGAAACAGGATCGTCGTTCATCCCAAAGATGCCATCGCCTGACGCACGCACAATGACCCCAGCCGCCTGCAGGTCTGTCAGAATCCGTTCGACGGCGATCGAACCGCCATGACAATGGATCTCCCAATGCCGCTCCTTCCGCCTCACAATCACGATGTCTTCGCCACGCCAGCTGCCAAAGAGAATCCTGCCTGGACTTACCAGCTGAAGATCTCGCGCCGGCGTCGGTACAAACGAATGCAGAGCCTCTTGTTCGACGGCAGGCGTTAAAAACTTCGCTTCAATAACGGCGACCGCGCCAGGTCCGGATGCCGTCAGCAAACACGCCATTGAGCCCTCTTTGACTGTCATTTCGCCGATCACAAAACAACTTTCCAGGCATCGCCCCAGAGAAGAGGAAACACAACCGAGGCTGTCCGCAAACATCGCAGAGAAAAAACAGCTCTGTGGGGTCCGAGTATAATGCACTGTTCACGGCGATGGCTGCGCCGTTCAATATTTTCAGCAATTCACAAAGAGTCTGGCTGCTAGGCAAGCTTTTGAGCCTGAGTCGCTAGCCGACTTGACAGCATGAAATCAGCTAGTGCCTCAGACTCAAGTCAAATGGGCTGAAGCAGTTGTCATTCATCATTCGTGGTTGCTCAATTAAAGCTCCGCCAGCCGCGTTACGCGCAAACTGGAGACTTCACAGACGTCAGATTCGCTCCAGCTTCACACGAAAGCGTTGCTTTTTTTGAGAGACGAACTTTTCGTGTTAAAGAATTCCCGACCAATTCCCCACTGTTGGACTTTGACTCCAGACAGTCTCGCCTCAATGCCGATCTTCCGATTACGTCCAGTCCGGCCCAACACGTTCAGCGTGCGCTGCGGCATGAACTGCTCGTACCCTGTCGAGTCAGGCGGAATACGCTGCCGCTCAGTCTTGTTTTCATTGCTCAACCCATCACCCTTTGACCAGGGAAGGTCATGAGCCGACCGTCGGACAATAACAGCTCAAGATCGTTGCCAGCCAGGCTTCTGGGCTGGACCGTGGCAACGGTCTCTGCGCGGCCGCGGTTTATGCTGTGGCTGGTTCTGCTGGTCGCGTGTGCGGGTGTGGGATTCACCGTGACTCAGCTTCAGCTGCGAACAAGCCGAGCTGATCTGATGGACCCGGCCTCAAAGTTCGCTCAGACGTGGAAGCAATACTCCGAGACCTTTGGAGCAGAATCTGATCTGCTGATCGTGGTTCAGACTCCGTCGCCCAACGGCAAACTGATTCAGGCCACGATCGACAATGTCGGTACCCGCCTTGCTCGCGAACCCGAAATGTTCGGCAATGTTCTGGCCCGTGTTGACCTCACGGCGATGCGTCAGAAGGCCCTGCTGTTTCTCAGTCCCGAAGAGGCTCAGAAAACCGCCGCTCGTGTTCAGCAATACGATCGAGTCGTGCAGAGCCAGAACTGGGACCTGATCCGTGCCGAAGCCATCGCCAATACACTGCGAAAAAAAGTGACACAGGGGAAGCAGGACGGTGTTGTTTCTGAGGCGACCTGGCGAAACGTCGAACAGTTTTCGACCAGCATTTCCAGCTATATGCGACACGCCCTGGAAACCGGTAAAGTCGAGCGCAATGCCTTCAAGTCGCCGCTGCCCGAGCTGATGCAGGTGGCAGCCGACCAAAAGCTGACCGACGACAAAACCGCTTATATGATGAACCCTGAGAACACAGTCGGCGTGATTCAGGTCACAGCGCTTCGCAATCCAAAGATTACGACGGGTGATCCGAATGCAGTTCCCATTGCCCGCCTGCGGGAACTGGTGGCCGAGGTCGAGAAGGAGTTTGCCGGCGAACCGGGGGCTTTAAAAATTTCCGTCACGGGAATTCCGGCGCTTGAACACGACGAAATGCACAGTACGTCAGTCGACATGCGCAACGCCGGCATTGTGGCCTTCTTTGCCGTCGGCGGGATGCTCTTTCTGGCCTTCCGTGGCATTCGGCACCCGATGCTCGCGCTGCTGACTCTCATTGTCGCCCTGTGCTGGACGTTCGGCGCGGCGACTCTGGTCGTGCGTCATCTGAATATCATCAGCGTATGCTTCCCCGTGTTTCTGATTGGCCTTGGAATTGATTTCTCAGTCTCGTTCATTAACAAATATCTGACGCTGCGGCAGGAACTGTACGAACTGCCGGAGGCTCTTCGCGAAACGGCCGAGACTACTGGCGGCGGGATTCTGACATCCGCGATCACAACAGCGCTGGCTTTTTCAACTGCAATGCTGACCGGTTTCCCGGGACTCGCCGAGCTGGGATTGATCTCAGCGATGGGCGTTCTGCTGTGTGCTGTGTCCACCTTTGTATTTCTGCCCGCGTTGATCGCATTGTCCGATGCCGAGTACGATCTTGAAGCGTTGCCAAAACCATTTTCGCCAATGGTCCTTCGCCGCGTCCTTGTTGCGTGGCCTGCGGTCTCCATCGGAGTTGCCTTGGTTGGACTTGGCTTCTTTGGGTATCAGGCATTCCGTTATCGCGAGGGCCAGGTCCATTGTCTGGTGAGATACAATCCGAATCTCATCATCCTGAAGGACGCCAATGCGGAATCCGTTCGAGCCGAACGTGCGTTGGTCGCATCAGGATCGGAGCCAGTTCTTTATGCGGTTTCAGTGGCGGGCAACTGGGAAGAAGCGATGTCGCTTCGTTCGAAGTTTCTGCAACTGAGTTCCGTGGCCCGCGTCAGCGATGTGGCCAGTAAAATGCCCGATCGTCCCGATGCCCGCACGATGCAGGTGATTCAGCAACTGCAGTCGCGTGCGAGCAGTATCCAAAAGAGCCTTCCCACTATTGCCCCTGCGAACCATATGACCGTGGGCAAGGAAGTGGATGCACTTTATGCGGCGATTAAGAAGTCCCATAACCCGGCGGCTCAGCGAGCTGCGAAGTCTCTCGATCTGTTTCTGACGGATCTGTCGGCGACAAAGGGACGTCCTGCAGGTGCGATCCTGACCGGCTACAACGACATGATCGCTCGCTGGCTGATGCTGGAGTATTCCGAAATCGCCTCGGCCAGCAACTTCAATCCGGTGACACCGAAAGAACTGCCGCCCGAATTGAAAAGCCGCTTTGTCTGGGCCGATCGGAACACCAACGAACAACGCTGGGTTCTGCGAGTCTATCCGAAGGGCGATGTCTGGAATGGCAAAGAGTTGAACACGTTTGTGGAAGAGCTGAGAACTGTGGACGCACAGGTGACTGGCGTTCCTGTCCAGAATCTGGAATCCGCCGGTCGCATGCATCAGACGTATGCGTCCATCGGCCTGTATGCTCTGGCCGTGATTTCTCTTGTTCTGCTGTTCAATTACCTGCGTCCTGGCCAAAAGCTGATGACGATTCTGCCTCCCATCGCGGTGGCGGCATTCATCGGCTATACGCTGTTTAAACGCAATGGCACAGTCGACAACAGCATGATCGTGATGATCTGTATGGGGCTTGTGGTGTTCATTGCCGCAGTGCTGGACTACAGAAATCTGCGCGACACTGTTCTGACACTTGTCCCGTCAATGGCCGGTGGTGTGCTGCTGCTGGGCGCCATGGCTCTGATGGGGCTGGAGCTCAATCCGGTGAATCTCATTGCCTTGCCTTTGGTGTTCGCAATCGGCATAGATAACGGAATCTACATGGTGTCCGATTGCCGCAAGCAGATTGCGGCGGGTAAGGATTCCTTTGAACCCTCGGCGGATACAATCAGCAGCATGCTGGTGACTTCGTTGACCTCCATCGTCGGCTTCGGGAGCCTGATGATTGCCGCGCATCAGGGGATGTTCAGTATTGGTGTTCTGTTGGCTCTCGGCGTAGCGTCGAGCCTGATTGTTTCGCTTGTTCTGATGCCGCCTTTGCTGGCCCTGGTGGCTCGTCATCAGCCCGCGTCCATGGAGCCTGTGCAGATCATTCGTAAACCGGATGCCACAGAGGCCGTCGCAGGCAAAGAGGCTGCCGCAAAACAGGCTGCTCAGCAGAAGGCAAAGAAAGCCGCGTAGCAAAACGCTGCGGAACGACCTTGCTCCCAATGCCGCTGGTTCAAACAAACGGTCCGCGTCTAACTGCGCCCGTTTATACGACTTTCCCGGACTCGCTTGAACGAACACGGGGCTCGGACGTACTCTGGACGCACTGCAACAGTCAACTCGCGGCTGTTTTGGATTCACTTCTTCCGGGGTCAATGGCGTGCGTTATTCTTTGCTTTCAATTCTCGTCAGCGTGGTGTGTTTGGCTGGCGGTCCAGACCTTGCAGCTCAACAGCCAGCGGACTTCGCTCACGACGTTGTGCCCGTTTTGAAGAAGCACTGCATTCAGTGCCATGGGGGCCGAGAAGCCAAGGGCAGCTTTTCGATGAATCATCGTGAGCTTCTGGTGGATTCCGGGCACGTAGTTGTTGGTAAGCCGGATGAGTCCCATCTGCTGGCACTGATCGCTTCCGCTGACAAAGAGGTCCAGATGCCTCCTTCGGATCGCCCGCGGCTGTCGGCTGAAGAGCGGGCCGTTCTGACGCAATGGGTCGCGAATGGACTTGCGTGGGACGACGGATTTTCGTTCGCTCCGGTCTCCTATGAGCCGCCCTTGAAGCCGCGCCGTCCCGAACTGTCGGCAGCGGTGGACAATCGCAATAATCCGGTCGACCGAATTCTGGATGTCGATCTTGCCTCTCATCAGGTCGCTCGCCCAGAACCGATTTCGGATGCCGCGTTCCTGCGACGCGTGTCGCTCGATCTGAACGGGCTGCTGCCAGAACCGCAGTCGCTCACCGATTTCCTCGCGGATCAATCGCCCGATAAACGATCTCGCATGGTTCGACTGCTGCTTGATAATAACGCGGCCTACGCCGAACACTGGCTGACGTTTTTCAATGACCTGCTGCGAAACGATTACAGTGGAACGGGCTTCATCACCGGCGGGCGTCAACAAGTGAGCGGCTGGCTGTATGAGTCCCTGCTGACGAACAAACCGTTTGATCAGCTGGCTCGGGAACTGATTGCGCCGCCAACTCCGGCCAGTCAGGGTTACATTGACGGCATTCGCTGGCGAGGCGAAGTCAGCGCCGGTCAGACCGTGGAGATACAGTTTGCTCAGAGCGTCTCCCAGTCGTTTCTCGGGATCAACATGAAATGCGCTTCGTGCCATGACAGCTTCATTGATCGCTGGAAGCTGGAGGAAGCGTATGGGCTGGCCGCAATTTATTCGGCATCGCCCATGCAGATGCATCGCTGTGACAAGCCCATCGGAAAACAGGCCGAAGCGAAATGGCTGTTTCCGGAACTGGGGCAGATTGATACGGCGGCTCCTCGTGAAGAACGCCTGAAGCAGCTGGCCGGTTTAATGACGCATCCTGAAAACGGCCGCTTCACTCGCACGATCGTGAACCGCCTGTGGTACAAAATGATGGGCCGGGGAATCGTGCATCCGTTGGACGCGATGCAGTCGAAACCGTGGAATTCAGATCTGCTTGATACGCTTGCTGTCCATCTGTCGGATCAGAAATATGATCTGAAATCCGTGCTGTATTTGATTGCCACATCGGAAGCCTATCAGTCGCAATGTGTCACCCGCAGCTCCGATGCGGCCGAACAGGCTGCCGGCGAATTTGTGTATCGCGGCCCCTTGGCTCGCCGCATGACGGCCGAACAGTTTCTGGATTCCGTTTGGCAAATCACAGGTTCCGCTCCGGCCGCTATGGATGCTCCGATTGTTCGCGGTTCCTCCGCTCGACCAGGAGATCTACCGACGACGGATTTCCAGTTGCAGGCAAAATGGATCTGGGGCGACTCAGCGTCCAGCGGACAGGTCCCGCCTTCCGGTGAAACAATTTCTTTAAGAAAAGACATGACGTTTTCCAGCGATGTTGTGGCCGGCGGCGCAGTGATGACCTGCGACAATGGCTTCACGTTATATGTGAATGGCCACGAAGTGAAGAAGAGTTCCGACTGGACGAAACCGGAAGCCATTCCTCTGCGCGGGCTGCTGAAGAATGGAGCGAATAGCTTTCTGGTTGTGGCAACAAATGCGGGAAACGGACCAAATGCGGCCGCGCTGTTCTTTGAAGCTCGCATCACGCTTGCAGACAATCAGCACATTTCTGTTGTCAGTGACGAAAGCTGGCTGTTCAGCGCGGCGGTGCCGGACATCAAAGAGGGCCCCACTGCCACTGCCACTGCCACTGTCGCGGGTGACTGGAGACCGGCCACGGTTGTGCCGGCGCTCGATGTCTGGACCAATGTTGTGAATTCTACGGGGCGTGATCTACTGATGCAGGCCGTGAGTGGGAATTTTCAAATGGTTCGCGCCTCTTTGGTAAAGAGCGATTTCCTGATGCGGTCCCTCGGTCGTCCGCTGCGTGAGCAAATCGTGTCGATGCGGCCCTCGGAACTGACGACGCTCGAGGCAATCGACCTTTCAAACGGGTCGACTCTGGCCGGCTATCTTGCTACAGGAGCATCCAGTCTGTCGGCCAGTTACTCAGATGACAAAGACGTATTGCTGAACCATTTGTTCCAGTTCACTCTTTCCAGATTGCCCACGGCGGAGGAAAGGACAGTCGTTTCTGATTCACTCAGCACGCCGCCAACTCCCGAGGAAATCCAGGACGCACTTTGGGCCGTCTTCATGATGCCCGAGTTCTTCATGGTTCGGTGAAGTCTTCAGCGCCGCAGGGTTACCCTGACCCGCATTGCCTCGCACTCGAGTATGTCCGTGATGCAGGCCTGTCATCAGCACGGATCGGGACGGTGCACAGACGGTTGCGCCTGCATAGAACTGCATAGAACTGCATAGAACTGCATAGAACTGCATAAACCGCATCCCTTCAGCCGCCATCTGGTCGAGATGCGGAGTCTGAATCATTTTTTGTCCGTAGCATCCCACTTCACCGTAGCCAGGATCGTCGGCCATTATGAAAATGAGATTGGGGCGGATGGCGTCCGCTGCCGAAGCGGGATGAAATTCCGTCAGCAGCACAAAGAGAAACAATCCGCCCACAAGACACGGCACGATTTGAAACATTGGAATGCCCCCGAACGAATCTTCACACAAACGTCAACACGTTCACCCGAGTGCTGGCGAAGATTTCAAAGTGTCACAAGGGAGACAAGCTGCCGATGTGTTGCTCGCTTCACCAGATTAGCCTGTAGCGAGTGTCGCTCCCAAACTGACACACCGTCCGGATCATTTTTCGATTCCCCCTTTCCCTTTCCTCACCCGCCCTCAAGGAAGACCATAATCCAAATCAACGGATCCTAAGGACATCACCGGTCTGATGTACTTCGATCAGATTGCGCCGCTCCTTCAGCGGCTGCACGCTTCCGCCCTGCAAGGCTGTCACGTCGACACAGCATTTGTGGACAGTTAAGGCGTGGTTTTTAGACTTCTTGCTTACGGATGCACCGAATCAGCAGAAATGAGACTGAAATCATGGCTCGAATGGCTCCAGATCAGCGGTTTTCATGCGTCCCCCCCCATGATGATCCGCATGGCAATCTCCTCGTTCAGTCTCAGATCTTGTAGGCCGTGACTGGCAGGATTTCCGTTTCGTCCTCATCCAGCCAGTTGATTCAGGAGTCAACACCTTTGGGCAGCCCGAACGTAGTCGGCTTCCGAGTTCATGTTCGAGATGTTTCGAACCTTAGGCGAAGGTGAGCCAGGGCAGTTCGAAGGAACGGATAGCAGGTGTTCGCAGTAGACGCACCGGTCCAGAATCCGGTCCCATCCGTCACGCACCACTTTTCTTTAGCGAATTACTGCGGTCAGTTGGAGAGGCATAACTCAACCAAACGGACGATCAGCTCTTGCCCATTTTTGTGAGAGCGTCCTGGAGGCCGGGGATGTTCATGCCGCCGGCCATGTCAGCCATTTCGCGAGTGGCCACTTCTTTGGCTTTTTGAATCGACTGCTGAACGGCAGCAGTCACCAGCTGTTCCATCAGCTCGCGGTTCTGGGATTCCACCAGCCACTGATGAATGACAACAGCGGTGACCTGAAAATCGCCGGTCATCCGCACGGTCACAGCATCCCCGCCGGCCGTGCCTTCAATCTCAAGGCGGCTGATCCGCTCTTTGGCCTCCGTCATTTTTTCCTGAATATCACCCGCATTGCTCATCAGGCTCGCCATCTGAGCCAGGTTCTTTAGTCCACCAAACATATCAATCGCCCTCTCGTTTGTTCTTGATTTTTAATCATGTCGCCACTTCAGTTTCGGCGATCTGTACCGCAGGAGCGACCGTGACTTTCACAACCGTCGCGCCGAAAGTCTGCATCACCTGCCGCACGAACGGATCTCGAGCCGGATCAATTTCACCCAGCAGGTTTCGTTGAGGAACAACCTCAGGAATCGCCTTTGCCGGCGCTGACGCTCTGCCTGACGACTCGTTCTGCCGCCCGCGAAACGCCGTTGAAGTCGCCGTTTTCTCGGCAACAGCGACAGGCTCCTGAACGGGAGCCGCTGCCGGACGCTGCGTTGCCAGCAAGCGCAGATTCACACTTATGGACTCGCCTGTCAGCTTCTGGATTTCTGTTTCGATCCGCGCCCGGCTTTCCGGCTGGTCCAGAACCTTCTTCGCAAAATCGTAAGAGCTATCCAGATGGATTTCCAGGCGATTCGGTCCGACCAGAACCAGATCGCTGGCCATCTTCAGCCCTGCAGAAATCGTCAGTCCGACCGTTTTCAGAAGCTCCTGAAACAACCTCGGACAGTCCGACTGCCTGATCGAGGATTGAACCTTCGGCGCGACGGTCTCAACTTCCACAGGCGCGGGAGCATCTGCAGCCGCACGCGGCGAATTCGCGACAGCCGGGGATTGTTGTCCTGCGGGAACCGTAACAGCCGCGGCCTGCATCACCGGGACGACAGCAACTGGGGACACGGAAGTCGATGCGGCCCGAGCCAGCTCGGAGCGTTGACTTGCGAGAATGGAGGCCTTCGAGGGCGGTGAAACGGACGGCGACAGATCATCGTCGTCTCTCAAGTCGTCGGGATCTTCGTAACCATCGTCGTCGACCGAGTTCGGCATCTCAATGGCCGGCATGACCGGTCGCGGAGGGGGTAAAATCAGTCCTTCAGAGTTTTTTTTTTCGCCGACCACCGCTCCGGTTGAGCCGGCCATTGCCGAGCCACCGGCAGCGGAAGTTCCAGCGGGAAGTTCAGGCAGGGCAGGCAGACGACCGGACAGCAGTTCACTGATCGCCGTCAGATTTTCGAGCAGGCTCAGCTGCACCATTCCCATCTCAAGGACGGTTCTGGCAAAAGTGCTGCGGAACATCTGATTCTTTGAACCCGACAGAATCTGAAACGCGGCCATCACGGAATGCATCCCCAGCCGCGAAGCCTGTTTCATTAACATTTCGCGGTGTCGATTGGCAACGCTGCTCAGAGATACATCCGTGCCGCCGGACAGCGTCACCATCAGGTCTCGCACGTAACCGATGCATTGATCCATCAGTTCGCCGGGTTGCACGCCAAGCCCAAATGCGGTGTCCAGTTGCGACAGGACTTCGCCCGGACGATGTTCAATAATTGCGTCGAACAGTTCCAGCAGGCGGTCATCCCCGGCGGTACCCAGCATTCGATGGACATCATCCGATGAGACCGTGCCGTCACTGAAGGCAAGCAGCTGATCGAACAAAGACTGACTGTCTCGCATGGAACCGCGAGCCCGGCGAGCGACCAGTTCGAGCGCATCCTCAGAGACCTCAAACCCTTCCGCCCCGGCGATTTCGCGGAGTCGGTCGCCGATGGATTTGTCGTTGATGCTGGAGAAGTCAAAACGCTGACACCGCGACAGAATTGTATCGGGAACCTTGTTCGGTTCTGTGGTGCAGAAAACGAATTTCACATTCGGGGGCGGCTCTTCCAAAGTCTTCAGCAGCGCATTGAAGGCTTCCTTGGTCAGCATGTGCACTTCGTCGATGATGTAGACCTTGAACTGAGTCCGCATCGATCGAACGCCTACGTTTGCACGCAGAGACCGGATGTCGTCAATCCCGCGATTCGATGCTCCGTCGATTTCCAGAACGTCGACATCGTTGCCAGCGGAGATCCCGTCGCAGATATCACACTGATTGCAGGGCACTCCATCGACGGCGTTTGGACAGTTAAGTGCCTTCGCAAGAATTCGGGCCGTTGAGGTCTTTCCGACTCCGCGAGCCCCCGTGAACATGTAGGCGTGCGCGACTCGGCCGGCACGGATCGCGTTCTGCAGCGCGCGAGACACATGCTCCTGACCAACGACGTCGTTAAACGCCTGCGGCCGAAAACGGCGGGCCAATACGGTGTAATGAGAACCTGTTGTCGCGTTCATGTGTTTATGTCGATCAAAGTTCGAGTGGCCTCTGAATTGGAGCGCATCGCGGGTGACGGCGACTGCGACCGGATGGCAATCTGCCTTCAGCAGTTCTGCCCCGGCTGGTCAGCTCCGTTCTCTATTGTGCAGGAAAGTGGCCGCTTCATCTACCCTGGCAACCGTCGGCCTCAGGAAACGGGTGCAGTCTCGGATATCGGTCGGAAAAAATTGGAAATTGGAAATTGATTCTCGACACTGTGCAAATCGAGTTGCCGTGCGCCGCGAGAAAGAAGGGAGGAAGTGCGAATTTGAGATGAATTTTGACAGAAACCGTCGCGACAAATTCCTCGCTGAACTGTAAATTTCCGGAAGCCGCGGGCCATAAATGGATTTTCCCCGCCGCTCGGTGATTCGCAGGACGATACACGAAACGCCGCATTCAAGGAATTTGAAGACGCTTGGCCGTCGAAGCAGGGAAGTGATCGATGCAACGCCCGATACTGTTGTGCGTATTCGCCGCCATGCTTTTTGGAGCGGGCTTGTTGGCCGGCCAGGGACTGGATTCAAGACCCGCATCGGCCCCGCTGATTGCTGAATCCACATCGGACGACCCAGCGCCACCGCTGAACTCCTGGAGAAACTGGGCTTCCGCCGTTGCTCCCGGGGTTCCAGCGACAGCGGTTCCAGTGACAGCGGTCAGCCATGAATCGCGATTCACCGACGAACTTTCACGAGCACCGGGCTCTGAAACTGAGCGGGTCTCTGAAACTGAAACGCAACTGTTTGCGATGGCTGATCGCAACAGTCGCACGACCGATTCGCCGCCGCAAAAGAGAGACAGCAATCGGCAGCAGATTGTAGACTTGATCAATCGCATCTTCCCGAACACAAGCCCGGAAGTGGCTTCCACGTGGGCAGACGCCTACGAAACGATGGAGCCGGCGGAGGTTGAGTTTATTCTCGATCAAAAA
>Ga0335396_10004435_pt1 | contig 15275 bp, 15 predicted proteins | sample FRY02_FD_205743 | JGI IMG/M metagenome (GOLD analysis project Ga0335396, IMG submission 205743) | Freshwater microbial communities from Lake Fryxell liftoff mats and glacier meltwater in Antarctica - FRY-02 (spades assembly) (version 2) | ecosystem: Environmental > Aquatic > Freshwater > Ice >... | reverse complement strand
TTCGGATCGAAGAGGCCAATGTCGATGACATTGCCACCCTCGGTCTGATTGGAGGACATCGCCGCTGAATAGCTGTAGCGGATGGTCAGGCGAGTGGCTGGTTGGGGCAGATCAAAGGGAATGTAGGCGTAATCGGAACGGCTTTTGTCGGCCTGGGTGATGTGGCCATCGAGAATGAGGAGAAACACGGATATCAGCCCCCTGTGAAAGGAGCGGTAATCATTCCCGCCAGAATCAGCCCCAACTGCCAGGCAGTCACCTTCGCAAAGCGCGGCCAGAGCCGTCCTTTTTCCACGCCTGTGCGATACCAATGCTCCACCAGAATCACCAGCACAGACCCGGCCAGGCCGAGCAGAACCACACTCAGCCGGTCAATGAAGCTCACCTGCCAATAGCCCAGATCGACCAATTCGGCCACAGAGACAGCGAAGATGCGGCCAAAGAAGAAGCCGGCGATCGACAACCCCAGACTGACCAGCCAGAGCAGATAGGCAATCGGCAAGTTGGCGGGCAGACGCTGCCAGAGGGGGGAGGGGCCATTCGATGACAGATGACTCATAGCACGCCGGTCAGACTCAATTCATTGGCGAAGTGGCAGGCCGCGCTGTGGCCCGGCGCGTACTCTTGCAGGGGGGGCGACTCCTGGCTGCAAATCTCTTTGGCGTAGGCGCAACGGGGGTGGAAGTAGCAGCCGCTGGGCGGGCGGGCCGGGTTTGGCACGTCGCCTTCCAGAATAATGCGGCTCTTGCGCTGGCGGGGGTCCGGGTTGGGGATGGCCGAAAGCAGGGCCTCGGTGTAGGGATGGAGCGGGTTGCGGAAGAGTTCTTTCGTCTCCGAAATCTCCACAATACGCCCCACATACATCACCGCCACGTGATCGCAGGTGTGTTTGATGACACTCATATTGTGGGCGATGAAAAGATAGGTCAGGCCGAACTGCTCCTGCAAATCCTCGATCAGATTGAGTACCTGGGCCTGGACAGAGACATCCAGCGCCGAAACCGGCTCGTCGGCCACAATAAATTCTGGATTCAGGGCAAGAGCGCGGGCCAGACCAATGCGCTGGCGTTGGCCCCCGCTGAAGGCGTGGGGATAGCGGTTCATATATTCCGGGCTAAGGCCGACAGAGCGCAGGAGTTCGGCCACCCGGTCGTCCAGTTCCTTGCCTTTGGCTATTTTGTTGATAATCAGCGGTTCGCCCACAATCTGGCGCAGGGTAAGCCGGGGATTCAGCGACGCATAGGGGTCCTGGAACATAATTTGCATATCCCGGCGAAAGGTACGCATTTCGTCCGGGGCCAGATTTTCGATGTGGATCGGGCCTTCTGTGCGGTCGTAGTAGACAATCTGCCCGTCGGTGGGGTCGAGCAAGCGTATAATCGTGCGTCCAGTGGTCGTTTTGCCGCAACCACTCTCCCCTACCAGCCCGAAGGTGTCGCCTTTCGCAATAGAGAAAGAGACGCCATCTACCGCTTTGACGTATCCCACCACCCGGCGCAGAAAACCCTTGCGGATGGGGAAGTGCATCTTCAGATCGGTGACTTCCAACAGGTTTGTGCGGGTGTCCACCACTGCGCTGTTGTGTGGGTTGGTTCCTCTCTCGGCCATTATGAACTCTCCGCTAAGGCTGTGCGTGTGGTGGATTTCGCCATCAGATCGTCGTCGTAAAGCAGACAGCGCACCTGCTGATTACCCGCCAGCGTCTTCATCTCCGGCGTGTGAACGTCGCAGAGACCAGGGATCATCTCCGGGCAACGGGGGTGAAAGGCGCATCCGGGCGGCACAACCGACGGATCGGGCACGCGGCCTTTGATCACATTCAGCCGCCCCTGAACATCATCGGTCAGCCGGGGAATCGAGCGCAGCAGGGCACGGGTGTAGGGGTGCTGGGGGTTGTGGAAGGTGGCATCAACTGTCGTCTGTTCCACCACTTTGCCCAGATACATCACCGCCACGTCGTCGCACATCTCCGCCACCACGCCCAAATCGTGGGTGATGAAGACGATACTCATCTGGGTTTCTTCCTGGAGGGCGCGCATCAGGTCCAGAATTTGGGCCTGGGTGGTCACGTCCAGGGCTGTCGTCGGTTCGTCGGCAATCAGCAGTGTGGGGTTGCAACTCAGGGCAATAGCGATCATCACCCGCTGGCGCTGGCCACCGCTCAACTGGTGGGGATAGGCATCAAAGGTGCGCCCTGGTTCGGGCATATTTACCTTTGCCAGTGCCTCAATGCCAATCTCTCTGCCCTCTTTTTTGGTCACATTCTGATGCAGGGTAATGGCTTCCAGCAGTTGGCTTCCGACTGTATAGACCGGGTCCAGAGAAGTCATCGGCTCCTGGAAAATCATCGCGATTTCGTTGCCCCGGATGGCACGCATGGCCTTACCACGCGGTTGTAGAGATGTAATGTCAATCGCTTCGGTCTGGTTGCTAATCGAATCTTGACGGTAGTAGGTAATTTTGCCATCGACCATCCGTCCGTTGCCGGGGAGCATATTCATAATGCATTGGGCGGTGACGCTCTTGCCGCAGCCGCTTTCGCCCACAATGCCCAGCACTTTGCCCCGTTCCACCGAGAAGTCCACGCCACGCAGGGCACGGATGGTGCCGCTTTCGGTGAAGAAATGGGTGTGCAGATTTTCAACCTGTAAAATTGTATTCTGTTTATCAGCCATTCGGATCGTTCCTGCTAAGTGAGTTCGTGGATGGGCATTGGCTAAATAGCGAACGGGTCTGCTGCATCCCGGATGCCGTCGCCGATAAAGTTGAAGCTGAGCACAGTCAAAATGACAAACACGCCGGGCAACATCAGCCAAGGAAATTTGAGAACGACGGCCACTGTCTGCGCGTCCTGCAGGAGCGCGCCCCAACTGACCGCAGGGGGCACAATGCCCAGCCCCAAAAAGCTGAGGGCGGTTTCGGCCAAAATCATACCGGGAATGGCGAGGGTGGCGACCACAATAATATGGCTCAGCGCATTGGGTAGCATATGCACCAAAATAATGCGCCAGTGGGATGCACCGGCTGCTTTGGCCGCCGAGGCAAAGTCCATCTCCCGGTAGGCCAGCACCTTCGCCCGCACCTGGCGGGCCAGGCTCGTCCAGCCGAGCAGGGAGAGAATAATCGAGATAAAGAAGAAGCGGGTGATGGTGGTGATGTCCGGCGGCAGGGCCGCGGCAAAGGCAGCCCAGAGAGCAATCGTCGGAAAGGACATCAATACTTCGATCATCCGCTGCATTACTGTGTCCACAACGCCGCCAAAGTAGCCGGAGACTGTGCCCAGAACGGAACCAAAAATGAGTGTCAGCGCTACGCCCACCAGCCCGACTGTCATTGACACCCGGCCACCGATGATAATGCGGGAGAACATATCCCGTCCGTTGCGATCTGTTCCCAGGAAAAAGGCCGTCCCCGGTTCATCCACGCCATAGAGGTGGATATCCCCTGGAATCAGGCCAAACAGTTTGTAGGGTTTGCCTTTGACGAAAAAACGTATCGGATATATCTGTGTCAGATCGTCTTTGTGAAGATAGATTAGGTTGACGGTGTCCAGAACCGTCTCTGTGCCATAGACAAAGGGGCGCGGGTGGAAATTCCCCTCCGAATCGATGAAATGGGGCAGTTGGGGCGGGCGAGTCACAAAGTCGGGATTGGAGATGAAATGATCATAGGGGATGACAAATTCAGCAAAGATAATCATCCCATAGAGGAAAATCAGCACAATCGAGCCGCCCACAGCCAGTCGATTGCGAAGAAAGCGCCGCCACATCAGCTTGCCAACCGAAAGCTGCCCAATATCCCCAGACACATTGGCCGCTTTGCCGTAGCTGGTGGCCTGTGTTGGTTCGTCCTCATCAATGACTGGGGAAAGAATTGCTTGATTCGCCATGGGTATACCTTATCTCATCTTAAAGGAGAACTATTCATAACGGATGCGCGGGTCTACGATAGCCAGCAGAATGTCGGCAACAAAATTGCCCAACACCAACATCCCGGCCAGAAACATCAAAAAAGTACCGGCCAGATACATATCCTGATTACGCAACGCAGCAAAATAGAGCGGGCCGGTGGTCGGCAGTCCGAGCACAATGGAGACCACCAATGAACCGGAAATAATGGACGGTAGGCTCATGCCCAGAAGCATAATCAACGGATGGATTGCGTTGCGCACTGCGTGTTTGATAATTACCAATGGTTCGCTCAACCCACGGGCACGGGCAGCTTGCACGTATTGCATATTAAGAATGTCGAGCAGGTTGCCCCGCATAATGCGCATAAGACCAGCCGTGCCTGATGTCCCCACCACAAGAATGGGAACCCACAAATGTTTGAATAGATCGAACAATTTGGCAATACTCCAGGGCGCGTCAATATATTCTCTGGAAAAGAGACCGGAGACGGAGAAGCCAAAGAAGTTTTGTATGATGACCATCAACACCAAAGCCAGCATAAAGTCTGGAATGGAAAGACCGGCCATGCCCACAAATGTGGCAGCGTTGTCACCGAATTTATACTGGTGGGTGGCCGCGTAGATACCAATGGGGATCGCCAGCAGCCAGGTGAAGATAAGCGTGCCTGTGGCAATCAATATAGTAAAACTGAGTCGCTGCCAGATCAGGTCCTTCACATCCCGGTTGTATTCAAAGGAAATCCCGAAATCCCCTTGCACAAAACCGGTAATCCACTTCCAATATTGGACATAGATCGGTTTGTCTAGCCCATAGCGCCGTGTCAACGCCTGCAATTCAGCGTCAGCGGTGGATGTGCCCATATTCTGGCGCTGGGCCTGATAGACGTCAATATAGCTACCCGGAGGCAGGTTAATAATGAAAAAGCCGACGAGGGAGACGAAAACCATCGTTGTAAGCATATAGAAAAAACGCCGGACAAAATAGGCGAGCATCGGTGGCTTCCTTGCGTTGCTACAGGCGGCAGCCGCTGTTGCTGCGACTGCCGCCTGCCAGTTACGGATGGGGTAGATCAGGTGATTTCCCCCATTTTTCACACGGGCAAACTTCACACGGGCAAAACGAATTTACTGCTTGTAGTACATCTGCTCGGGGTAGATTGCGCCGAAGTAAGACATAATCCACGGGCCGGTAAAGCCACCCTGGCCCAACTGATCCCGTGTGGGCACATTACCCACGCTGTCCAGATAGGTGATGATCGTCGGGGTATTGGCAACTGTACCGATGAAGAAGGGGCCTTGCTCGATGTGAACTCGAGCAATTTCCTGGGTAAGCGCCAACCGCTTGGCATCATCCGGCTCTATACGGGCCGCGTCGTAGAGTTCCCACAACTTCCATGCAGGATCGCCCGCCGGGGGTTCTTCCCGGGGCGGGTTGCGCTCCAGAGGCGCCTTATCCAGCTCGGTGCCTTCCTTGTCGGTGCCGATAACTTTGTACCAGGCGCCGTAGAGGGGGGCCGTACGGTTGTTATCCACCCAGACCACCCAGTTGGGGAAGACCAGGAAGTTGGGGCCATCACCGACGCCCCAGCAGCCGCGGATGTCAAACTCAGAATTGTCCTGCATAACGCCCATCTGGGCGCTATCCACCGCGTTGATCTGCACCTTCAGACCGACAGATTCCCAGCCCTCTTGGATGATCTCGGTCACAGCCGCGTTGGTGCGGTTGGTGATACCGTCGCAGTCGATGCGCAGGGTTAATTCGTCGCCGCTGGGCAGGTCGCGAATGCCGTCGCCGTTGGCATCCACCGCTCCTGCCGCGTCGAGCATAGCATTGGCCTTGTCCAGGTCGAATTCAATCGCCAGGTCACGCCATTGGGCATAGAGGTCCTTGCCCACTTCGTCGGAAAATTCGATGCCCTTGGGACTCATCGTGCCGGTGGTCTTTTCACCAGTGCCAAAGTAGACAATCTTCTGTACTTTGTCCCGGTCGATAGCGTAGGAGAGGGCTTTACGGAAGTCCTGGTTGCGGTAGAGTTCGCGCTTCTGGGGGTCCTGATGGGTCCAGTTGGGATAGACCATCACGCCCGTGCCGCCGCCGCTGTCAAACAGGTCTGTCTTCAGGCCAATCGTCGCTTCGGCATCGCGGAAAACGGAAAGCTCGCTCAATGGCTGGTAGACACAAGGACGGAAACACATCTCCTGATCACCGGCCAGTACACGCAGTTTGGCCGCTTCCACATTCTCAACGAATGTGACATCCACCCGATCGATATAGGGCAGTTGATTGCCGGCTGTGTCAACTGCATAGTAGTAAGGATTGCGCTCCATCACCAGGCGAGTGCCGGGTTCATAGGAGACGGGCATCCAGGGCAACATCACCGGAATTTCCGGGTTGGAGCGCCAGTCTACACTCTTATCAAACTCTTCGTAGGTGGTGACGGCGCTGTTGTATTTCGGATGGAATTGCTCCATATAGTGCTTGGGCACAAAGAGCCGTTCGCCTGCCGGAGTTACACCGTTGGGCCACATGGCCAAACGATCCAGGAAGAGGGGGGACGAAGCGGCAAATTTGAAGTTGATGGTGTAGTCGTCCGGAGCGGTGATCGTCGCCACTTCGCCGCCAGATATCAGATAGTCCGGGGGAACGTCTGAATGGTCTGGATTTAGGACCATATCTTCCCACCAGAACATAAAGTCGGCAGAGGTAAAGGGTTCGCCGTCCGACCAGCGTGTCCCTTCGCGCAGGTAGAGATTGTATTCGGTCTTGTCGTCGTTGAAGTCCCAGCCTTTGGCCAAACCAGGTTTTTTGTCCAGGCCGTCCTGCACCCAATGGACCGGCGAATAGCTGTACATCGCCATCGACAGGTGGCCGCCATCCTTCGACGTATCGAAGCGATGCCAGGTGCCGCCGTATTGACCGATTTCGTTATAGGGTTCGATGACCAGTGGTTCGGCGGGGATGCGCTCTTCCAGGGGTGGGAGAGTGCCTGCCAGAACCATTTCGTGCAGCATCGGTGCTTCATGTGTCGCACCTTCAGCCGCGGCCGCAGGTGCTTCTGCCGCTGCCGGGGCCTCTGCTGCTGCGGGTGCTGCTGCAGGTGCTGCTGCAGGTGCTTCTTCGGCTGCTGGCGCACCACAGGCAACCAGAGCCATAGCCAGCACAGCAATCAATAGGAATATCCATTTTCGTCGCATACGTTTCCTCCGTTGGGGTACTGCTTGTGTGGGGTCGTTCTTCATTCAACTTGCGCGCCGCTCACTGAGCCGACGTACCGGAATACGCGTAGACAACCGTGTTCCGGTTCAGTGTGGATGTCGTTGCACCTCCTCTGTCGATGATGGGGTTGGGTGAAAATCGATGATTCAACGAAAAGAATGCAAAACCTGACAGAAGATCATTCGCCCAGTTTTCCGTTTGCGTCGGAAGATGACAGAGTCAGAAACTGTTATGGATGTGGCGAAACTTCAGACCAGAATTTTCGTTGTCAACAGTAGACTTGCCAGAAAACCGAATAACATAAAAAAAACCCGGTAGAGATTTGGAAAAATGGTGCGTGTACGAATCGGGGGGAGTGTAGTATAGTTCTTGAAAAGCAGTATAAATTGATCTTTGCCATTCGTCAAACCGGGAAAAAGCCCGAACCATCACAGGAGAAAAACTATGAAGGAAGTCCGTGTTGCCATTGTGGGAATGGGCATCGGCAGGTCCAATGCCCTGGCGATTAGCCGCAACGTCAGGGGGCGGGTCGTCGCCCTCTGCGATCTTTTCGAGGATCGCATGGCCGATTTTGCCAAAGACCTGCCAGAACCGGTGCAGTTTTTTACCGATTACAAAGAGATGTGTCGTAGCCAGGAGATCGACGCGGTCTTTGTGGGAACGCCCAATCAGTTCCACGTGCCCGTGGCGATGGAAGCCCTGCGCCACGACAAACACGTCCTCGTCACCAAACCCCTGGCCGACGGGGAAGAACCGGCCAAACAATTGGTGGAACTAGCCGAATCGACCGGACTGGTAAATATGATGTCCCTCTCCACCCGCTTTAGCGTGGCTGTGCAACATCTGGGCCGGATGAGCCAGGCGGGCGACTTCGGCGAACTCTACTACGCCCGCGCCCGCAGCATCCGTCGCCAGGGCATCCCCGCCTGGAGTCTGGGTTTCATCCAAAAGGGGGGCGGCGCGTTCCGGGATATGGGCGTACACGTGCTGGATTCGGCCTGGTGGCTGCTGGGGATGCCCGAACCGGTCAGCGTGACCGGCGTGGCCGGGGCTAAATTTGGGCCACTGGGCAAAGGCTATTGGGGCAAGGACGCGCCGCCCGTTCCAGAACACTACCGCCAGTTTGCAGCGGACGATTACGGCAGCGGCTTCATCCGCTTTGCCAACGGCGCGGGCTTGCAGGTGGAAAGCTTTTGGGCCAGCCACCAGCCGGGAGATTTAAATATCGAACTCTTTGGCACACAGGCCGGCGCGCAGTTGCGGCCTCTCACAATCTACCGGATGAACGGAAATCTGGAAGAGAACGCAACTATTGAGATGCCCGAAAACGCCAATCTGCTGGCCTGGGACAATGTGGCTGGTCATTTCATCGACAGTATTCTGGACGGCACGCCCTGCATTGCACCCCTGCGCCACGGCTGGCAGGTGCAGCGAATGATGGAGGGGCTGTTGCGCAGTGCGGAGACAGGGCAGGAAGTGCGGCTGGACTGAATCTTGCAAAAAGACCTGCCAGGTTTTCCGAAACCTGGCAGGTCTTTTCTTTTATTCTCTCTCAATCAGCGTCATCGCCGCCCGCATCCAGCCCAGCGCATGGGCCATACTGGCGTGCCAGGGCGCGGCGCATTCCAACAGGGGCGTGTGGTCGGGGATCAGCACGCCGTCGAAGCCGTTGCGGTGCAGAATGCGCAGCACCCGCAGCATATCCGTATCCCCGTCGTCGATGAACATCTCCCGGTAGTCGGGCGCTTTGCCCCGCACATTGCGCAGGTGAACGTAGGCCAGCTTGCCTGCCGCGCTGTAGCGCTCCACCGTTTCGTAGACATCCGTCCCCGGCATTTCGCTGATCGTTCCCACACAAAATTCGATGGCGCTGGCCGGGCTGGGGTGCAGCTCCAACACCTGTTGGAAGTGATCCCCGTGATAGACCAGCCGCCCCGCCCCGCGCAGTGTGGGCAGGGGCGGATCGTCCGGGTGGAAGGCCAGCGTGACGCCTGCTTCCTCGGCCACAGGCAGCATTTCGGCCAGGAAACGGTCCAGTCGATCCCATACATCCGCCGACGAAACGGGGGGCAGAGTATCCGCCGGGTCCGCCGCGTTGAAGCGGGCCACGTCGTAAATCATATTCCAGACCATTCCGCCGGGGATGGGTGGCTGGGCCGGGTTGTGGAAACCGACAGAGCGCGCGCCGCCCCGTGCCGCGGGGGATTCGCTGCGCCCCCACGTGCCCGCCACCGTAAAGCAGTAGCCCATTGTGGGAATGCCCAGCCGCCCCAAATTGCGCACAATCTGCTTCAGGTGTTCCATCTGTTCGGCGCGGCGGGGACCGTCCAGCAATACGTCGTACCAATGGGCCGGCGCGAAGTTTTCCAGCGCATCCAGCACCAGCCCCTCCGATTCCACCAGCGCTTTCAAGTCCTGCAAGCCCTCATACGTCCAAATCGGGTCGTCGGCTTCGGAGACGCCAAAGCCAGCGTCGGCATTGTCCGATGTGATAATCTTTGCGCCCTCCCGCACAAAGTGGCCGGGTAGATGGGCGACGATATGCGTGCAGCCCGCTTGCCGGGCAAAACGCAGATTCTCCGGCGTGAGCAGCGCGCGATAGAGGCCAAGTCCAAGTTTCATACATTTCCCCCTGAGAAATAGCAGTGAATAGTCACAGAATTTCTGAATTCATCCGTGAAAATCTGTGTTGTCTGTGGATAGTTTTTTTCTGGAATAGCCCTATTGCAGTCCCGGCGGAATGCGCGACGCATCCTCTACCAGCCCGACCAGCGTCGCCAGATTGCGGGCGTCGCTGCTGTCGCCATCCTTGTCCTTGGGCGTTTCCAACAGCATTCCGATCCCGTCCCAGCGCAGGTCGTTGAGGATATGGCGGAAGCCTTCCAGCCCCACAAAACCTTCGCCGATGTGGGTGTGGCGATCTTTACGGGTTCCCAAGTCGTTTTTGCTGTCGTTGAAGTGCCAACATTTGACAGTAGAAACGCCGATTGTCTCTTCGATCTCCGCCATCACCGCCGTGTATCCGTTTAGGGTGCGGAAATCGTAACCCGCGCCCAGCGCGTGGCACGTGTCCACGCAGACCCCCACCCGGCTTTTATCCTCCACGCCCGCGATAATCTCCGCCAGCTGTCCGAAAGAATAGCCGAGGGTTGTGCCCTGGCCCGCGGTCAGTTCCAGCAGTGTCATTGTGTCGGCGCATTCGGGCAGTTCCTCGTGCAGTCGGTTGAGCGCGGCGGAGACCCGCGCCACACCCGCCTCTTCCCCGCTGCCCGTATGCGCGCCGGGGTGCAGGACGACGTGAGGAATGCCATAAGCGTGGGCACGCGCCAATTCGTTCTTCTGCCCGCCAATGCTGCGGCCCCACAGCGGGTCTTTGGGCGAGGCCAGATTGATCAGATAGGAGGCGTGGCTGACCGCGTAGGCAATGCCCAGCCCGGGCATCTGTTCGTGCCAGCGGGCCACATCCGCTTCGTCCACCGGTGGGCCGCCCCACTGCCGGTTGTTTTTGGTGAATACCTGCACAGCATTGCCTCCCGCCGCGGCGGCTGCGTCCAGCGCGTTGCTCACGCCGCCGGATATGGACATATGCGCGCCCAATAGTAGACCAGACATAACTTTGCTCCTTGAAATGTGAACGATTTATCTTTTTGTATCCTACGTGTTTATGCCTTTGCGGTCAAGAAACAATTACAGGATGTCTGTTTTTTTAATATTGTCGTCACTCCTTCCCGTTCACCTTCCGTCCCGGCCAGTGGTATACTATTGATACAATCGTTATCCACCATCTCAGCACCCACCTCAGCCTTCATCCCTATGCTTCTCGCTCTCGACACCGCCACCAACACCGCATCCGTCGCCATCTATGACCAGTCCGCCGATCTTCTGCTGGCCGAGCAGACGTGGCAGGCCCGTCGCCGCCAGACGGAAGAGACGATTCCCGTCATCCAGGAGATGCTGGCCCGGCTTGAAATCCCAACCGAACAGATCGACGCCCTGGCTGTGACCACCGGCCCCGGCAGTTTTACCGGCGTGCGGATCGCCATCAGCGTCGCCAAAGGCATTGCCCTGGGATTGCCAAAGCCGCCCCAAATCATCGGGCTACCCACACTCTGCGCGACCGCCGGGCCGTTCTTTGCGCCAGCCCAGGCCGCGGATGTGACGATCTGCGCCTTCTTGCCGGCTGGCCGGGGACGCTACAATTGGCTCTTTTTGCCACCGGGCAGTGATCTCTACCGCCCCCTGGCCGACGAACACAGTTTTGGCAAAATTGACGAGTTTGTCGCTGAAGTAGCGGACTACGACGAGCCGGTCTGGCTGGTGGGCGAGATGAACGGCGAAGTACGCACGGCGATGGCAGATCAGCCCGGCGTTACGCTGATTGACGGGGTGAGCGGGCTGCGCCGGGCGGGGATGCTGGCCCGATTGGCCGCGCTCCATTTGGCCGCGGGCCACGCCGACAACCTGGACGGCCTCGAACCCATCTACCTGCGCGAGCCGTAGCCCGATGTCACTCCCTCCCCTCACCATTCGCCCAATGACAGCCGACGATCTGGACGGCGTTCTCCTGCTGGAAGAGGCGAGCTTCTCCGATCCCTGGAATCGCGCCCTCTACGAGCACGAACTCAACGACAACAAACTCAGCCGCTATCGGGTGGTGACGCCCGCCGCGACCGATTCGGTCTTGCCGAGCGTCATCGCCCAGGCGGGCTGGATGCTCTTTGGCGAGGAGGCCCACATCCTCACAATCGCCGTGCGCCCGGAATTTCGCGGCCAGGGTGTCGGGCGTTGGCTGCTGTTAAATCTGATCGACGAAGCCCGCGGCACTGGCTGTGTCAGTATTGTGTTGGAGGTGCGCCCGAGCAACGAAGCTGCACTCCGTCTCTACGAGAAGATGGGTTTTTCAATGATCAGCCGGCGCAAACGTTACTATCCCGACAAGGAAGATGCACTGGTTTTGTTGCTGAAAGGGCTAGACGATCCGCTGCTGTGGGGGCCGCTTCAGAGCGAGTTGGAGCGGCTGGCAGGGCGGATGACGCGGGAAGAAATGGAAGAAGAAATAGTGAATAGCGAATTACAAATTGTGAAGGAAGGGGGCACAGGATGAACGTTCGTTTTGGCTATCGGAATGTGGAATTTCCCAGCAAAATGCTGGGCGTGCTGCGGGACAGCAGGGAACTATTGGGCGATGTGGCGGCTCTGCACGCACGCATGGACGAGGACGGCTATCTGCTTTTGCGGGGGCTGATCGACCGGCAAAAAGTGTTGACCGCCCGCGAGACGATTCTTTCCCATATGCGGGAGAACGAAGCCCTGACACCGGATACGCCGCTGCTGGAAGGGGTGATGCCGAAGGGTGGGCGCAGCGTGCCGATGATGGGGCGCAAGGGGATCGCCTTCCATCCCAATGTGCTGGCTGTGTTGGAAGGCGACGAACTTTTCGGCTTCTTCGACCGCTACTTTGGCGAGCCAAGCCTCACCTTCGACTACAAATGGCTGCGGGGCGTGGGCAACGAGCAGTATACGGGCGCGCACTACGATTTTGTTTATATGGGCCAGGGATCACCCCAACTACACACCACGTGGATTCCCTTCGGCGATATTCCTATGGAACAGGGCGTGCTGGCGATGTCTGTCGGCTCCCACAACCTGCCCAGCTTTGCCCCTCTGCGCGATACTTACGGTCAGATGGACGTGGACCGGGACGGCATTGAGGGCTGGTTCACCAAAGACCCGCTGGAAATCGTCGAAAAATTTGGCGGCCACTGGCTGACCGGTGAATTCTATGCGGGGGATGTGATTCTATTTGGGATGCACACAATGCACGCCTCCACCACCAATCTGACCAACCGTTTCCGCCTGAGTTGCGACATCCGCTTTCAGCCCGCCAGCCATCCCGCGGACAAACGCTGGGTGGGAGACGGGCCGGGCCACACACTTCTGGGCAAGCAAACAATGCGCCCGATGGAAGAGGCGCGGGTGGCCTGGGGGGTGTAACGTATTCCGTATTGCGTATTTCGTTGGGTCTGTTCGTCGGAGCGTAATGCGTGGAACGTGAGAAAGGTCGAATGATCTCACGCTTCACGCAGCACGCTTCTTTTGGATAAATGGATTCTGGACCTGTCAAATGTTTCTTGAACTCGCAGCCATCTTTCTCAACGTCGTCACACCCGTCTTTGCGCTCGTCCTCATCGGTGTGCTGGCTGGGCGCTGGCTGGCGCTGGACACCCGCACGCTCACCCGTTTCGCCTACTTTCTGCTCACCCCGGCTTTTGTCTTCAATATCATCGGCCAGGCGGATGTGCCGGCCACGCTGGCTATACGAATGATTGGCTTCATTGCCGTCGTGGAGATCGGCCTGGCGCTGCTCGGTTTTCTCGTCGCTCGACTTCTGCGCCGTCCCTCCAAAATGATCGGCGCCTATATTCTCATCGCCGTCTTTGGCAATGTGGGCAATTTTGGCCTGCCCCTCATCGAATTTCGCCTGGGACCAGATGCGCTGATCCCGGCGACAGTTTTCTTTGTGTCAGTCTCAATGATTGCCTTTACGATTGGCGTGGCCGCGGCCACGGGCAGCCAGGGGAGCAAACTGAATGCGCTCTTTTCCGTCGTCAAAACGCCCGCGATTATTGCCCTGCCCTTTGCCCTGCTTTTCAACGCGACAGGTGGCCCACCCCTCTTTCTGTCACGCATCGCCGGTCTGCTGGGCGCGGCGATGGTCCCCACAATGCTGGTGACGCTGGGGGTGCAGTTGACCCAAATGAAAAACTTTCACTTCTCGAAGGATATGTTCATCGCCAGCGGGGTGCGGCTGCTGGGCGGGCCGCTGCTGGCTTTTCTGCTGGTGATCCCCTTTGGCCTGACGGGGCTGGAACGGGGTGCGGGGATTTTACAGGCGTCCATGCCCTCGGCGGTGCTGGCTTCCATTATCGCTCTGGAACACGACCTGTTGCCCGATTTCGTGACGCCGACAGTGCTGCTCTCCACGCTGCTCAGTCTGGTCACGCTGACGGTGCTGATGGTTGTGATCTGAAAGTTATGCGAGAACAGGCGAAACCGTGGCTGGCGATTTGAGTAATTTGCCGTAGCGTTCACAAAAAAAGCGAACACACTCCGGCGCCAGATCGATAGCAGTTTCGTCGTATGCGCCAGTGTCCGGGTTAAGCCAGTTCAGGGAATAATCTCCGGAAACCAACGCAAATCGTTTCTGATCCCGAAGCATCTCAAAAACGCCCCCCGGATTTTCATCTACGAAAAGCGGACGAAAATCGAGTCGGTAAATGGAAACATCCATTTCTTCCTCGAACCAGAGACGCAAAACAAAGTCGTGCACGTGTTCGGCTTTGAGCAGTCCGCGTTCTTCCGATTCCAGCCAATGGCTCTCGTCATCGGCTGCCTCTTGCCATTCTTGCCAGAGCGACTTCATAGCTTATCCCACAATCTGTATCGGCTGCCCAGATCGGGCACTGTTCCAAAAGTTCAGCTTCGTGCGCATCGACCCAAATTTCTACGAGTGATCGCAATGTCGTTGGCAATGGCTTGTCAGGACGCATCCATTCCCGACTGCGAATCTCAATGCGGTAACTCCGTACATCTGACCCGTACTTTACATGCACATGTGGTGGCGCGTGATCATTGTAATTGAGTAGAATCACCAACGCACCGCGTTTGAAGGGATGCGAAACTGGCGGCATACGTTCTTCGCTCCTTTTTCCTCAGTACAGACGCAGTATACCCTTTTCACACACCTGAGTCAACGGATTATCGACCAGCAAAGTTGGGCATCCGACGTTCACGGAAGGCAGTCACCCCCTCCTGGGCATCCTCCGTATACGACACCAGACTGCCCGCCAGCGCCTCCAGCGACGCCATCTCAGCGCCGTCGATCAGTTGCTTTGTCAGTTGCACAGCCACCGGACCGTTGGCCGCAATCTCTCCAGCCAATGCCCGCGCCCGTTCCATCAGCTTTTCCCCATCCACTACTTCGTTGACCAGTCCCCAGCCCTCCGCCACAGCCGCGTCAATGCGCCCCCCACTGAAAATCATCTGCTTGGCCCGGCTTGGCCCGATCAGAGCGGGCAATCGTTGCGTTCCGCCCCAGCCGGGGATGATGCCCAATTTTACCTCTGGGAAGGAGAGTTGCACGCCCGC
>Ga0335396_10004430_pt1 | contig 15283 bp, 20 predicted proteins | sample FRY02_FD_205743 | JGI IMG/M metagenome (GOLD analysis project Ga0335396, IMG submission 205743) | Freshwater microbial communities from Lake Fryxell liftoff mats and glacier meltwater in Antarctica - FRY-02 (spades assembly) (version 2) | ecosystem: Environmental > Aquatic > Freshwater > Ice >... | reverse complement strand
TAGAGTATCAAGTGATTCTGTGACTTCTGTAGTTTCTTTATCAGCAACCATTTCAAATCCCTGCTTATTTGAAGCACTATTGGTGTCTTTGATTTCTTGGAATGTGTTTTCTAAATTTTTCATATTACTTGAATGTATTTATTTTAGAACGGATAGCTTCAGATACGCGTAAATCTCCATGTTTCGACAGATGTTCTGCTGCAATATCTGAGAGCGTGGTGAGGCTGTCAAGATAAAGTCGTCCTTCGTGTTTCGACAGATGTTCTGCTGCAGTATCTGAAAGTGTGGTGAGGCTGTTAAGCCAAAGGTATCCTTCGTGTTTCGAAAGATGTTCTGCCGCAGTATCTGAAAGTGTGGTGAGACCCTTAAGATCAAGGTCCCCTTTGTGTTTCGACAGATATTCTGCTGCAGTATCTGAGAGTGTGGTGAGGCCGGAAAGATAAAGGTTTCCTTCGTGTTTCGATAGATGTTCTGCTGCAGTATCTGAAAGTGTGTTCAGTCCGTTAAGCCAAAGGGCTCCTTCGTGTTTCGACAGATGTTCTGCTGCAATATCTGAGAGTGTGGTGAGGCCGTTAAGCCAAAGGTTTCCTTCATGTTTCGACAGATGTTCTGCAATCAAAGGGGTGATAAAAGTTAGCTCATGAGAATTACTAATATCACCACTTTGTATTTCTTTAAAAATCTCCATGTTTCTCTTGAGGTCTGGAATCTTCTCAACTTCTGCAACAGACATTGTAGTACCACCAACATCAATTGATAGAGCTCCAATTGCAGTGGTGAGACCACTCAGGGTTGATTCTGTGATTGGTCTGTCATGGGTGATGGCGTCGTGTAGAGTATCAAGTGATTTGGTGACTTCTGTAGTTTCTTTATCGGCAACCATTTCTAACCCATGATTATTTGGAGCACCATTGGTGTCTTTGATTTCTTGGAATGTGTTTTCTAAATTTTTCATGTTACTTGAATGTATTTATTTTAGCGCGGATATCTTCAGATACGCGTAAATATTTGTGTTTCGAAAGATGTTCTGCCGCAATATCTGAAAGTGTGGTGAGACCGCGAAGCCAAAGGTCTCCTTCATGTTTTGAAAGATGTTCTGCTGCAATATCTGAAAGCGTGGTGAGGCCGAAAAGCCAAAGGTCTCCTTCATGTTTTGAAAGATGTTCTGCTGCAGTATCTGAAAGTGTGGTGAGACCGTCAAGATCAAGTCTTCCTTTGTGTTTCGAAAAATGTTCTGCTGCAGTATCTGAAAGCGTGGTGAGGCCGTCAAGATCAAGGCGTCCTTTGTGTTTCGAAAGATGTTCTGCTGCAATATCTGAAAGTGTGGTGAGTCCACGAAGATAAAGGTCTCCTTCATGTTTTGAAAGATGTTCTGCTGCAATATCTGAAAGTGTGGTGAGGCCTTCAAGCAAAAGGATTCCTTCGTGTTTCGACAGATATTCTGCAATCAAAGGGGTAATAAAGGTTAGCTCATGAGAATTACTAAAATCACCATCTTGTATTTCTTTAAATATCTCCATGTTTCTCTTGATGTCTGGATTGTTCTCAGTTTCTGCAACAGACATTGTAATACCACCAACATTAATTGATAGAGTTCCAATTGCAGTGGTGAGACCAGTCAGGGTTGATTCTGTGATTGGTCTGTCGTGGGTGATGGCGTCGTGTAGAGTATCAAGTGATTCTGTGACTTCTGTGGTTTCTTTACCAGCAACCATTTCTAATCCCTGCTTGTTTGGAGCACCATTAGTGTCTTTGATTTCTTTGAATGTGTTTTCTAAATTTTTCATATTACTTGAATGTATTTATTTAGACTATGTTTTTGGTCATTGATGATTTGATTTGTTTTTGCTTCTTTGAATGTATCTGTGATTTCAACATTACCGTGACCACCTTGTCGTGCAATTCTTTGTTCTAAAAGAAACGTAGACTCTGGTATGTTTTCTGATTTGATTACGTGTTCTTTGTGATAGTAGTTTTTGATTCTTTCAAGAACTTCTGGGTTGTCTTGATGACTCATATGAGTCTTTTCAATTATCTTTAACCAGTCTGATATTTTGTCAGCTGGTTGTTTGTTTGAACCTTCTGTAGAGTTTGCATGTTCTACAGGTGAAGAGGTTTGAAGTTGAGGATTTTTTTTATGTAGGAATTGATTTCCTTGGTTTTCCATGTTTGAAGTATACCAAAAGGTTCAATTTCCCACTAGGGGTAAACTAAAAGCCCTATATAAATAAGGCTTTTATAGGATGGGGTGGCTATCGGGAATTGGCTCCTCTCACGGATTCTCTTGCAGAAAATCTCGCTCCATCAGCCGCCACCTCGGCTCTCAGGCAAAGCCTGACTTTGTGCGCCTCGGGTTCAATCCCCCATCACTTGCTTTGCAAGTTCCTATCCACCCAAAACGAAAAACCGCCAGACCGAAGTCTGACGATTTCTCATTTTGGGTGGCTATCGGGAATTGAACCCGAATCAGGGGTTCCACAAACCCCTGTGTTAACCGTTACACCATAGCCACCAGTATAAACGCAAATACACTGAACATCACTGCGTTGCTTTGTTATACCAAAAAAATCAAAAAATAGCTAGTCTTTAAAATAAAATCTTTTTTCTAGCTACTAGATTTTCTAGATATAAACCTAACATAGATGCAATAATTACAATCAATAGGTAAATCAAAAATAATCCCCAGTATGACCAATTTGATTCTCCTATTTTTACAAAAACAAACATAACATACCATGAAACCACAGATACACTACCAAAAATAAATACAATCTTTCGCATCATTTCAAATGAATGTTTTGGACCCACAATATGCGGTTTATCAAAAGGAATTTCTGATAATTGATGTCCTACTAATAAATTTACCATTACACTATTCATGATTAAAACTAATGTAATAGTCATAACCATTAACATACTACTGGATTCTAATATTACAGATCCAAATGATGCATAGTAACCAATCCCCACAAGAACAAACATTCCCAGAATAAACCATAGCAACTGATAGAAAAAACCGATTGTTCCAGCTTCACTTTTTGAAACATGGTAGTCATGCAATGAACGGAAAAAATATAAATCTGTAAGCGTTGCAATACCAACACCCAAAGCCAAAACCAAAGAATACCCTACAAATAAAATTTGTTGATACGTTGCCAATATTTCAATCAAACTAAACGGAAATGAAAATAATGAAATAACAAAAATACAAAATGAAATTGCTGCAGAACCCAAACACCAAGAACACCATTGACGCAAAGCAAAAACTTGAATCGCAACCAAATATATTGAAAACAACATTGCCATAGTTGTTATTACAATAAAAGCAAACATTACCCCGGGTGTACCAAAACTGGGCATAATTATAATAACAGCATAAGCAAATGCAACCAGGGTGTAATATCCAATTCCCATCCATTCCACAGGCATCCCCAGAAAGTTTGAAAAACGGCTATAAATTACCGTATCACAATTTGCATCCAATGGGCAAACCATTTTTTCATGTTTTGCTTTTTTGTGTCTGATAAAGCTGGCTAAAAAGAATCCAGCAAAGGCAAGAAATATCAGAACAAGTTTTGCAAATAATGGTGACATATAATGAATTATATACTAAAAATATCTTAAAGACTACAAAATGGTTTCAAACGAAGAAGAAGTATTATTATCTTCTATTTGCATGTTTTCATTTTCAACAACTACTGATTTTATTTCTGGAAATAAAATCAGAACATTTTCTGGAATAACTGAATTTATAAGATTATCAGAAAGAGACACCAAAGAAAGGGTATGTTGTACAGACATCGTATCAAGAATACTTGAACCTGAAAAACCATACGGTATGAAAGTGCTTTCTCTTAATGATATTGCCCCTAAAAGATTTTTTATTATACGTATAAAATCATTTTCTTTATCCATAAAATCTTCACCAAAAAGATCTACATTCAAAGGATATTGATACATAGAAAGATTCATAATAGTATTTAATACCCCAGGATTATTTAATACAACAGACTTCAATCCTTTTGACGTACCATAAACAACAGAAGCTACAGTCTGAATGCTTTTTGGTAATATCGTTTCCCCAGAAAAAGAGTCAACTACGGGTAATCGGTACCAAACATCTTTTTGTATATTCAAAATGGTAACAACTTCTAATGATGCTTCTCCGAAAGATACATAAACAAATTCATGATCAATAATAAATTTCATTCGGATTCGTTCTAATTCTGATTCTGATTCCCGAGGTATTTCAAGGATAATAGTTCCTTCTGATTGTATTCCCTTGTCTTCATTACGCAACCATCCATCTATAGACAACAATGATTCAACTGGTTGATTCAAAAGAATTTCTGAATTAATATTTTTATTTGTTATTTCTTCCCCATCCCCCATTGGCGCAATAATATCATTCACAACATCTTCTTCTTTATCGTCAAGAGAAAATAATGATTTAAAGATATCTGTATCTGATGTAATACTTGCAACATATGAAAATTGCATTCCTGAATTTACAGGGAAAAGATTTTTCAATGCATCAAATGCCTGTTCAGCCGTTGGAATATTAACCATAGTAGATTCTTCGGCGATGGGTTCAGAGCCAAAAAAACCAGAAAATAAACCTTGTGTATATGCATATATACCCAAGCCAAACAATACAACCAGTATAACGACTACAATACCTATGATCCTTTTTAATGGATTATGTTTTTTAATAACTACTCCATCATCATGTATTTGAGTATCGGGGGTAATTGCCATATCTCCAAAAGCGGGTGGGGTTTGAGCTGGATTTGTTGATGATTGAAATGTATTCACCACAGGTGTGACAGGGTCTGATTTTGCATACCACTCTTGTGCAAAATTTTGTACTGGCTTTGGTGTATTTACAGGATTTATATTTATTGGAGTAATATTTGATCCAAAAGTTTTTTCTGTAGATACTGAATTATTTTTTTCTTGCCCCATTTGTGATGACATCGCTGTTGGTTCTGGTATATAGGTAGATGCCTGCATACCGTTTTGTACATTTGATTCTTTTATTAGTGTTTCTTTTACTAAAATAGGTGCAGGGTGTACCCGCGGGTCAAAAGAATCCACCGGTTGTACAGGAGGCATTGCAACGGGAGATGTTTCCATTACGGGAAATATCGTTTCTTCTTTTTCTATTTCTTTTACCGGATTTTCAAATGAAATACCTGCTATTTCTTCTGAGGATGAAGAGATAGCAATATCATTCATTTGTTTTTCATTTAAAACATCGACAGTATCATCAGGGACAGATTCAATTCCAGCTTGTTTCAGCGACTCATTATCCAAATCTAGCACGGTAGATATTTCTTCTTGTGCTACAACATTTTCTTTTGGCATCATCGAAATATTTTCTTTTTCAGAAGAGACAGAAACATTTCCACCCAGATCAATATTCACAGTAGATTGTTGCTGTATCTCTTTTGGTTCATACGATATTTTTTGTGCGGAAATAATCTGATCTTTATTTTCTCCTGTTTTTATTGCAGAAGATTCCATAGATACCATAGGTACATCTTGTTCTGAAACACCTACTGATTTGAACACCTGATCAATGTCATCATTTGTCCATCCACCATATGCGAATAGATCTTTACGAATAATATCAAGGTGATGCCCTTTTGCGATACGTAATTGAATATAATTTACAAGTTCTGGAGTAATCATATATGTATTGTATCATATTTTTATTTATTTTTTACAAAAAGTGTGTAAAAGAATTTTGTAAATTCAATAAATTGTTTAACCATGCTGATACACCAAATCTTTTAGCAAAGAAGGACGCACCGTCAACCAAAAAATCCACTCCTTTAACAAGCAAAACAAAACCAATGGGCAATAAAAGATACGTAAGAATCATAAATCAAGTTTTTTACTAATTAAAATAAAGTAAGGGAAAATATTTCTCGGCTCAAAGAGCCATCTTGTTTTAGGAAAAAATTTATTTAAAGTTTTAAGAAGAAGCAGACTATTTTGATAGGCGACAAAAACTCCTCCTTTGTTGAGAGCGTCGGCCGTTTGGCGGATAATTGTTTCCTGTTTTTCACGGCTAATTTGAGAGAAAGGTATCCCTGAGATAATAATATCCGATTTTGGTAATGACTTACTTAATTCTAAAACATCCCCAGTCCAAATATCCAGTCGCGGGTCGTCAATTTTCTGAAGCTGAACCAAAAGATCAGGATGAAGTTCAATTGCAATTATTTTTCCATCTGCCGGTAATCTTTTCAGAATTTCTTTTGTAATTACCCCCTCACCAGCGCCATATTCTACAACTGTCCGATACCCCGGCTTAAATTGACTTAAAATTCTGCGAATAGCATATTTTCCTGTCGGCATTAACGCCCCAACCACAAGATAATCTGAAAGAGCAATCTTTAAAAATTTAAAATAATTCATAATTATATTTTACTTATATGAAATTTTTTAAAAAGCAATCTAGCCAGAAGTATTGTGGATACTAACCAAGTAAAAATAATTACGCCTAAAACAATCGGGTCTTTATTTAAAATCGCTCCAATAGCATACACGGTTACAAAAGCATAAGGAATTTCAGCTAAAATAGTAATGAGTAGATACTTTAAAAAATTAAGACGAAAAATACCCAAAGCATAACCTGGAATTTCTGAGGGTATAGTGAAACGCAATAGAAAGATTAAGAGAAAAGAGGAATTTTTTGAAAAAATATCGCGGTAATAATCAAGTTTTTGAAGCGGAATAAAATATTTTAAAATTCGATAGCCGACGTAACGACCTAAAAGGTAAGAAAAGATTGCGCCAATAAGCCAACCAGCGAGCAAGAGTAGAGTTGTTATTAAACTACCCCAAACTGAAACGGCCACCGGCACCAACCAGGCACTGGAAAAAAAGAAAAACATTACAGAGAGAATAGTTAGCAAGAGAAAAATGAATATACTTAAAACGGGACTAACTGTGGCATAATTTTCAAAAAAACTAACCAATTTCCCATATTCAGCTTGAAGCATATTTGAACTCCAAAAAATCAAAACTATGGCAATGATGACAGCAAGTATAATGAGTTTCTTTTTTAAATTTTTTTGGGGCATGACTATCATTATTTTTTAATTAATATCACAATGAATCATATATAATTTAATAAACTTTTATATTTTTACCACAAGCTATTAAAAACAAATTTTTCCAACCCAGTTGATATCTTATTGTTTTCTTAAAATTTTGACAATTCTCCAAAAAATCTTTTGGAGAATGTTCTAAATAAATAAGTAAAATTGTTTTACAATCTGCAATTTTATCTATTTCTGACAGCAATGGATTTATATCATCATTAATTTCGCAATCGATAAGTCTTTTTCTAGAAAAAATATTACAGTATGTCGATGATTGCTTAAGGTTTTGTTTTCTATTTTTTTCAAATATACCTTTATATTCCTTATCTCCATAAGTTATTTGATATCCTTGTTTTTTATAAACAAGGTCTTGTGGTTCTTCTAAGTCTTTTTCTTTATATTTGAAATCTTTCAAGAATTCATTGTTGGATAAAATCAACTCTTTTTTATTTCTCAAAAATCCTAAGAAGATTTGTATCTCGTCAAATTTATTTCTCTCACAGTTTTCTTTCTTATACCAATCATCAGAAGATAAAGTCTTATTGTGAAAAAAATCTTCTAACTTTTCATATATTTCTTTTCCCATATTATTTCTGTAGATTTATATTTTTAATAAAAATACATTTAAACTTTTAATTTAAACCCTGAAATTTTCATAACTAGAGTTTACCATAAAAACGAGCTAATTGTTGATTAGTTAATATTTATGCTTCAAAAAGAAACTTTTCACTCGTTCGTTAACATCTGAAAACAAAGCCCACGCGAATTCCTTCCCAGACCCCTCTTCCGCAAAATCCTCGTTTTACATACTTTCCTGTTTTTTTTGGCGGGGCTTTTATTTCACAAAACTAGAATTTATAATAACCATTCCGGGTTTAATTTTATTATTCAATACTTCCTCTAAATACGACAAGAGTATTTCAGGATTTTCTCCGTACTCTTTTTTATTTAATGTGCGGTTATATAATATACCAATTGTTGTCTTGTCTATAAAAGGTGTTACTAGATAATAAGCCTCAACAAAATCAAAATAATGAATGTTGAGTTCTTCAATAAAAGATTTAATTGAAGCATTAACGACATGATAAAGAATATAATTTTTTGGTTTCAAACCAGATGTTCCGCATATCCAGATCAATTTAATTTTCTTTTGTTTAACAGTCTTTAATTTTTTCAATAAAAAATGACTAAACAATACACTTCCGTGAATTTTTGAATTAAGAAATTGGTCAATTTGTTTGTAAGTAAGAGTATCAAAATTACCAAAAGCAGTTCCTGAGTCTTGAGAAAAAATGACTGCATTTATATTGTGGACAGGTAATGCATTATTAAATGTGTTTGGGTTTGATAGGTCAAGAGTAAAAACTCCTCCTGATTTTGCAGGTGTTGCATATCTACTGAATAATCTGACAATAAAACCTATCTCTTTTAAAAAAGTTTTAAAAGTTTTACTCAAAGAATTTTTCTTTGTACCACAAATAATAATTGTTTCCATATATAAAAATATCTGTAGATACTGTTTACACTTACGTATATTACTTTTTACACACAAGCAAGTACTTGTTTCGCGTGACGCGAATCAATTGAACCTACAGCACCTTGTTCTTCCTGGGGAATCCAGCTGTGGTCAATCCCTGGTAAAACCAATGTCAGTGCCTGTTTTGGTAATGAATACTTTTTTCCTTCACACACCACATCCAAGTTAGACGATTTGTAGAACGAAGGAAAATCGTGTGTATGAGGTTCAGTCTTTTGACCAAACAGCACACGTTCCATTCCGTGTTTTGATACAATCATTTTTTCGAATAGTTTTTCCCCCAACTCAGCAACGAGAAAGGGACCAATTGTTTTAAAGATTGAACCTTGAACTTGCTTCATAACGATTTCTGTTTTTTTCATTTTTTTTTAATTAATTTAATAAACAAGCACCTTTAATGAGCAGTGTAGACAAAAAGAGACTAGTTGTAAAGTTGTTGACACAGTTTTACAACTAGTCTATGCTATACCACATGGAACTCATAAATAACAAAGAAAAAAGGGTTTTAGGAGCCTTAAACAGGTTGGGGAACGCTCCTATCAGTAAGATTGCAAAGGAAACTTTAATTAATCGTTCTGCTCTCTACCACACAGTGGAAGGACTTTTAAGTAAGGGGCTGGTAACAAAGATAAATAAGGAAGGTGTCGCATATTTTCAACCACTTCCCCTTTCTTCTTATGAAGATTGGTCAAAACGACAAATTACATCTGTCTCGACTCAAGCAGTCGAGTTAAAAGAATGGCTTGGGAGTCAAAACAGACAATTACCAACACTACATTCCGACATTAGATATTTTGAAGGGATTGAAGGGGTCGAAAATCTCTACGCTGATAGTTGGCGCGATAACGATGAAAAAATCATCTACGCCATTACTGATTATGACAAAGCTTACGATGTACTCAATGATTTTATGGAAAAAGAATATTTTCCTAATCGTGTAAGACATGGAGTACAGGTAAAAAGTATAGTACCAAAAGATGCTCTGACAGGAAAAAGGGATATTACACGTTCAAAAGAACTTCTGCGAGATATGCGTTTTATAAATATTTTTAAAAATCTCGGCATTGAAATAAATATTTATGGCTCAAAGATATCAATTGTTGCTTTTGATAAAATCAAACCATCAGGAGTGATCATAAAAAATGAAATCATTGCAAAAGCGTTTAAAAGTATTTTTGAACATTTATGGAAAGAAGCTAAAAAATAAAAGCCCCGCCAAAAAAATCAGGAAAGCACGCGAAGCGAGGATTTTGCGAATTCCTTCCCAGATTCACTTCCGCAAAATTCTTCGCTCGCGTTTTGCATTTGCATTCTCCACAGAATCAGGGTAAACCGTATAGGCGTGCCTTTGGCACGCCTATACGGTAGTTTCTAAAAGCCGTTAAGTTCCATTCTAGTGCGCAAGAGAGGACTTGAACCTCCACGCTCTTACGAGCACATCCACCTCAAGGATGCTTGTCTACCAGTTTCAACACCTGCGCAATATTTTAAGTATACATTTTTTCATATTTTTTACAATTTAAAAACCCTGACCAATTTGGGCAGGGTTTTTAAATTATTCAGAATCTTTTTGTGTGTCGTCCATTGTTACTGTTTCTTCTGATTCTACCATTGGTTCATCTTGAGATTCATCCATTGGTTGTTCTTCAGGAAGAATAGTTGTTAAAAATGGAATAAAATTTCGCATTTTTCGTTTAATATCACGAGCAACTTTTGTTCGAACATAGTATAGTTTAGATCGTCTTACTTTTGATCGACGTACTACTTCTATTTTTTCAATAGTTGGTGAATATAATGGGAAAATACGTTCTACACCTACCCCACTGGCAACCTTGCGAACAGTAAAAGTTGCACCAGCTTCTGTTCCATGTTTTCTGGCAATCAAAAGACCCTCAAAAAGCTGAATACGAGTTTTTCCTTTTTCTTCAATTTTTACATGCACACGAACAGTATCCCCTGCACGCAGGTCAATATTTTTTCTTTCGTGTATTGATACGGGCGTAAAAGCCACAGTTGTAATTGCTGTCATAACTTGAGAAACTATAACATATTCAATTTCTTTTTGCAATAGATTAAAGCATCTTCAAAATCCCTTGGAAAAGGAGCTTCAAAATGTATCCTTTCTCCTGATAGTATATCAAAATCTATAGCCCGTGCATGCAGTGCCTGACGCTTAAAACCAAGCAATGGCTGTCTATCTGGGGCATAAAGAGTGTCCCCTAATATGGGATGCTGTAAATACTGCATATGCACACGCAATTGATGTGTTCGACCCGTTTCTGGCAATAAAACAATATAAGAAACAAAATCATCTAACAATCGATACCTTGTTCGATAATGAGTCACAGCATGACGTTCTTGACCACGTTTTCCCCGACCAGCACTGTAGCGACGAAAATCACGGGGACTACGCGCGATAGGTGCATCAACCGTCCCAGCATCTTTTTTTACAATCCCATGAACAAATGCATGATACTCTTTGGCAATAGTATGATTTTGAAATTGCTCTTTGAGATGCATAAACATTTCTTGAGTTCTTGCAACAACCAAAATACCTGAAGTATCTTTATCCAAACGATGTACAATACCAGGGCGACCTATAACGGTTCCGTCTTTTAACTTCATTGATTCTCCCACACCCACAATATCAGGAAATTCTTCTACTAAAAAATCTACCAATGTTTTTTCATCAGAATGACCATCAGGATGTACCAATAAGCCATAGGGTTTATTTACAATAAAAAATTGTGAATCAATATGAATAATCAGATCAGAAATATTCATAAAATTATATAGAATAGGTAATTGCATCAGTCGGAATTGGTGACTCAAGAACAACAACCCCAGAAAATGCTTTATTGGGTCCCGTAAAACGAGGTTTAATTCTGTCTACAGGTATTTCGACTTGGACCAAGATTCTTTCTTCTCCAGTGGGAAGATAAGGGTCCCTGCCAAATGTTGCAGCAATCAAGGGTAGTCCAATCCATGTTGCATATGGACGAAGACCCTGCTTTAAAGATTCCATGTATTTTTTAGGTACTGAAACCATAGGACGCCCAACTTGTGCATAAAGATTTTCAATGAAATTTTTAGCTTCTTTTCCTTCCTTAATTTCAAAAGGTGGTTTAAGATTTAATTTTTGGGGAAAATGTTCCTGTTGCATGTTCATACTACATAGTATATATGAAAAAAGTATATTTGACAATAAAATCAATTCATGTTGAATTTATTACGAATCATTCATACATACTGATGAACCCAAAAATTCACATCATCCATAATAATATCTTGTTATTCCCAGGAGATTGTATTATTAGCCCAGCAAATAGTACATTAATACCGGGGAAAGGACTGGAGGAAAAAATTCATATGCTTGGTGGTCCAACCATTGCTGAGTATTGCAAAAAATACAATGAATGTAAACCTGGAAATGCTGTTATCAGCACTGCGGGTAAATTGCCTTTCAAATATATTATCCACGCAGTTGGACCATTTTGGAAAGGTGGACAAGATAACGAAAAAACAATTTTGAAGCAAGCATATCAAAAATGTTTCAAAATTGCAGAGGAATATCGAATCCAATCAATAGCATTTCCAAACATCAGTACTGGCATCTTTGGATTCCCTAAAGAAACTGCCGGAGAAATAGTATTGAATGTAGTACAAAATTTAAAAACTACCTGTATCAAGGATATATCTTTTTATTGCTTTGATACTGAAAACTTTTCTGTGTATCAAAAGTTATTCACAGAAAAAAAGGCTGACTCGTTCTGAGCCAGCCTTTTCTTTTATCTTTCTTTTCCTTCAAAAAATTCTTGCACTAACCGAGCACCAATATCATCAGAAAGAACATGCATATTGTCATTAATATATTCTTGTTTTTTCTCGATAACCTTATTGAATTGTTCTACTGCAGCCCGGTACATATTTGCAACTTTTTTATGCCCGGCATCATCTCTTGATATTGCTCGTTTATGAAAAGCACCAAATTGTTGTTGTAATTGATACAAAATAACAATTTGTACAGGATGATTATCTAATTCTTCTATTTTATTTTTATCCTCAAGACGCATTAATTCTTTTACCATGCGAGGATCTAGCGCAACGACAACACGAGGCACTTCGATACTACCATGTACTTTTTTATCAGAAGATTCAAAATATTTTACAGATGCTGGTTTTCCTTCTCGTAAATCATAATTCCAAATACGATCCAATTTTTTATTAATTATTTCCTTGTTTGTACTAAATGTTACATCAAGACCAAGTCCAATATATTTGCTATTCTCAGGAGAATCAATATATTCAAGGACTAAATCAATATTATTTTTATAATCATCAAATTCAGCTGTAGGATGAGCCTTTATCAGATTTGCAAACCATGTAGAAATATGTTTTGCAACAATGAATTCAGTAATAGCACCAATATTTTCTATTTGACCTGATGTTGGATCATCTGGATATTTTTCTCGTTCTTTGTTTAAGTTTTGTTTAAAAATAGTCTGCAATTGAGAAACTTCTTCTGTGTCTCTTCTTATATCTTCACTAGAAAAACAATCAGAAAAAGCCTCTGGTTTAAATCTTTTTTTATTATACACTTCAACCTTTCTCAAAAGTCTTTCTTTTAATTCTTTATCCGCAAATGCATCTGTACCTTTAAATTTTATTATTTTATCTTCAAATCCCATATGATTATCAATATAACACACAATAAATATAAAAGCCAAATGCAGAGCATTTGGCTTTTATATTTATTGTGCGCGATGAGGGACTTGAACCCCCGACCTTCTCGGTGTAAACGAGCTGCTCTACCAACTGAGCTAATCGCGCATATCTACTGCATTTTTACTTTATGTGTCACAAATATTTTTTTAGAGAAAATTTTTGAGAACTCGACTCGCCCGTGTTTCAAATATTCACACTACTGCTTCGTCTGCATATTTTGCTCGAATGTAAAGAAATTTACATTCTTTACGCTCGTGTGCCCCCGCTAGGAATCGAACCTAGATTAACGGCTTAGAAGTCCGCAGTTCTATCCGTTGAACTACAGGGGCATCTACCCTACCATGCCAAATACATGACACCTAAAACGAAGGACTCACAAAGTATAGCATATTTCGTTTATTGGTCAATATATACATCAGTTACAGGACGAATACTGTTACGTTCTTTTAGAATTTCCAAAACTTGATCTATGGCATCCTGATGTAACACAGGCACAATCTGATCAGAAAGATTTTCTTCTTCTCTATATATATGATCAACCAGAACATAATAGCGATACAAAATTCCCGTAATACCCAAGATAATTATAAAACCAGCAAAAAAACTAACTACCGACCATTGCCAAACAACAGTAGGACGAAACCGTGAACGAATTTTTTTAATCGTTTCCTCAAAAGAAATAATGGTTGTATCTTTTTTTATTATCATAAATTATATTTGAGAAATAAAACTTTGCATTCGACCAATAATTACTAATCTCCATTGATTCATATCGACATCTCCTTCTTCGAAAGGAGCCACGGAAACCTGATCAATCTCAATCACATAAGGTAATTTCTCGAAACGATGCAGTGCACGTGAAATATTTTCAAAATTTCCACGGAAATCAACCCCCATTAAAAGATATGGTTCTTTTTCTTCTATAGCATCCAATTGTGAGAGAGACAATATTACCCCCTCTTCTAAAGCTAACGATTCCAATTCCTTTATAAGATCTACAATGTACTGCTCTTCGATATACATATCTTGTAATTGACCTTCAATCGAATCAATATTTCGGGTCATAATTCGCAAAGATTCAATCTGTTTTGTTTTTTGTTGCTCTTGTGCAAATTGCTTTTGGACTTCGTGTGTCTCTGTAACCGTTCCTCTCATTTCGATAACCAAAAAAACAAATCCCCCAAGGAGAATAACATAAAAAATAATACTGACAACAAGAAGTGAATATTTCATATTATTTTGATTCAGTTAACACTGCTGACAATGAAAAGGTGACATCGTTTCCCGCTACAAAATGTGATATAGGAATAACAACATCAACAAATGCGGGGTGATTTTTTATCGTTTGTATAAAAAAGAGCAAATCTTCTCTAGTTTTTGCAATTCCACGAATAAATATTGTACCTGGATTATCTTCTTTGGATTGAATTATACGTATTTCTTGTAATACAATTTCTGATGATGCTTTTTCATATACCAATACTATAATATCTGAAATAACCGGTTGTTGAAAAACAACCAAAGCTTTTTTTGTTTTTGTATTCACATCACGAATTTTTTTTACAATATCATGATATTCTTGATTTTCATCTTGATCTAATAATGTTTGCAAAGATGCCTGTGCAATAGAATGATTAACACGGGCATATATATATAATCCAGAAAAAAGAACCCCTGCGCAAAGCAACAAAGCCATACCCATATATAATACAATCACACTAGAGCGTTTTTTCATTTCTCGCTCGATCTCTTTTTTGTATTCTGTTGTGAGGATATTAATAGTCATATATTTCACCCAATGCCAAACCCAAAGCTGTCGCATATGACAATGATTCCTCTTGGGATAATGCGGGAATATTTTCATCAAACGAAAGAATATTTCTCCAAACAGATGCTACGGGAACCG
>Ga0335396_10004426_pt1 | contig 15287 bp, 14 predicted proteins | sample FRY02_FD_205743 | JGI IMG/M metagenome (GOLD analysis project Ga0335396, IMG submission 205743) | Freshwater microbial communities from Lake Fryxell liftoff mats and glacier meltwater in Antarctica - FRY-02 (spades assembly) (version 2) | ecosystem: Environmental > Aquatic > Freshwater > Ice >... | reverse complement strand
CCCTTTTTTCCGCCAACTCTCCGAGCCTGAGGAGTCTTTCCGGCAGTGGATAGCGACCACAGCAAAAGGGAGAATTGCGAAGGAGAAGCAAGGCGTTCGCTACCGATTCGGGAAGCTAGGCCTTCTGATCACGAGGGTGGTGTTTGATCCGATTTACCGTCGCCTCATGCGCTAACTGATCGACCGTTGACAGTTTTTGCCAAAGACTTAGTTGTTCCCCCGTTGTGGTTGTAGTGAGGGCCTCGCGAAAGCCACGAATACACGCCCAACGTTCCCGTTATTGCGGATCCGGAGCTAGCGACCGGGACTGGAAACCAAACTGTAGGTCAGGTCAAATTGTCACTAAACTCTGCACCATTCCCCTTCCCTTAGTCGGGTTTTTCCTTGTTATCGACCCTCACCGTGAATCGCAACAAGTACTTCTTCAGCGGCTATTGAGGAGCCGAAAACGTTCAGATGGTGGGGGTCATCGAACAAAACCGTTTCCCCCTTGTTAATTCTGCACACGAGCTCTGAACAAAAAGCCTTCTGAGTATTCGCCACAACAACATCGACTAGTCCACTTGAAATTGCGGAGACAGCCTGATTGATGTCGTTGAAGGTAGCCTCCTGAGAAGATCTAGCATCCAGGCAGACAGGAAAAATCGAAAAAACTCCGCGACCATAGCGACATACATCGGGGTCAAATGGAAATGTTGGTCCACCGTTCGTGAGCACAACGAGTTTGTTCTTTTCGACAAGAAATTTCAGGGCTTCGCGGAAATTTTCATTCAAGACCGTCGGATTGTAGCCCTGCCAGCGGTAATTTATGATCACGATCTCTATTGTGTCTGAGCGTCCCGCCAGTTCGATAAGGGTCGGTCTCTCTTCATCTTGCCAAACGGCGGACGAGAGGTCCCAGAAGGAAACTGTCGAGTCTGGGAAATTTTGTGCCACCCCGGTGAAGAGATGTGCGGCGTGTGAATCGCCGATGATTACGATTTTGGGCGATTGTCTCTCGTCGGAGGAGAGGCATCCGTGGTATTTTCCGTTTGCTTCGCCTCGCTCTCCAGTCTCTGGATGGGAACAGATGCCGAAATCCCTACTCGCAGTGAGAAAATATGGTTCGTCCGGTCCAGAGAAATCGTGGCCCTTAAGCACCCTAAATTCTGGGTTCCAGTTGAAGAACCCCGCCAATCCAATGAATGTAACCACAAGAGTGAAGACAATTGAGAAATTGTTGACCCTCTGAATTCTCTTCGCTAAATATTGCTCACCCCTGAAGGGAGCCTCTAGATACTTATGAGAGAAATATGCAACCGGGATAGAGATACTGACCGCAAGAATCCCAGCTTGGGCAAAATCGGGCAAGGCCCGCTCGAGAAAAACCACGAGTGGCCAATGCCACAAGTAAAGAGAGTAGGACATATCTCCGATTTTCGTGATCAGTCTGCCGCGTAGCAAACGACCATCTCCCTCTGAGCCCGAAATTATGACCAACGCCACACCTGCCACTGGGATAAGGGTGAGCAAACCCGGGTGCCTTACATCTGCGCTGAAAAGCAATGCAGAAATGATCACGAGAGCCAAACCCGCGACCCGAAAAACACCGTTGAGCTCTTTGTTCCCGGGGTTTTTGAAAAGGGTTCTCGGAAGGGACACGATTAGGAGCCCAGCCCCAAACTCCCAAATCCTGCTAACGGGACTGTAGAAACCGATCACAGCCTGCCCAAACGGAAGCGCACCCAGAAGTTCGCTTGATCCTAGAACTGCAAGTGCCAGCGACCCCAAAGAGGCCAGGATTACGAAAATTCTGATGGTTCTGATCTTGTTACCCAGTTTGCGCCCAATGATTTTTGATAGAAAAAAGATGGAAACAGCGATGAAGATGTAGAATTGTTCCTCAACCCCGAGCGACCATGTGTGCAAGAGGGGGCTCATTTTCGTGTCAGCTGCGAAATAGTCGCCGGCGATAACTGGTAGCGCAACGTTCGAAACAAAAAAAAGCGCAGACGCTGCAACGACAGGCAAACCGTAGTCGCGGTCGCTCCAAAAAAATATCAAAGTGGTTATAAAAACGACGCTCACCATCACCGCAAGGGCAGGAAACAGTCTCCAAAACCTTCTAGCAAAAAAACGTCTGAGCTTGATTTCTCCTGTTTCCGAGACCTCTTTCAACAAGATTGATCCAACGACAAAACCAGAAATCACGAAGAATAAATCGACCCCCAGGAACCCCCCCTCTAATGGAATTCCTGCATGGAACAGCAGAACCATCAACACTGCGATGCCTCGCAAGCCCTGAATGTCGGCTCGATAAGTCCTCATCTTAGCGTCGCCTCAGACTTTCTCTAGAGATCTAACTTTGTGTTAGAAGAATTTTGGAGTGTCGACGTGATGTGACCGCCAAATATTAGCCGTTTTTCATGAGACTGGTGGCATGGTGGCCCGAAAGGAGAACTAGGTGTTAACGCCGGCCCAAAATAGGGCCAATTGAATCGCCCTGGGTTTTGTTCCTATTGTTTTCCGTGGATAGCGGGCGCTAACACGGGAGTGTTTTCAGCGTAGTACTCTGATTCAACTTCCGCTGGGGTTCGGTAGTCAAGCTCAGAGTGGAGGCGTTGGTTGTTGAACCACCACACCCACTCCAGGGTCGCCAACTCGACTTGTTCGACGGTCTTCCCGGGGGCGATGTTTCTTGATCAGTTCGGTCTTGAATAACGCGAACTGCGACTCGGCTAATGCGTTGTCATAACTGTCGCCTATGGACCCCACTGATGGTGTTCCACCGAGTTCGATGATCCGATCCGTATATGTCAAAGACACATAGTTCGAGCCTCTGTCGGAGTGATGCACCAACCCGGTGAGGTCATCAGACACCATCCATGCCGCCATGTTCAGTGCTTGCAGGGGCAACATGTCAGTTTTCAGTGTTGATGACACGGACCAGCCGACGATTTTGCGGGAGAACACGTCAGTGACAAACGCCACATACGCGAAGCCAGACCAGGTCGCCACATACGTAATATCGGCCACCCACAATTGGCAGGGTTGTGTTGCAACAAACTGCCGGTTCACCTTGTCGGCCGGATATGAGTCAGTCTTCTTTGGTTTCGTCGTGAACGTGGTCCGACCCCGGCGCACTCCCGTGATTCCGCGGGTTTTCATCACCCGGGCAACCTGGTCTCGCCCGACCACCCAGCCTTGGCGTCGCATCAGGTGATGCATCTTCCGCACCCCATAAACGCCATAGTTCTCCGCATGCAACCGTTCAATCTCGTCACCCAATAGTCGGTCACGGATTGCCCGGTCAGACATGGGGCGAGCTTTCGCTGCCCGATAACCACGACTGGTCATAAACCCGCCCTCTGTTCGAGCTAACACTCGACAGATCTGCTCGACCCCGAAGTGATTCCGATACGTATCCACGTATTGGATCATTTCGTCGCGGGGCGGTCGAGTTCGGCTGCGAAGAAAGCTGACGCTGTTCGAAGGATTTCGTTCGTCCGGCGAAGCTCTTGGTTTTCTTTCTTCAGCCGGCGAATTTCAGTGTTCTCGGACTCTGGAACACCAGGGCGAACCCCGGCGTCAATTTCTGAGCGGCGCATCCACTTCCGGAGCGTTTCCGCACCCATATTCAGACGCCCAGCAACCACCTGGATTGCAGCCCACTCGGTTTCGTAGTTTTCTCTTGACTCGTTGACCAGCCTCACAGCGCGGTCGCGAAAGTCCTTCGGATATTGTTTTGGCATAGTTCCATCCTCCAATAAAAGTCGGAACTAAACCCAGGGCGATTCAATCATCCTCGCGGCCGCGAAAACAGACACCATCACGAACAGCGTTTCGCGAACAAAAATAGGTGAGGCACGGGATCACCTTTCGCGAGCATCTTGACATGAGGCATCACGCGGGGTTTCCGCCGAATGTCGGGTGTTTTATCCTTGGAAAGGAGGTGGTGAGGATTTTGAGCGTTGGATGGAACAATGACATGTATGGAATTGGTTCTGGGAACTGCGCAGCTGACCCGCCCTTATGGAGTGCTGAGCGCCAGTCAATTTTCTGAAGGTGACTCTCCCCAAGAGCTATTTCGGGCTGCGAGAGAGTCTGGTTTCTCCGCTTTAGACACAGCCGCCCTCTATGGGAACGCTGAAGAGGCCATTGGTTCCGTCGACCACGGCCTGAAAGTTCATACCAAATTGGACCCGGCTCTCGATCCAGAAAAATCCGTCCATCAGTCCCTCAGGAGGTTGGGCGTTTCCTTCATTGACGTTGTGTACCTTCATGAAGAATTCAGCGGTTCACGAACTCAAAAAGAGACTCTCCGGCATCTCCATACGGGGCTCCGCTCAAAGATTGGGGCTGTGGGAGTTTCGATATACTCTGAGGCCGAATTCTTTCTCGCGTTAGAAACGCCCGAAATAAGTGCCATACAGCTTCCTCTGAGTGCTCTGGACAGAAAATTTGGACCGGACCATTTAGCGCAGGCCAGCGGGGCTGGCACGTCAGTATTTGCTCGCAGCATCTTTCTGCAGGGGCTCTTACTGATTCCTTCGCGCGACATACCTCGGCGAGTAAAGTCCCTCGGCCCCTATGTGGAACAGTTCCAGAGAATTGCTGACCGCTATAGTGTGTCCTATGCGGACGCAGCATTGCACTTCACGAAGTCTTACCCGAGTTTGGCGGGCATTGTCATTGGAGCCAACACCGTAGCAAATATCATTGAGATTGCGCAGTCATTTCATCGAGAACAGCCCACTGAGTTCCTTGATGAATTTCTTCAGGTTGCTTCGCCTCCAGCTCATCTCACTGACCCTCGATTGTGGACCTGAACGTCCACGCTCCCTCGGGGCAGCGCAACCGGCCCGACCTGAGCGCCGGACAGACGGTGTTGTGACGGTGTCGGAAGAACTCCGCCCAGCCAGCGGGGTTCTAGGAGAAGGCACGAACCGTTCTTTGCAGCGCCCTCATCTGCTTTAAGCGGGAAGAGGAAGACCATTCGTTCGTTCGAAACGCCAAGATTTTTTTCTGCAGACTCTCTGCCTCGGGCGCAGTTCCGGGGGAATACAACTCGCCGCCAGGTCTGGTCAGAAATTTCTCTCTTCCCAACAGGTCAAGATTTTGAAACGCAGGCTCCTGGTAGCCCAAAGCCCACGCCGCGTAGATTCCTTTGCCGCCACACTCTCTGAATTTCGCGGCAAAATCCTGCCACGAAATATCTGTTCTTTCGAGGGTGGCTCCTACAGACCAGTAACTGCTCGCAACAGATGCACATTCTTGTTGTGGTTTTAGCCAAGGAACCGCTGCCATGACATCAAGTAGTTGGCGCGCCGCCTGAATCCTCTTGGACAAAAGCGCAGGAGAGCGTCGAGTCTGCGCTAGGACAACCGCGGCAATGAGTTCTGGCATCCGGTAGTTCCACCCCAGGGACTCGTGGCGCAGATACTGCGGGTCTTGAATCACCGACTTGGGAATCTTCCGAGTGGAGGAGTTTCTCACCGCGCCATATCCCAGGGTCTGAACAAGTCTTGCACGTTCAGCCAAGTCGTCATTATCGGTGCAGAGCATCCCGCCTTCACCCGAGGTGAGATGTTTAGAGGATTGAAAAGAATAGCTCGAAAACAAGCCGATGTTCCCAATCGGTTTGTTCTTGAAAACAGTGCCCACAGCCTCAGCGTTATCTTCGATGAGAGGGATATTTCCGGCAACCTTGGCGAGTGCATCGTAATCTGGGGCGCCGCCATAGAGGGCCACGGTCATGATGGCTTTGGTGCGTGGAGTGATAAGGGCCGCAACAGACTCAGCCGATATTTGCCAGGTTTCGGGGTCGACGTCAGCAAAAATTGGAGTCGCGTTGGCGTGCAAAACGGAAAAACAGGTGGCAGACATCGTCAAAGCGGGAACAATGACTTCGTCGCCGGCACCGATGCCCAGCGCTTCGAGAGCGATGTGTAATGTTGCAGTCCCGTTGACGCAACCGATGGCGTGTTTGGTTCCCGTTAGTTCAGCAAAAGCTGCCTCTGCGCGAGCGAGCATCCCCACCGATTTACTTGACCGGAACTCCGTGCGCAGAACCTGACCGACCAGTCTGCGTTCAAGATGGCTAATTCTTTTCATTTAGTTTCTTTTAGTTGAAGGGCTTCCACTGCGTCGAGGGCACGCAACGTGGTGACGAAATCAAATCCTCCCCCGAAATGTTCAATTTCTTCAGCGACTAATGAAGTGAAACGGATATCGCTTTCGTAGTCCACGGTCAGTCTACTTTCGCTTCTTGAGAGACCGGGGACCATAAGGAAGCCTCTGACAAAATCGTCTTGGCGAGTCATTTCGATGGTGACATGTTCGACATTTTCAACGGTGGCAAATCTCTCACGACTCTTCATCAAGGCACTAGAGGAAAACACTTCAACATCCATTCCGAGCGGAATGGGTGTTGTGCCGATGGAGACATATTCCGCGTTGGATGTCTCCAAAAGTTCAAAGCCCAGCGCGGTGAGTGCTGGGTCTTTGAAGGGATCGTCTGCGGTAATCCTCGCAATACTGCAGTTCCCAACTTGTTCGACCACAGCCACAAAGCGGGATTGGACATCGTCAGATGAGCCGCGAATGATGGAGATACGATCGTCGAACAACTCCCTGACATGTGACTCGAGGTCGTTATCGCGCTCCCGTTTTGTCGTCGCAACGAACACTTTGTCAATGTGGGGAATCGCAACAGCTCGTTCCAAAACGTGATGAAGAAGGGTCTTTGTGCCAATTAGTGCAAGACCTTTGCCAGAGCGTCGTTCGGATTCAAGGCGGGCTTGGATGACGACCACCCGACAGATTCTGTCTCGACTCATGAGTTTTGCCCATTCCTGCAAAGCTATCTCTTGATGCCTGCGGACACTATTCTAGATGTTCACATGCTGCGTTTCTTGGGTTCTGGGAACATGTGCCCCGGGTGGTTTGGGTCGCTGAAGGGACTGTAGTCTGGTTATTTAATGGAAGATTTGCATGCTAAGAAGAGCTCGAGTGGCATTTTTGCCTGCATTCGGAGGCTGGCGAGACCGATTCTCGAAACGAGCGTATTTGCCTCCACCAGGCTGTTCCTCTTCACACGAGAACTCGCGCGTGAGCGGCTAAGGGTCAATCAGGCGGCCGAGTCGCTACATTTGCCTGTGCTCTCCCGGGCCGTTCTCGAACAGCTCCGCACCAGGAAACCAGATGCCACAACGGCCTTCATCCTTGGGACCGGGGCCAGCGCAGCCCAGCTTGATTCCCAGGACCTTGAATATATTAGGAGTCAATTTTCTGTGGGGGTGAACCAGTGGATTTTGCACCCTACGGTTCCCGATGTCTATGCGTACGAAGTAGACCCTGACACCAGGCTTTTGCAAATGTTGGATAGACAGGACGTGAAAAAAGCGGAGCCCACCATTCTTTTCTTAAGGCCATCTATTCCGAGTCAATTTCCGAATGCAGACTTCATCCCGGAGTTTCTTCGCGCTCGCACCTACGTTTACGGGAGGAGCAATATCTGGACGAGAAAACCCAAAAACATTGGTCCAGATTCCCTTTCGATTCTCAAGTCTCCAGGGATATCCAGTGACGGGGACCTTCTTCTCGACAACGGCGCAAGCATTGCGCGGATGGTAGCTCTGTGCTTTCTCCTTGGATTTCAGAAAATAGTCCTTGTCGGTGTCGATTTGAACACTGTCCAGTATTTCTGGCACAAGAACCCACAGCTCATCGAGCCACTGGGAATCAGAGATTATGAGACTGGTCAAAAAGGACACACCCACGAGACTCTCTCAACCACCAACCGGCCATTTCCAATTGACGAATTCATCACACACTTGGCTGCTAGCGCCCTGGCAGAGGGTGTGCAAATTTTTATTGGCTCCGAGTATTCGCAGCTGGCCAGTGCGCTCCCCATCTTCAGGTTCCCGCGTCCCATCAGATCCGCTTGATAAATTTGGAGGTGGGGAAGGGTTGGAAGCAGGCAGAGCTCGTTCTGCTGGCCCGGACATCTTGATTCAAGGGTTTCCGGTGCTTAGTGCCTATTCGTTTACACGGCATGATGGGCCCGAGGTCAAAACTTTTATAGTGGCGAGGGGGTTACCTGGCGCCTCCGGCCCTCTATGCCTCGATTACCCACACTCGTGAAATTGTCCAAATTTACTTATCAAATCTTGCCGACGTGTTCCAGACTGTGCCTGCAATTGCCCCGGATGACCTACCAAGCCTCCTTTCTTACGGCGTTGCCCAGTCGGGGTTTGGCTGGATGGACTAGTTGATGGCGCAGAGAACACGCGCGAGTAGTACATTCTTTTCTGCCCGGCGAGAGAATCCACCTTTGAGCCAATGCTGCTAACACGGCACCGGTGAGGAAGGAACAAAGGTAACCGGGGGGAGAAGCCTTCGGCCCCGCAGTTTTGGAGTTCTCTTGACTGGTCACATTGGGGTTTATGTGCGAGTATCTTGCAAATGTCAAATCGGCAGGTCACTTGTTTTTGTTGATGTCCTGGAGTGCAGAGGGGGTTTGAAGGGCAAAAACGAAAGGGAAATAGGGCCGTTAGCGAGAATTTTGAAGAATCTCTTTGACAACAAAAGCCAGGGACGCTTTGGAGAAATCTGGTTTTGACCTTTGAGCCTTGGAGTATTGGCTGAGGACCCAGGAATGGTTTGCGAGCTCAGACCACTGCTCCACAATTATGACCGGAAGCCCCTCGATGCACTGAGCGTAGGATTTGGGGGGTCTGATGATAATTGGAATCGCACCCATGTATATCGTTTCCCAAAATCGATAGGTGTCAATGCCCTGACCGCGCGGGCAAGCCACCATTCCAGATTCCCTGATCTTCCGTAGATATGATTCACGACCTTGCGGGGTGACGGGAAAATCGCTCATTGTCCCAATGGTGGAATCATTTAATAACTCTGCCAAACGTGCTCGGCTGGGGTGGGTTTTCAAAGAGAACGCCCCCATTATTTTGGCAGAGTCAGGTTCGGGAGCTGATACTTTCGCAAACACAGACCTCAGTTGCTCTATGTCCCCCAAAATGTCGAATGGGAACCCAAAGTGCCTGTCCATCGGCACTCCCAAAGGGAGCGTGCGCACACGAGGGCCGAACCGCCTTCTATGGTGAGTAGCCCAGATTTCTCCGTAGCCTCCAGCCGCAAAGATCCTTTGAAGCTCAAGCCAGGTCATTTCCTTGTCGGAATCCCCAAGGACCAGAACGCTCGCTTCCGGGACCCTGCTCCTTAGTGGCAGAATCTTCTTCCCTTGCCAGTCGCCTCCGGTCAGGATGTAATCCTTCTTAAGATATTCCACTGCCCCTTCCTTCTCGAACACGTCTCGGAATCGTGATTGTGTGATGAAAAGGTTTTCAGAGTGGATTGACTCCAGCGATAGCATAGCTACACCTCCTTCTTAAAGCCTGGCCGCTGGTGGATCAGTAAGACAGTGCCCCGCCGGCGCCAGAGGCGCAGCCGGCGTGATTGATTTGCCTCCCGGCTGGGCGGCAAATGAGGAGCCCTCGGGCACTTTAGAAATGCCCCTTTTGAACTAGCCAAAAAGAAAATTACGGTCCAAAATAATCGCCGAAAAGAAAGGAAGAGTTGCTTTTGTACGACTTCCTTTCGCTTTTCTAGGTACAGGATTCTCTTAGCCCCATGCGCCAAGAATCGTAATTTTGTCGGCAGCCCTTCAGTAAATCTGTGCCCTTGACGCTCCGCTATGCGGCTGTCGTAGGAGGGGCCTTGGGGATGGTGAACGGTCGATTGGGAGTCGACCACAACTTTAATCCCGGACGAATGTGCGAGGCAAGCTACGGCCGTCTCGATTCCCCAGCCAAACTTATTGCTTGGATAATCAAAGTCCCTTAGCTCGGAAATCAAGTCCGATCTAATTGCCCACACAATGGAGTCCACCACGGTAGAAACCATCAGCCCCTCAACCCCTCGGACGGCCCTGAGAGCGGTTCGATTCCCACGCCATGGCGTTCCTTCACAAGTCGGCGCCCACACGCCCACATTTTTCCCGAGGCTAAATACCTCCCGACATCTTTTAGCCAGATCTGTCCAGTCTTCGCACCGCGCATCGGGCACGATGAAGAGCAATATCTCGTGACTAGAGTTTGAGATTCCGTACGAAAATTTTTTTCCAAAAAAAGCGTCGGGGCCTAAATCAGTCCAATGGGGATTAGGCAGAACAGTTCCCGAAATAGAATTGTGGAGCACCTCCACATCATCGACTGCATGGGCCAGGGCCTTTTGGATAAGGAGGGCTTCTTCTATATAGCCTGGCCAGGAGAGAACCACCGCTGACATGCCCTTCCGCCCTGCCACAGCCGGTTCGGGACCCATGTTAACTGCACTCTCTCTAGGGCAAAACTTTCGGGAATGTGGAGTCTTCGGACCGTAACGCAAGAAGTCCACTCTATCGAAGCATTCTGACGAATTCACGGATTGAGACCGTTGCCCACCTGGGTACACGCCGTTATCGCAAGAATCCCTTGCCGTATGCGGCATAACACGTGGAAGTAGATCGGAACTAAATCTGAGGGGATCTGCACTGCCCTGGGAGCTTCTTGCCTCTCCCTCGCCGAGTGGGGACGCATCCTTAAATATTGCGAACTCAGATCGGCGATCCAAGAGACTTTCAACAACGGTCAACGTTCGTTGGAAACTGGACCCAAGACACTTTTGGAAAAGTACACCACCCGCGACAGATTGGGTTAAGGATAGCGGCGAATGATTGGCCCGGGATTAGGCGCCTGAGTGTGTCAGAGGGTTCGCCACAAGAGGCCATCGCGGGACGGTTGTCCCTGTCACGCGTCACGGCCGCGAGGGTGTTATCCGCACCATACCCATCTACATTATTACCGGGCACAAAGCCCATCAAAGCGTGACGAGGTTGCTGAGACGGTGGGGGGGTGGAAGTTCATACCTTTACCGGGGATATTTACCGCACAAAAAGTCGGGACATCGACACATTGGCAAGCCATAAAAACGAAAATAGGACACAATAGGCTAACAAAGTGGTTCACCCTTCAAAGAGCAAAACTTGCCTACTTTTGGAAGAGCGTCGACAAACAAAGATTGGAACTCCTGTATGCCGACTATTCGAGCTCGCATCCGACACCAGATTCGGCCCGCCCTGACTCTGTGGGCGCTGCTGAAGAAAGCGTCCCACAGAAGCCGGGTGCTTGACGCTCCCCCAGGGTTGTCTTTGGCGGCATTCGCTTCTGATGTCCGCGCGCGAGGCAGGAGTGGGCACAATGTGTCCCCTGACTGGGCTTCCTTTCGCGATAAGAACCTTGTCTTTTCAACAGATTGGTTTTCTATGCGTTCTGCGACCTGGATTTCGGTGCTCGGGAGAGTGCAAGATTTCCAGTCGCCTCTCCGCGTGTTGGAAATCGGTAGCTGGGAGGGGCTTTCAGCTAGCTTCCTGTTGTACTTGTTTCCAAGTGCCCGCATCACCTGTGTTGACACTTGGGAGGGATCGGACGAGCACGGTGGCAGATTCAACGTGAGACAGGTCGAAGACAACTTCGACAGCAACCTTGCGAAATTTCCCGACCAGTTCGAGAAGATGAAGCAGACTTCCCGAGATTACTTTCATGCACTGACAAATCAATCTTTTGACCTCATCTACATCGATGGCTCTCACCACTTCATCGATGTCCTCGCGGACGCATTTGCAGCCCATGAAGTGCTGGCCAGCAAAGGCATCATCGTGTTTGATGACTACGAATGGTCTAACTACGAAAACCCAAGGGACGATCCGGCGAGAGCAATTAATATTTTTTTCCGGCAATTTGGTTCTCACTACCACGTGCTGGAAGTTGGGTACCAAGTTTTTCTCCAAAAGCGCCGGTGACGTCCGGCGGAGTTGTATAATTATGTCTTTGCTGGTGGGGTCAGCACCCTGAAGCTGGCCTCTGAACTGCTCTGGGTTTGATGGAGACTGTGTTTCGGCCGGCCTGATTGAATGTTAGCTAAACACGAAAGGGTAACCTGGTCGCTGCTGCGGCGCCTTGTGATCTTCTTCGACAACAATAAGCCTGTCGATAGTGAAGTGGGAACGGAAATACCGCCCCAGCGGAGAGTCCAGTTCAGTCCTATTTTTGTTGGCGGGACTAACGCACAAGAATGCAGTAGATCGTGCCGGATCCGCCGCCGGTGCAGAATCGGGAGCTTGCCTCGAGGTCGGACGCCAGTCTCTCCACGCCCTCGTAGTCTAGAAACTCCCAAACCCAAGAATCGATGACGAGTGTTTTCCAGGGGGTATCCTTTATCTCCGGCACGGAGGGGCGGGATGCCCACCCCACATAAACAGAGAAATCCTCGGAGTGAAAAGTACCATCGATTGCAGCTAGGGACCCGTCGCGAACCATGAAGTAAGTCGGTGACGGGTAGGGGGCGGAGTCTAACTTCCGGACAACGCTCAACTGTTCTTCAATTTGCTGGGCCATGTAGGGTTCGACCTGCGTTCCCGCACCCAGAGAGTTCGGGTTCGAGTTGACTAAGGGTTGTGACAGCTGCTGGTAGGTGCCCAGAGCTATGGCAGGCAAAATCATTACCGCGAGAACGGCAATTTGTAGCCGTCTGCGCCCGATACTGAACCGTTCAACCAAGTCGCGCACCAGATTAGGTTGCGCTTCAACCCAAATAGTGGGACCCCACTCAGCTGCCAAATAAAGAGGTGCTTCTTCCGCAGTATGAGCCCCGACGTGGAGAACTTTCCTTCCGCGGAGGTCGTAGTGCTTAGACAGCAGTGCGGGTGGAATTAGCATGTGGAAATCATACCCATGGCTCCGGTGGCTCAGCATGCAGCTTCTGGAGGCGGCTCAAAAACCTGGGCTCTAAGCAACTTGAAGCGGAGGCAACACCCTCAAATCACCTGCTCAGAAGCCCAGGCAGTCTGGCCGTTTGGGTTAGGATTCTAGACATGGTGTTCAAGCTAAAAACTCAAAAAAAGAAGAACCTGGTCTCAACTCGGGGGTTCTATCCTCAACAGGCATCGTGCCAAATCGGAACACTCTGGTGGCTCTATTCATTTTTTCTTGGCGAGAAGAACTCTGGATGGTTTATTGAGGTCGGCGCTTACGATGGGGTCTTCGTTAGCAACTCATGGGGCCTTGCGGCCAAGAGTTGGAGAGGAATCTTGATTGAACCAATTCCAGAATACGCAGATCTAGCTCGGCAAAATCATAAACATCATCCCCTCGTTTCTGTTATTGAATCAGCAGTAGGACCGCCTGAGATGGGCGGTCTAGACCTTGCGATTGGGGGCACGCTCACGACCGCAAACCGTGCACTAGAAGCTGAATACGATTCTGTACCTTGGGCTAGAGGTGTGATGTCAGGTGGGAGGTTCACGGCGCCCGTGAGATCGTTGGACAGCGTTCTCGAAGAATTTGAGGTACCCGAGAACTTCGAAGTATTAATTGTTGACGTCGAGGGATTCGAGAGCGAAGTTTTTGAAAGCTTCAATATCGGTAAGTTTCTGCCAAAAATGATCATCGTGGAACTCGTCGACACGCATCCCGATCTCGGGTCGACCACTGCATCAGACGCCCTGCTGGGAGACAAAATTTCTTCACATGGTTACGCAATTGTCTATAAAGACTCGATTAACACGGTTTACGTTGAAAATACGGTTAGGGAGAAAGCTTTTTTTGACTCTGGACAAGGTTGAGATTCTCTCCCACAGGGAACGCTTTAGCTCATACCGCCAAATCCTTGTGAACACGCCAGATGTCTGAAAATCCCGCTCTTTGCCTGCTAATTCTTACAGCCGGTATAGCAAAGAAAAGCTTCCCCTGTTGAACCCTCTGCCAGAGCACATCGCCAGCGGCAAAATGCCAAGGTAAACCTCGCGCTAGCAACGCTCTGCTCATATCTAGGCTACCCAGTACCAGTGGTACTGCGCGCGGCTTCAGTATGTAGCAAGCCTGCGTGATTATTTCGTTCGAAGATAACAAATTGGTGCTAACCACTATCGGTTTGCTTGGCCTGTTCCGAGTGGTGTTTTTTACTAGAAACGCGAGGCAGAGAACATCAAGCTCGTGATTCTTGATGAATTCGCAGTAGATCTCTTCGAGTGTTTCCCGGTCGCACAGAAACTGGAGATCATCTTCGCAAACCATAATTGGCCGAGCCCCCGCTCGGAGAGAAGCCTGCTTGATCGCCTCGTAATGGGATGTGGCAGCGCCAAGCATCGCGTTGTCCGACGAAACGGCGCCAAACCTCCGGGGCGGGGGAAGGCGCAATCTCGAAAACTCTTCCTGAATGGCGGCAGCCCTATCGGGCCTGCTATCAAGATTAATGAACGTTACGTCAAGATTCTTCAGGGATTCCCATTGCGAAGCTTCTGTCCTTCTCAACCAGAAGTGACTCCTGAGGAAGAAACGAAACCTCCAGAGGGCCCTCGAGTGCCCGTATGTGCGGCCGGCCCACTTTCGGATGCCCCACTTTTCGAAGGCGGCCAGCAGATGGCGCGACACGCTGATGGCGTGAAGGAAGAAGATGAACACAAAACTCCCTCAGCTTAGCGGGACCACTAAACGTGGCAAAGATACCAGGCATAATTTTTCTGGAATACAGGAACGTGCCGAAAAAGCCAACACCCCATCTTTCCCCGCCTAAAATTGTACAACACCCTCCAGGGCCCGGAGGTTTCTCCGGTTGAATCCTGAACGAAAACTTATCTTTCATAAAACTACTTCCGAGGCTGGGCGCTCGCAGCCCCCATGCTCATAAGAAGAAAATCAATGACGTGCCACTGCACGGAGAAAATGTGCGTGGCCTGCCCTCGCGAGTTCCCCGAATCCGCCCGATTCCTCCAGCAGAGTTCTGAGGGCTTCGGGGTGTTCGGGGAGCTCGACAAAGTGGACGCCTGGTTGAAAACCGAGACGTGCTAAGACTTCGGTCGAGTTGGAAATCACTACACAGCCCGCTGCGAACCCCTCCCAGATTCTGCCAGTGGTCGTCGTTGCGCTAACACGTCTTTGATATCGGGCAGGACCTTGCCTGTACCACTCTTGAGTCCAATTAGCTGTGATGACAAATCTGGAGGACTTGACCTCGGAAACGTAGTGAGACCAGAGGAGCGAGTAGTCGGTAAAGACCACCTTCAACGTGGAGCTGCGGAGGCTGAGCCCCGCGGCTTCCATATAGGCCCTCCGTTTTGAGTCTCCTGTGGCGGCAACCAAAATCTTGGGATTTCGATCCTCCCATTTTTCTGGGGACCGAAAGGACTCGACTCTCGACGAGCTCCATGTCCAGAAATGAGGCCCAGAGGAGAACAAATTTCCGAACCG
>Ga0335396_10004402_pt1 | contig 15341 bp, 14 predicted proteins | sample FRY02_FD_205743 | JGI IMG/M metagenome (GOLD analysis project Ga0335396, IMG submission 205743) | Freshwater microbial communities from Lake Fryxell liftoff mats and glacier meltwater in Antarctica - FRY-02 (spades assembly) (version 2) | ecosystem: Environmental > Aquatic > Freshwater > Ice >... | reverse complement strand
TTCCCTCAAGTTAAGGGGCAAGATATTGCTTATCGCTGGTGTGGAAGAGTCGCTATAACGCGTGACTATCTTCCTCATCTGCATGAGCCTGCTCCAGGTTTACTCATTGATATTGGTTGCATGGGGCGTGGTGTTGGCTTACAAACAAGTATGGGTATTGCAATGGCAGAATATATCGCTAATGGTGACAAACTCTCTTTGCCATTCACAATTACTGAAGCTAAGTCTTTTCCACTTTATGGGTTGAGAAGACTGTACGTGAATGCAGTCGTTACTTGGTACCGTATTAATGACGGCGGACTTTAATTAAAATATGCATAACTAGCAAAAATACCAAATCAGACTTACAGTACATAACTGCCACGCTTTGCGGAGATCTCAATGAACGCCATCACCGAATCAATCAGCCTATCTCAAGATGTTGATATGGCCAATTTCTGGATGCCTTTTACGGCAAACAAACAGTTCAAAGCGGCGCCTCGCATGCTTAAAAGTGCAAAAGGCATGTATTTCACGACGGTTGATGGCCAGAAAATTCTTGATGCAAGTGCAGGGTTATGGTGCGTAAATGCCGGCCATTGCCGTGAGGAAATTACCGAAGCGGTACATCAACAAATGATGCAACTCGACTACGCACCAACCTTTCAAATGGCACACCCCATTGCCTTTGAGGCAGCCAAAGTCATTGCCGACCTCATGCCAAAAGATCTTGACCGCATTTTCTTTGCCAACTCGGGCTCAGAAGCTGTCGATACTTCTCTTAAAATCGCGCTGGCTTATCACCGTGCCCGGGGCGACGGTCAACGCACCCGTTTGATCGGTCGCGAACGTGGTTACAGCGGTGTGGGTTTTGGCGGTATATCAGTTGGTGGAATCTTAGCCAACCGCAAGGCTTTCTCGGGCGCATTAATACCCGGTGTCGATCACATTTCTCATACCCACAACCTATCTGAGATGGCTTTCAGCCAAGGGCAACCCACATGGGGTGCACATTTAGCAGACGATCTTGAACGCTTATGCGCCCTGCATGACGCGTCAACGATTGCTGCCGTTATCGTTGAGCCCGTTGCTGGTTCAACTGGAGTGCTGGTACCCCCACAGGGCTATTTACAACGTCTGCGTGACATCTGTACAAAACACGGCATTTTGTTGATTTTTGACGAAGTCATTACCGGTTTTGGTCGTCTGGGTAAAGCCACAGCCAGTGAATTGTTTGGCGTCACACCCGACATCATCACCATGGCTAAAGCGATCAATAATGCAGCCATTCCTATGTCAGCCGTTGCAGTGAGTCGACTCGTTCATGATCATATTGTTCAGGCGGGCCCTGCCGCAGGTATAGAGTTTTTTCATGGTTACACCTACTCTGCCCACCCCGCTGCTGCTGCGGCATGCTTGGCAACACAAGAAATTTACCGCAAAGAAAAACTATTCGATCGCTCTGCCAGCCTAGCCCCTAAGTTTGAAAAAGAAATACACGCGCTTCGTGGTGAGCCCTTTGTTAAAGACATTCGTAACCTCGGTCTAATGGGTGCAGTCGAATTAGAATCACGTGACGGCGCCCCGGGCACCCGAGCTTACGACGTATTCCTAAAGTGTATGGAAAAAGGCGTACTCACTCGTTACACCAGTGACATCTTAGCGTTCTCGCCACCGCTCATTATTAATGAAGACCAGATTGAAGAGATATTTGAAACGGTTAAAAAGGCGTTGCATGAAGTGAGTTGACGCAACAAAACCACGCCGTAACGACGTGTTGTTGGCTGGGCTGATGATTTATTTAGTTTGAGAAACCAGCCAATCACTTAGATTTTGGTTGAATTTTTCGGCTTGTTCCATCAAGAAAAAATGGCTAGCATTATCAAAAATAACTGTTTTAGAATGCGCAATACCTTGACTTAAAATATCGGTAGCCGTAAGCGAGCAAATAGGGTCGCTTTGACCCGCCATGATTAAAGTGGGTTGCTTAATAAGCCCCAGCTTTTTACTGGTATCGTGATTTTGGCATGCTTCATTTTGACGTATGTAACAAGCTGGCAGTCGGGTTTCACCGCCAATTAACATTTCAATTTTTTTTACTTGTTCTGATTTGTGGTTAAAAAAATCAGCCGAAACAAAATTTTGTACTGAATGCCGTGCATGATCAGCCCAATTCATACGCCATTCAAGCGCCTCGCGCATATTCAGTAAAACGCGGCGACCTAATGGGTCTAGTATTGCAAACGATGCACACAGCACTAAAGACTTGACCCGATCAGGCGATATTAAGGCCATGTGTTGGGCAACAGCACCACCCATTGACCTGCCAACAATATGTGCAGAGCCAACACCCAATGCAGTCATTAAACCCAGTGTGTCGTGTGCTAAGTCTTCTGTGCTGATTGGCTCGTCTATTTGTGAACTCTTACCTGCGCCCCGATTATCAAATGCAATCACTCTGTAGTGATCTTTTAGAAGTTGAACCTGATTTGTCCACGCGCTATAGTCGCCAGCCAAACCATGTATGAGAACAACTGGGGTACCTTCACCTACGTCTAAATATTGAATATCGTACTTGCCTGTTTTGGCTGTTTTCAATAATTCTTTCACTGACTTTCCCCTTATTCAACACCTAGGTGCGTTTGTAACGCTTGTTGCTGTTCGAAAAATAATGCCTTACTTCCAGAAAAAACAACTTTGCCATTGTTTAAAAGCACAACATTATCAGCAACACTCAAAGCTAGTTTTAAATTTTGCTCAACCAAAATAATTGAAATAAACGGCTTAAGTAAAGCAATGATTTGGCCAACCTCTTTAACGATTTGTGGTGCCAAGCCCTCAGAGGGTTCGTCTAACAACAATACTTTTGGGTTTGTCATGAGCGCTCGACCAATTGCCAACATTTGCTGTTCGCCACCAGATAAGCTACCCGCTGTTTGGCCTTGCCGTTCTTGAAGCCTTGGAAAAAACTGAAAAATGTCTTTTAAATTCCACTGGCGGGCGCTACCCGATCGAGGGGGGTGATAGGCAACCTCAAGGTTTTCTTTCACGCTTAAACTCGGAAAAATGCGGCGGCCTTGAGGCACAATACCAATACCTGCATGGCATATTTTTTCAGGTGATAGCTTTTCGAGTTGCAAGCCCTCTAATTGAATTGAGCCTGTTCTTTTTGACAAAAAACCAATAATTGAATTGATGCATGTTGTCTTACCCGCACCATTTCTACCCAGCAAAGCAAGGACTGTATCTTTTTTTAATTCTAATGACACATCGTAAAGAATATGGCTATCGCCATAAAAAGCATTCAGATTTTCAATACTAAGAATCGAATTATTCACCAAGGTAAATCTCCTTGGTTCGCGGGTCATTAACCACTTCTTGACGTGTACCGGTTGTGATCACTTCACCATAATGAAGAAGGGTAATTTGATCTGCAAAAGCTAACGCGACTTCCATGTCGTGCTCGATCATGAGAATAGTGATTTTTCGGTCAATTTGTTTCAATAAATTTGTAATGGTTTCACGTTCTTCAGTTGACAAGCCCGCCAATGGTTCATCAAGCAATAAAATTTGCGGGTTTTGTGCTAAGGCCATCGCAATTTCTAAGCGCCGCTTTTCACCATAAGAAGTTTGCTCTAGGGGCAAATACGCTTTTGAAGCTAAGCCAACCCTTTCAAGCACTTCTAAAGCTTTAAGTTTTAGTGAATTTTCTGATAAAAAAGAACCCCAGAACTTCCAGCGCAGCGACATTTTTCCTAGCAGCGCTAATTTCACATTTGAAAGTAAATTGTCTTTGCCAAATAAAGTTAAAATTTGATAAGTTCTCGCAAGATTCAACTGCGCACGGCTTGCGGTTGAAAAATGCGTCACATTTTTGCCCGATAGTTTGATAGTTCCAGAATCTGAGGCTAAGTCGCCAGTAATCAAATTAAAGAGGGTTGTTTTACCCGCACCATTCGGACCAATTAACAGATGACGTTCGCCGACCTTCACCGACAGGTTGACGCCTTTCGTGACACGCAAGCCACCAAATGATTTTGTCAGGTCAGACACTTCAAGTATTGTGCTCATCTTTTATTTAGTAACATTTAAATAATTTTTAAAGCGATCGTACCCAGCAACGATTCCACCCGGTATGTACATCACAATAAAAATAAACACTAAGCCAAGCAGTGTGACCCAGTTATCAATATATTGACTGGCAACGTTCTTAAGTAGCATCACTAAAGCAGCACCAATTACGGGCCCCATTAGTGTGCCAGCCCCGCCTGCAATAACCATTAGTAGCATTTCAGCTGAGTTCGCTAATGATAGGCTGTGAGGACTGATGTATTGATGGTAGTAAACAAACATAATGCCACCTATTGCACCAAAGAAGCCACAAGCGGTGAAAGTAAACCAACGAATCAACCAAACATTAAAACCTAAAGCGCTCATTCGACGAGGCTGATCTTTTGTACCGCGAATCGTTGCACCGAAGGGTGAGCGAACTAAAATGGCGATTAACAACCAAACGATGCAAAATATAAGCAAAGCAAAATAGTAAAAGTTATTGGCCTCGCCAAGATCTATTCCAAATGGGCTAGGGCGAGTTAAACCAGATATACCGTTGTCACCCCCTGTGATGTTGACCCATCGGTAAGCCAACCCCCATAAGATTTGACCAAATGCGAGCGTAATCATGAGAAAACTGATACCCGTCGCTCTTAGCGCAATCAGGCCAAAAATGCCTGCAATGGCAGTGGTACTTAAAATACCCACTAAAGCCGAGCTGATATGAGAAAAACCTGAATTCACCATGAGCCAACTGCTGATGTAAGCCGCTAAACCCAGGTAACCTGCGTGCCCTAAAGATGTTAAGCCGGCATAGCCAACTAGCAAATTGAGGCTCATTGCAAATATTGCTGCAATTAAAATTTGACTGGCTAGATTGGTATAGTAAGAGCCCCCCGTTATCATGGGTAAGGCAAGTAATAATATTAATGCGATAGTAAAAAGAATACGGTTCATGCGCTAATCTTTCCAAACAAGCCGCGAGGCCTAACTGCCAAGATAATCAACATCGGCAAAAATAAAATGATGTACGCTAAGTCTGGGAATAAAGCCTGACCAAAACTATAAATAAACCCAATTAAAAAACTGCCCACAAAAGCGCCTAACAGACTGCCTAAACCACCCAGAATCACAACAACAAGAGCCAAAGGCAACATATCTGCATCTAGACCGGGGTAAACAGAAAGAATGGGGGCTGCAGCAATGCCACCAATACCCGCTAACGCGGAACCCAAACAAAAAACAATTGAAAATAATTTAGTGGCCGGTACGCCAATACCCTGTGCCATTTGCCTGTCATCAACACTTGCTCTTATCATCACACCCAGCTTAGTCTTATCAAGCAACAACCAAAGGCCTATTGCAACAACAATACTGAAAACAACAAGTGCTACGCGATAAAGAGGAAATGTTTGCCCGATAATTTTTATGCCACCTGCTAAAAAACTTGGGGCACTGACTAATCTTGGGTCGCCACCCCAAAACCAAAGACTGCCGTCAGCGATGACAAAAGCAACCCCCAAGGTAGCTAACACTTGTGACAGGCTGTTACCCGCCAAGCGTCGAAGAATAAAGCGTTCGACCACAAGACCAAGCAACCCGATTGCAACCCCAGCAGCCAGTAAAGCCAGAAAGAAAGAATGACCTGCCTCGACAACGCTTAGGCCAACATAAGCGCCCAACATAAAATAAGCGCCATGAGACAGGTTTGCAATGCGCATGAGCCCGAAGATCAAAGAGAACCCAGCCGCTAGGGTGAAGAGTACACCCCCTAGAGCAAGGCTATTTAGGCTTTGAATTAACCAAAAAGACATAAGTTTCTAGTTTATTTTTCGAGATTATTTGCAGGGGGGTAATCTCTTGAATAAACAGGGTTAGCCAAGAAGTCTTTTGTTTTGTATGTCCAAAACTGGCTGACAGACGGGTAAGTTTTAAGCACAACGTTAGTTAGTTTGCCATCAACTTTTTCTACTTTTCGTATGTAGATGTCCATAATTGGGTTACCCAATGCATCTAAAGTGATATTGCCTCTAGGGTCATTTGGTAACTGCACAGCACGTAATGCAGCCATGAACGCAGCCTTGTCTTCTATATTGCCGTTGACATCTTTAAGTGCCTGTTCAAGCATCAGCGCTGCTGCGTATGCACCCATTGAGTAATACCCCGGGTCTTTTTTGTACATTGCTTTGTAGTCTTTTACAAATTTTGCGTTTGCCGCATTATTTAAACTTGCAGCATACCAACCTGTAGAAATGACACCTAAAGCATAATCACCCATGAAAGGCAAAATACCCTCGTCAACAGTTGTCATGGCACCCAACAAAGGAATTTTTTCTTTTAAACCATATTCGCTATATTGTTTGACAAATTTGACGCCATTACCACCTGCGAAAGCTGCAAACACAGCATCAACATTGGGGTTAATTTGACCCATATAGGTACCGTAATCAGCCACGTTTAAAGGCGACCATAACTTTTGAACGACTTTGCCACCATTTTCTTCAAAGGTACGCTGAAAACCTGCAGCAATTTCATGACCAAACGCAAAATCATCAGCAATAATCGCAATGCGCTTGTACTTGAGTTCCTTAGCTGCATATTCGCCTAGAGCGTGGCTGGGCTGCGCTGAAGTACCCACAGCGCGCACAAACCATTGGTTTGGGCTACGTTGGGTTAAGTCTTCTGCTGCGGCAGAAGGCGAAATAATTGGAATACCGGCTTTTCTAATGTAGTCATCAATTGCGATGGCCTCAAACGCAGCGAGTGGCCCAATAAGAACCTGCACTTTGTCTTTTTCAACCAGCTCTTGGGTTTTAGTTTTAGTCACAGCAGGTTGCCCTGATGTATCTGCCACAAAAAGCTCAACCTTTCTACCTGCAATCATGTTGTTGCGCTCTTTCATAAAGAGTGCAAGACCTTCTTCCATCTGCTTACCACCGGCGGCTAAAGCGCCAGATTTAATTGTTAGAAAACCCACTCGAATGGGGGCTTTTTCAGCCGCAAAACTGGTGGGCATTAAGAGTGCGCTGGCCATTAACAGTGCAATGGTTTTCGGATAAATCTTTTTGAACATGCTTGTCTCCTTGCGAGTTTTAGTCATTTTAAACGTTCAATTGATATATTACATTAAAAATAATTAAAGTAAATTTTTTAGTTACTATTTTTTTTATCTATATAAATCATATATTTAAAATAAATAACTTAAAATTTAGAACTATTGTGATATATTACGACGTAATTATTACGTTCAACTGATATCTTTTAAACCCCATGGCAATTGTTATAACTGAAGCTACTGAATCTAATGGTCTATTGCTGCGTGAGCACGTTTACGAACAGCTACGCCGTGACATTCTGTCTTGCAAGTTAGCACCCGGCGCAGAAATTCGCGAAGCCGAACTTGCGGCCCGTTTCGAGGTCAGTAAATCACCCGTTCGTGACGCGCTGATTAGCCTTGTTCGCGAAGGGTTGGTCATCACAATTCCTCGTCAAGGGTATCGTGTTGCACCTGTCTCTATTTCAGATATGTTAGATATGTTTCATTTGCGAGCAGCGTTAGAGCGCGCAAATGTTGAACGTATTATTCGCCACGCAACCGACGCGCAGCTAAAAACGCTAGACGATTTTAAGACTTTCAATAAAACGCTTTGGCCAAATGGCTTCGTAAGCTACAACAAAACATTTCACTGCCGACTCGCTGATTTAGGTGGAAATGGTCGCATGCGCGATCAACTGATTGACCTAATTGATTTGATGGAAAGAGCCGTTCAAATTAGCGTCAGCAACATTAAGCACGGCAGACCTGAAGCGTTGGTTCAAGAACATATTCAGATCATTGATCTTATTCAATCAAGGTCTACTAAAGCCGCACAGCGCTTTACCGAACAGCATGTTTTGGCCGCAGGTAAGCGAGTCAACAAAGCTATCACTGCCGGCATGATTATTAATTAAATTTATTCAGCATCATTTTTGAAACAAGGAACCCTATGTCAACCGCTACCAAACACGCACCTATTCGTGGTTTATTTATTGATGGAAAAGAAGTTTCGGCTTCACAAACAGAATTGCTAGATGTGTTGAACCCTGCAACAGGTGAACTGCTTGCGCAGATCGCACATGCAACTGTCGCCGATGTTGACTTAGCCGTTAAAAGCTCAGCCAAAGCTTTTGCCAGCCCCGAATGGAGCGCAATGTCAAACCGCACACGCGCAAAGCTGATTAACAAATTAGCCGATACCTTTGAGGCGAATTTAGAAGAAATTTACACACTTGAAACCGCCAACAACGGGCGTTCACTGAATGAAACCCGTGCGCAAGTTTCGCGTTTGCCTGATTTCCTGCGCTATAACGCCGGGCTCGCCATTGCTCGCCGCGATTCTGTTATTCCCGTAGACGGAAACTATTTAAATTACACACTTCGCACCCCCATTGGCGTGGTCGGCAATTCAACACCGTTTAATCACCCTCTGATGATTATGATTAAAAGCTTGGCACCCAGCCTCGCATCGGGCTGCACCACGGTGGTTAAACCCTCTGAATACACACCCTTGACGACACTTCGTTTAGCCGAGTTATTCGTTGAGGCGGGTTTACCCCCAGGTGTTTTTAACGTTATTACGGGTCTTGGCCCAACGACTGGCAAAGCTTTAGCAGAACACCCCGGTTTAGCTAAATGGGTTCTGACGGGTGGCACAGAAGCGGGCCGCATTACAGGTGCCCTAGCAGGTAGCAACTTTGCTCACCAAACATTAGAGCTTGGCGGCAAAACCCCCGTATTGGTATTTGACGATTTTAATGTCGACCAGGCCGTTAACTACGCGGCATTCGGTGCCTTTATTGGTGCGGGTCAAACATGTATTTGCGGCAGCAGACAAATTGTTCAAGCCAATATATACGATGAATTTGTTGAAAAATTAGCACTCAAAGCAAAATCAATTCGCATTGGCAACCCAATTGATCCAAAAATTCAACTGGGACCAGTCGTTTCAGCTAGGCAGCAACAACGCGTTTTAAAGTATATCGATATTGGTTTACACGAAGATAAAGCTCGCTTAGTGGCGGGGGGAAAGGTACCTACAAACCCTGATTTAAAAAATGGGTTTTATGTAGAACCGACTGTATTTGCAGATGTGACCCGAGACATGCGTATTTTCCAAGAAGAAGTATTCGGGCCATTTGTTTCAGTTACAAAATTTACAACCGAGGAAGAAGGCCTATCGTTAGCAAATGATTCACCCTACGGCCTAGCGGGTGCAGTGCGCACCAACGACATTACCAGGGCCCATCGCGTTGCCGCAAAAATCAAATGCGGCATCGTGTGGATCAACGATCATCACCGGTTAGACCCCGCCTCACCATGGGGCGGTGTTAAAGACTCTGGTATTGGCCGAGAATGTGGCACCGAATCTTTTGACCAACACTTTGAAACAAAGAGCGTAATGGTTCGACTTGATGATGCGCCGTTTGACTGGTACAAAGATACAGAAAGTCAGCCTCGGTTAAATTAATCTTAAAATTTAAATATATTTAATTGAAAAATTAATAAAAAAAACGATAAGGAATAAATGATATGCCCACCCAATTGCTTCATATTCACGACAAAACATTAAGCCTTGAAATTTCAGGCACCGGAAAGCCTATCATTTTGTTCCATTCGTTATTAGCAGACAGCAGCTCTTTTGCCCCCCTAATAAAAGAATTAGAAAAAACCCACCAAGTCATTTCTTTGAATCTTCCGGGGTTTGCTGAATCTAGTTTTGTTGGGGGTGACTTAAATGTTATTGCTGATCATATCGCCCAAGGTATTAAAGCACTAAAGCTCACTGAAAAACCCATTTTTTTAGGTAATGGTTATGGTGGTTTTGTTGCATTAATAACCGGCATTAGGCACCCACAATTAGCTTCACGCCTCATACTTGCAGATTGTGGGGCCATGTTTTCAGAACCAGGCCGGGCCGCCTTTAGAGGCATGTCTGCCGCGGCCAAGGCAAAAGGGCTCGCAGCCATTGCTGATGTTGCCATGCGCCGTTTATTTGCCCCTGAATTTCAAGAAAAAAATGCCGATTTAGTTGCATACAGAAAAGAACGGTTCTTAAATGTAGACATCGAAACATTTCATGGCGCCTGTGCAGCATTGGCTGATCTTGACGTTCGAGATCAACTTCATAAAGTCACCCAACCTGTTTTAGTATTAGTGGGTGAGTTAGACGAAGCAACCCCTGCACAAATGTCTGTTGAACTGCAAGCCGGCTTACCTAATGCTAGGCTTAATATTTTGCCAGGCTTGGCGCACGTTCCACAACTGCAAGCACCCGAAGTCTTTATGCATTCAATTCGTGACTTTATAGACAGCACATCATGAAAGTTATCTTATACGGCTATTGGCGTTCATTAGCGGCTTATCGTGTTCGCGTCGCTCTGAATTTAAAGGGCATTGATTTTGAAGAAATTCCAATTGATTTAGCAGCAGGTGAGCAATTTGGTGAAGCGTTTTCAGCACTAAACCCCCAGCATGCTCTGCCTTTACTCAAACACGATGGCCACGAAATCAGTCAATCTTTAGCAATTTTGGAATATATTGAAGACGTATGGCCTACCCCTGCCCTGCTACCCAGCACCCCAAATGAAAAAGCACAAGTCAGGGCGCTTGCTTTAGCCACTATTGCCGATACACATCCATTAATTGTTCCAAGAGTACGAAACTTTTTAAATAGCGCCTGGAATTTAGGTGATGCTGAACAATTAAAATGGGCTCAGCATTGGTTTAACGTTGGAAACCAATCTATTGAAAGGTTTTTAATTAAATCAGGCAAATCAAGTACATACTCTTTTGGTGATTCGGTTACGATTGCAGATATTGCCTTGGCATCACATGCTATTGGTTCTAACCTTTTTACAGTCGATCTGTCAGCGACACCGACATTTCATAAGGTTTTTACCAACTGCATGAAGCTGCCCGCATTTGCAAACGCACATCCCTTAAAACAACCGGGCGCACCTCGGTAAACTCACAGCGCACAAAATTATGAACACACCCCAGCCCTACGAAGCAAAACATGATGTTGGCCATTTTATTGGCGGTAAAACAGCGACCCCTAAAGAGGGTCGATTTGCCGATGTATTTAACCCAACCCATGGTGTTGTTGCCAGACGGGTCGCTTTAGCCAGTCACGAAGAAGTCGACTCGGTTGTGGCCGTTGCCCAGGCTGCATTTCAGTCTTGGGGGCAAACTTCGCCACTTAAACGAGCTCGCATCATGTTTAAGTATCTCGAGTTGCTTAACTTGCACCGAGACGAGTTGGCGGCCATGATTACAGCCGAACACGGCAAAGTATTCACAGATGCTCAAGGTGAAGTCACACGTGGTATTGAAATCGTTGAATTTGCGACGGGTATACCTGAGCTTTTGAAGGGTGACTTTACAGAGCAAGTGTCAACGGGTATTGATAACTGGGTTATGCGCCAGCCGTTAGGTGTGGTCGCAGGTATTACGCCATTCAATTTCCCGGTAATGGTCCCCATGTGGATGTTCCCCGTCGCGATTGCTTGCGGCAATACATTCATCTTAAAGCCTAGCCCAACCGACCCTTCAGCTTCATTGTTGATGGCTAAACTCTTAACCGAGGCGGGTTTGCCTGACGGCGTATTTAACGTCGTTCAAGGTGACAAGGTTGCGGTAGATGCCTTAATTGAAAACCCTGATGTTAAAGCCGTCAGTTTTGTAGGTTCCACACCTATCGCAAATTACATATACGAACGTTGCGCTCACTTTGGTAAGCGTTCACAGGCACTAGGTGGCGCTAAGAACCATATGGTCGTCATGCCTGATGCAGATATAGACAAGACCATTGATGCGCTAATAGGGGCTGCGTACGGCTCTGCTGGCGAGCGTTGCATGGCCATCTCGGTAGCCGTCTTAGTTGGTGATGCGGCTGACAAAATCATGCCAAAACTGGTCGAGCGCACAAAAGCGCTAATCGTTAAAAACGGCATGGAACTTGATGCTGAAATGGGCCCAATCGTTAGCAAAGCAGCACTTGATCGCATTACTGACTACATTGAAAGTGGCGTGGCCTCAGGCGCCAAACTGTTGGTTGATGGGCGCGGTTTAAAAGTGCCCCACCATGAAAAGGGTTTCTTTATTGGTGGCACCCTGTTTGACAACGTCACCCCAAGCATGAAGATTTATCTTGAAGAAATTTTCGGGCCTGTTTTATCTTGCTTGCGCGTTGCAAATTTTGCAGAAGCATTAGATTTGGTCAATGCATGTGAGTTTGGCAACGGCGTCGCCTGCTTCACAAGTGATGGCAACATTGCACGTGAGTTTGCCCGTCGCGTTCAGGTCGGTATGGTGGGTATTAATGTACCGATTCCTGTACCGATGGCTTGGCACGGTTTTGGTGGCTGGAAGAAATCACTCTTTGGCGATACCCACGCGTATGGCAAAGAAGGCGTTCGCTTTTACACCAAACAAAAGAGTGTGATGCAACGTTGGCCAGAAAGTATTGATAAAGGTGCCGAGTTTGTGATGCCAACATCAAAATAGAAGGGCTCGGTTTAGAATAGAAAAATAAGTGACAACTATTAGACAAGTGATGAAAACAACTTTTAAAAGACTGAGGCTCAGAAATTGAGTAATTGATACTTTGAATACACTTGATGCAACTGAGACAGGCAAAGTCCATACAGAGATTGCGGCACTTATACCCCATGAAAAAACACACGTTGCCCCAATAATGACTGGACTAATACCAAGATCGCCTGACGCAACCAACGGCACAATAATCGTTGACCCTATCATTGGGTGCACGCCAATTTGCCCGAGTGCAACAAGCCCTAAAACACAAATGAGTAAAATGAGTTCTGGGGCAAGTTCAAATAAGTTCAAACTTGCAACTGTATCTTTTAACCATGGAAGAGATTCGACGCTGGCCCCCAAAATCATTGCGCCCATCAAGACAATCAACTCGTCAGACACTTTAGATATTGCCGTAAGCGTTCCCCGCATGACATTCAATGACTGCTTCGGCTTTATTGACATCCAGCAAAGGGCTAATAATGGTGCAACAATCACGACAGCTTGCGGCCCTGAGAAATTAAACGCGTAGGAAAAAATAATAATGCTAAGTGTGATGATAGTTAATGGGAAAAAAAGATTTTTAAAAAGAATCAACGATTTAATAAGTTGCACAATTTTAAAGTTTTTAGATAAATAAAAATTAAATGCCACCAGACTAATAATTGATGCGCCAATTGAAATGAGAACAAGCTTGGCAAGGGGGGTTTGAGGAATCATTTGGCTTACAAAGCCCATTGAGACAAAGAAAGGTGACCACATGACAGCCGTACCTAAACCCAAAGCTGATGCACGAGCGAGCTGTGGCAGCATATTTTCTGCTTGACCTGCCCTCAATCTAGCTGCTAATAAGTGTATTGACCCTACATTCAACAGCGAGCCTAAAATAAAATTTCCTGCTAGAGCCTGACCTTGGTTACCTGCGACACTTTTTTTTTCTATCCCAACATCATGAGGCGAAACTTGTGTTGACTGAAGACTTGCACGCAAAAAAATGACTGCGGGTATAAAAGCACCAAAAATTTCAGCACGATGCATTCCCTTTAAAAGAGGTTCTAGTGACCCCTCAAACAACATAAGTGAACCCGCAACAACTAATGTTACTAAAAAAATAAATTGAACATGGGCGCTTGCTCTTTTTATTGCAAAAATAGCAAATAAACCGAACATGGTTAAAGCGATTAAAGAAAAGGTGTGAATGCCACTTAAAATGTATGCCTCTTCAGCAACCCAAACAAACAATAAGCACAAGCCAGAAAGCGTGATCACCTTCTCGGGCTTATCAACTATTACTGTCAATTTTGCATGCCCCATTTTCTGATTGTCATATTTTCGATATTATTAAAGATGACGTTTTCGACGAATAGACCAATTATGATGATCGTAAATAAGCCTGCAAAAACTGCCGGAATATCAAGCATGTTTTTGTTCTCGTAAATGAACCAACCTAAACCGCCTGAACCAGACGATACGCCGAATACTAACTCTGCCGCGATTAACGTGCGCCAAGCAAAAGCCCACCCTACTTTAAGCCCTGTCAAAATGCTTGGAAATGCTGCCGGAACCAGAATGGTATAGACGTATCGAAAGCCATTAAGACCATAATTTTTTCCAACCATTCGTAAGGTTGGGCTAACTGCCATAAACCCAGAATGGGTGTTCAATGAAACAGCCCACAGAACTGAATGCACAAGAACAAAAACAATACTACCCGTACCAAGGCCAAACCAAATAAGCGCTAAGGGTAGCAAAGCGATAGCGGGTAGTGGATTAAACATACTTGTTAGCGTTTCAAGAAGATCAGAACCAACTCTAGTTGTGATAGCAAAGACTGTCAGAATTGCTGCACAGACTAATCCCACTGCGTAACCGATTAATAATATTTCTATTGAGTGCAGTGCCTTACCGATTAATCCACCCGACATGACCGCGTCAGCAAAAGAAGCCATCGTGGCTGAAAAAGTAGGGAAAATTAATGGGTTATTCAGATTTAATGCATAGACTTGCCAAATAGATGCTAAAACTATTAGCAAAATACATTTTCTGACCCAGCTTTGGTTAATAAAACGCTCAAATGAGGTCAAAGGTTTTTGCACTACACCTGAAACGGGCTCAGTCTGCTCACTAATAAACTCAGGGCGAAATATATTCTTTTCTGACATGGTTGATCTCCTTTTACACAGGGTCTTTAAACAACATGTTGTGTATTCGCTCTGACAAGTGTTGGCCCGATGCGTCAATGTTATCGATGCCATCACTGTTTAGCTCAGCCTTTACCTGCCCAGGGTGGGGCGACAAAAGTACAATTCTATTACCTAGCAGAACAGCTTCAGGAATTGAATGCGTAACAAACAGTACAGTGAATTTTGTTTCTTCCCAAAGTTGAAGAAGTTCTTCTTGCATTTTTCTTCTGGTTAACGCGTCAAGTGCGGCAAATGGCTCATCCATCAAGAGTACGTCAGGCTCCATTGCCATGCCTCGTGCAATGGCTACACGTTGCTTCATGCCACCTGAAAGCGTATGTGGCATAGCGTTCGCAAATTTCGATAGGTTCACTTTATCTATGTAGTGAAGAGCAGCTTCTTCGGCTGCTTTACCCTTCATTTTTCCTGATGCTAGGAGAGAAAACATCACGTTCTCTTTTACGGTCTTCCATGCCAGTAGTTGATCAAACTCCTGAAATACCATGACCCGATCAGGGCCTGGTTTAAGCACCGGCGTATTGTTGACAGTA
>Ga0335396_10004400_pt1 | contig 15348 bp, 12 predicted proteins | sample FRY02_FD_205743 | JGI IMG/M metagenome (GOLD analysis project Ga0335396, IMG submission 205743) | Freshwater microbial communities from Lake Fryxell liftoff mats and glacier meltwater in Antarctica - FRY-02 (spades assembly) (version 2) | ecosystem: Environmental > Aquatic > Freshwater > Ice >... | reverse complement strand
AGAATTATTAAAAGCGGCCTTCCAGAAAATCTCCGACCATTTGGACCAAGAGGAAGAAAACTCTACCCTAAGTCACATTCCGTGGAGATGGGTTACGGGTATCGCGGCCTCCCTGCTCCTGCTTTGTGGATTTCTCTATGTTCAAAATAAGCAGGTAGTACTGTTGGGAGAATCGTCGGTGGTAGTTAATACTCAAGCTGGGAGTAAAGCCCCGATCGAGTTTATCAACCAAGAGCCGCGCATCGTGCAGCATACCCTTCCCGACGGAAGCACGGTATGGATGCGCCCGGCTGCCCGCATCACCTATCCCCAAACCTTTGCAGAAAAAAACCGTACTATCATGTTTACGGGCGAGGGTTTTTTCGACATTCAGAAAGACCGCAGCCGCCCGTTTTTCATTCATAGCGGCGAAATGACAGTTCGGGTGCTGGGTACTAGCTTCAACGTAAAAGCCGCCTCTGACCAAAAATTATTCGAAATCGACGTCGTCACGGGGAGTGTGGAGGTTACGGCCCCCGATCGCAAAGCGAATAATCAACGGTTGATTCTTGAACCCAACCAGCAGGCGCTCTTTGAGACGGAAACCAAACGACTCTTTGCGAAGGTACGCCAGGAATTGCTAAAAAATGAAATCTACCAATCCTCAACTTTTCATTTTCAAGATACACCGGTAAGGGAGGTGATCCGTCAACTGGAAAGTCGATTTGATATAAAAATATATCTATCTGATCCCGCCATTGCTCTTTGTAGGCTGAATGCTGATTTTGATAATCAGTCATTTCCTGCCATTGTCGAAATGCTATGCCGTTCGCTGGAATCAACCTACACTATCCAGGATAACACCATAACTATTGCGGGAGACCCCTGTGACTAATTCATTCCTAAACCCTAAACCCATTCTCTACGTATGAATTGAGAAATTTCTTTACAAAAGGCCAGAAGTGTTCCACCACTCCTGACCTTCAAAACTTCCTCAGCCGCTGTTTCTCCGAAACGTCGAACCGCTGGCTCGTTGGAAAAATTTATCCGTGCTCAACTAGTAAACAACCAAATTTATGCAAAAATCTGTATCAAACAAGCCGCGCATCTGGCGTCTGTACATGCGAATAGGTGTGTTACAATGGATTATTTTGGCCCTCGTGGCCACCGTGACGTATGCCGCCGACGTGATGGCACAGTCGATTTTGAACCGGGAGATTTCTGTACACTTGTCGGATATAACTCTCAAAAAAGCACTGTACAAAATTCAGAAGGAAACAGAAGTGAAATTTGTGTACAGTAGTAAAGTTTCGCTCGACGACCGGGTTAGTCTCAACGCCGACGATACGAAACTGTTCAGGGTGCTCGACGAGTTGCTTCGTCCGCACGGGATTACTTATTCGATAGTCGATGAGCAGATTATCCTGGCCAATGCCCGGGTCGATAAACGGCAAGCCGCCGCTTCATCCAGTGAGCAGGGTATTAAGGATGAAGTAGTGCCCGAAGATATTATGGTCAACGGTACGGTATACACCAGCGAAGACGAGACGGCCCTACCGGGCGTGAGCGTGGTGCTGAAGGGTGCCGGGCGAGGTACAACTACCAATGTAAACGGCACTTTTTCACTCGGCGTACCGGATGCACAATCGGTGCTAGTGTTCAGCTTTGTAGGCTACGAAACCCAGGAAATCGTCGTAGGGAATAATACGAACCTGACGGTGAATTTGAAAGTTGATAATAAGTTGCTAGAGGAAGTAGTCGTGATCGGATATGGTACCGTCAAGAAAGGCGATCTTTCGGCGGCCGTTTCGACGGTACCCGATATGGCCCAAATCAAAAACCGCCCGGTTTTGAACGTGGGCGGCATGATTCAGGGAAAAGTGGCGGGCGTGACCGTAGTAAATAACGGGGGGCACCCCAACCAAGCACCCAAAGTAACCATTCGTGGTGTGGGTTCCCGCAGCGACGAGAGCGTGCTGTACGTAGTGGACGGCGTGCCGAATGCGCCCTATAATCCCGCTGACGTGGAGAGTATCACTATTTTGAAAGATGCCGCCTCAGCCGCTATTTACGGCGCATTTTCTGGGTCGGCTGGCGTAATTCTGGTCACTACGCGGCAAGCCACCGCCGGCAAACCCAGCGTAGAGTACGTGGGCTTCACGGGCGTGAAAACAGCTTGGAAACTCCCACAGTCCCTGACCGCCCAGGACGAGGCGCGGGTAGCAAATTTGGCTTATACCAACGCCGGTCTCAGGCCACTGGATGGCTGGGACGCTACCAAAAACCCCTATGCTCAGGTCAACCGTACCGACTGGATCGGTGAGATTTTCCGAACGGGTATCATTCAACGCCATAACCTAAGCATCAATGCCGGAACGGGCAAGTTCTCTACGCTGCTACAGGCACGCTATGAAAAAGACGAAGGCACGCTGGTCAATACTTTCAGTCAAAACCTTTCGCTACGCTTCAACACCAATTATCAGTTCACCAACAAGATCAGATTACGGCAGGAGTTGTTTTACAACAACAACGACAACCGTGGCACCTCAACCGAAAGCGGCTACAGCGGCACGATCCTGTCTGCCATTTACATGCCGCGTTCGGCTGCGGCCTACTACGAAGACGGTACTTTCGGGGGCGTAGGTCCCAGGGACTCGAAGTATCTGGGTATTCATGGCGACGCCATTAGCCCATTGGGGACACTGATGAGAAACCAGCCTTATAATAAGGCTAACGAGATACTATCCGTTACGGAACTGAACATCAGCGATATTGTGCCTGGGTTGAGTTATCTATCCCGTTTTTCTTACAAACAGTCTGACCGCCAGTACAAGAGTTTCTCGCCCAAAAGAACAGAACCTGGAAAGCCTGACAATCAGAATTCGCTCTACTACGAAAACAACCGTTACTACCAATGGATCTGGGAGAACACGGCCAATTACTCACGTGTTTTCGGCAAGCATAACCTGGGCGGAATGGTCTCAATGACCGCTCAAGAGAATGGTAGTCGCAACTTCAATGCCGCCGCCCGAGGCTTTGAAAATGAAGCTGATTGGGCGCAATTCTTCGTCAATGCCACCATTTTTGATCAAAATAGGCCTAGTAGCGATGAGTGGCACGACCGTAACCTTTCCTATGTGGGTCGACTTTCATACAGCTTTGCCGACCGCTATTTTTTGACCGGAAGCTACCGCTATGACATTGCCGGACGTCTCGCTATGGGCTACCGGGGCAAGGGCTTTCCGGGCGTGACTGCTGCCTGGAAATTGAGTTCTGAACCGTTTTTCAATGTCAAGGGAATCGATTTACTCAAAGTCAGGGCTAGTTGGGGCCGCATCGGGAATATTGGCTCCATCGGGCGATACTATGGTTATCCAAGGCTATCAGGCACCGAAACTTACCAGATCGGCGACGGTGCTCCCCGGAGCAATGGTTATTTCGTCAGTAGCCGCTTCAATACCGAGCTTTCTTGGGAGACTTCCCAACAGACGGACATCGGTTTAGATCTGAGCATTTTGAAAAACCGCCTGACGGTGACGGCCGACTATTTCGACAAGCTCACCTACGATTTGATCAAGCGCCAGGACACGGATTGGACCCAGACATTCGGCTACGATGCACCCCAAATCAACCAGGGCAAGATCCGCAACACAGGATTTGAATTTTCTACCTCCTGGCGCGACCAGGTGGGCCAGGTGGCCTACGAAATCGGCGGCAATTTTGCTACGCTGAAAAACCGGGTTGATTACATCGACGCCAACCCCAACTCGGTGTGGACCCACGGCGAAGCCTGGCGCGGTGTTCTGGTGCCTTACCGTTCCACCGTCGGTCAGCCTTACTATTCTTACTGGCTCATCAAAAGCGCGGGGATCTTCCAAACTGACGCCGAGGCGGAGGCGTACACGGGTGCGAAGGGACGTATCCAACCCAACGCTAAAGCGGGCGATCTGAAATTTGTCGATGAGAATGGCGACGGTAAAATCAACGATCAGGACCGCGTGTACATGGGCAATGCTTTCCCGAAAATTACCTACGGATTCACGACGAATGCTACTTGGAAGAACTTTGATGCCAGCCTATTCCTTCAGGGCGTAGGGGGCGTTAAACTTTTCAATGCCTTCAAGCAATCGACGCTCAACGGCACCGAGCAGGGCTACAACCGCTGGGATCGAATTCTGGATGCCTGGTCGCCCAACAATACGGGTTCTGATATTCCCATTATCCGGGCCAACGACCCTAACCGCAACTTCCAGACTAACTCGGACTGGTACCTTGAGAACGGTGATTACGTCCGCTTGAAAAATCTCATGGTCGGATACACGTTCAATAACCTGCCGGGGAATGTAAAACTTCGGGTGTATTTCAGCGGTGATAACCTGCTGACTTTTACAAAATATTCGGGTATGGATCCAGAAGTGGGCGGGATTGGACTGGACGGTGGACAATATCCTGTTTCCCGCGTGTTTTCGTTGGGGGTAAGGCTAAAACTCTGAGACAAGACAGATCGATATTCATTTTTAAAAAAATAGGATAATGAAAAATACAACCAAATATTTGCTGGTGGGGCTAGTATTCTTCCTGAGTGCCTGCAATGAAGAATGGGTGGATACCAAGCCCAACGGTGAACCAACGACCGCATTTTTCTGGAAAAGTGAAGACGACCTTAACCGCGCTGTGGCGGCAATGTACCAAAGGATGGGGTCCGAAAATACCTGGGGCCGCAACCTATTTTGGATGCAAAACGCCAGTGATGATGTGGTAACGGGCCGCGTACGATCCGAGAGCGACAACATCAAGAATTTTAATATTACGGGCAGGGAAGGCAGCATTGCCAACTGCTGGAACGACGTATACTGGATGATGAACAAGGCCAATCAGGTGCTGGAGGGTGCTCCCACAGCCACGGGTGTGTCGGAAGCAGCCCGCAACCGGGCGCTAGGCGAAGCGTACTTTATCCGGGCTTTCTCGCATTTCTGGCTGGCCTATTCTTGGGGACATAAAAACCAAGGCGTGCCTTTCGATGGTCCCGAGAATCCCGAATATGGTAAAAGGCTCCCGCCGCAATTACCCTCGGTCACTGACAATTATGCCCTGATTATTAAAGACCTGGAAAAAGCCGCCGAGCTACTGCCCTTATTCGGTACTTACGGCCCCGCCGACCAAGGTCGGGCCCACAAGGCGGCGGCCTTGGGTTATATGGTAAAAACCTATGCCTACTGGGCGCAGTACGATCCGGCAAAATGGGGACTAATTCCGGCCCTGGCCGACCGGATTAAGTCCGAAGGTAACCGTGCCCTAATTACGGGAAGAGGCGGACCGCAGGCCAACTACCAGGCCGTCTTCACTATCGCCAGCAATTGGAGTTCCGAGTACATCTGGTCTGCCAACTCCGGCACGCAGGGTGGATCCATTTTTCCGGGTGTCTCGCTTGAAAACAAAGGCTGGGGGATTTTCAACGGTTGGGGCTACTTCCAGCCCACCGAGGAACTCTACGAAGCCTACGAAAAGAACGATCCACGCCGGGAAGTGACCATTCTTAAATTTGGGGATAAGTTCACCTATTTCGGAGTGGAGCGGGCCTACTACTCTACCAACAGCCTTTCCGGCTTCCAGATGAGGAAGTATATGGAGCCTTATAGTTATGGCAAGAGTGAAAATGCCGGTTCCAATCCCATGATTAACCAAAATGGCGACGGGCCTTCCACGCGTTTAAACCTTCCCCTGATGCGCTACGCTGAGATTTTGCTGTTCAAGGCGGAGTCCCTCATTAAGCAGGGGAAAAATACTGAAGCCGCCATTCCCCTGAATGAAGTCCGGGCGCGGGTAGGCCTAGAGCCAATCGCCTCCCCCACAATGGACGACCTCAAGCACGAGCGCCGCGTGGAACTAGCTTGCGAATGGACTGACCGCCTGGCAGACCTGAAGCGCTGGGGCGATTTTGACAAGATCAACGCTCCATTGTATGGCCGCATCCATACCAACAAAACCGACCCCGCCTCGCCCTACGAGATTAAGGTCATCTGGCCTGCCCGCAGTTTTGACCCGGCGAAACACATGGCTTGGCCCATTAATCCCGACGAAATATCACGTAGCAATGGTGTGTACAAGCAGACGCCGGGCTGGTAGAGAATTTAAGATGCTTTGTTAAGTCGAGGGGGGGGGGACGCGTGTATCCCAACCCCTTTGTTTCGTTTAAGGTTAAATTTTCAGAAAAACAGAAGCAAAAATATACGGAACCTCATAGGTACTCTGAGCATGCTATTGCTTGCTTAGCAAAAATGCTCAGCCTTTTGGAAGTGCATGGTAGGCACTAGCGGCAAGACTATCCTCAAAGTTATCAACTATAACATGCACCATACCAACCTAAATGCTATCTGGTTTTTTGCGCTAAATTATACTTCATAAAATATGCTTGCGATTACCGAATAATCCGCGGGCTAATGAATTCATGAGGGCTGATATTGAAGGATTTGCGTAGGGACCGTGATACATAAGCTAGGGAGAATCAAGCCAAAACTGTCTCGACTGGATTCATTACAACAATCTTTTAAACCTAAAAAAATGAACTGCTTAGGCGGGACCACAAAATAAAAACCGTCCGGCTTCAAATTGAGCCGGACGGTTAAGACATTTATCCACACCATTAATACGTAAATTTTATCAGTTTTAGTTGTAATGTCAATAGATTATTAAATTTTTAATATCTTTTTAATCGCGAAACAGCCAGGCCTTGAAATAAGCCTGGCTGTCGATAGTGTGTGTATTATTTACTAAGTATAAAGAAATATTAAATTGACATTATTTTAAATTTTGACATAAATTTGTGGCTCTTTCACCAACAATCTGAGATGGGCAGAACCTTAACAGTCGAATTAACAACTGATCAACTGAGCCAACTCCGGCACAACTACCGGACAGGCGAAAGCCACGCTTTCGGCCAGCGCTGCCGGATGGTAATACTTAAGTCACAGGGTCTGAAAACCAAGGATATATGCGGACTTGTTGAGATCCGCAGCCAGAACCAAGTCAACGGTTGGATCAAGCGCTACAAGCAGAGCTACTGCAAGCTGAGCATCAACGTGCTGCACAACGCGCCGGGTCAGGGTCGCAAGTCCACTTTCGACCCGCTGACCCAAGCCGAACGGGTGCGGCAGGTCGTCAGCGGCCAACGCCAGAAGCTGGCCAACGCCAAGGCGATACTCGAAAAGGAGATGGGCAAGCAGTTCCACATCAAAACACTGCACAATTTTTTAAAAGCATTGGCGGCCGATACAAGCGGCTGAGGCGCAGGGTCAAGGGAATCCCGGATGACCAACTGCTGGCTATCAAGAAAGAGCAGTTGGGTCTGTTGGAAGAGCAGAGCCGCCAAGGCAGCATAGATTTGTTTTACGGCCACAAGACGGGAATTAACGAGCTAGGTGCCCTACGCCTGGCAGTTCAAAGACGAGAAGCTGGGAATCCCGGCCGCTCGCGGCAAGCAAGTCAACTGCTTCGGCCTGGTTTCCACAAGCAGCCAGTTTGCCTTCAAGACCAGCTATGGGAACGTCAGTGCTGGATTCATAGTCGATTTCTTCGAGGGTTTTTCTTTGTCAATCAGTAAGGAAACGCTCGTCGTCCTTGACAATGCAAAGATTCATGTTGCTCAGAAAGTCAAAGCGGACGCCGCGCGGAAGGCATGGAGTGCTGGCAGGAAAGAGGGCTGTTCCTCTTCTGCCTGCCCCCCTATTCGCCACACCTCAACCTGTGTGAAAGAATGGGGAAAGAATTAAAAGCCAGGTGGTTGAAACCGGAGGACTACTTGTCTTTCGATACACGGGCCTATGCTACAACTCAGTGCCTTTATAACGTGGGAAGTGAGTTAACTATCAATTTTTCGGATTACTGTTAATTTATTTTTTACTCGTACTTATACAGGTTAGTTTACTATTTATTGCATATTGAAAATATGTACCCAGGCACACTTGACCACGAAAGTCAATGCCGATTCAGTTAAGAAAGAGAGGGAAGCGGAGTCAGGGGGAAGGTACAATTGAAACGGTAACTTTCCCTGTTTACTAGCTGGAAGGATCAGGCTGCGGGCGCTAAATCTTGATTGACAGACGTTTGTTGATGCGCTGGAACTCGACAGACTGGGCGTCTTCTGAATCGAAAACCCAAATCCGAGCTACTCGCTCATGATTATCTTTGGTAATTGCATACAAGTAAATAATCCAAAGGCTGGGGTCGATCAACCGATTGGTGTCGAGTTTTACCTTGCTAATCTTATTCAGGTCAAACGGAATATTGAATAATTGTGAATTGGATGTTATTGATACGGCTTTTCTTGAAATAGTCAACATGATTAGGATAACGTTGACTGATTTTTTAGACTGATTTTAATGCGTGTTGTTGGTAACTGATGTAAGTCAGAATGCTGACGAATTACACCACTAGAAAACCGAGAATTTATGCACGGTTGATTTTTTGGGATAGTGCGTTGTGGTTGTGAACAATTTCATTTTTTTTACGTTGAGTTTTATAGTATGTTTTGGATTTATAACTTATTGATTATAAATGAGATAAACGCTATTTGCAACATAGCTTCTGACGATAATATTGTTTTTTCCACGTCTCGAAACAACCTTCGTCTAAAATTGAGCCATCCAAAACTCCCGCTTCGGCGGTCCGATTTCGACTTGCCAACGGTTCTTTTCAGGTACAAACCCTTTGGACGATTCGGGCTTTTGTGCTATTTCGACTTCCCAATGGTAATTAGCATCGACATGTTCACAAAAAGCATTTTTGTAGCCTGCGTCCGCTGCTGTTTTTTGCAATTTAGGCACTTTTCCTCTCAATAAATCTACGGCCAAAATGCCCGCTTTATTATCAGAAATGTTTGCTGCCGTTACTTTTATTGCTAAAGGCAATCCCAGTTTATCTACAAGAATTGTTCTTTTTCTGCCATTTATATTTTTACCACCGTCGATACAGGTTTCTTCGTTGATAAACTGTACTTTCTTAACGCTTTGGCTATCAATGTATAACAGGCTTGGACTTGCATTTCTGCCGTCTTTTTCTCTTGCCGTAACTACTAAAAAATCTAATAATTCCTCCCAAATACCACGTGCTTTTAGTTGTGTAAAATGGTAAAAAACAGTTTGCCATGGTGGACATTTACTCTCTAAATTACGCCATTGACTGCCAGTATTATTGATCCAGAAGATACCATTAAGGATACTTCGCAGACTGTGTTTGCGTTTCCTTTTCGGGGCCGCCCGTGCGGTCGTCAAGGATTTTTTCAATAACTTCCCATTGAGAATCAGAAAATTCAGAGAAATTTGTTTTCATTACCTTGGGTTTTTATCGATTACAAGGTAACTGGTTCTTACTTTAATGCAAAGTCTTCAAATTCCAAAACATACTCTTAGATGTGTTAGCTAATATTTCTGCTTACTTATCCTGAAAAAGGATGTATTACTCCCACAATGTTAGTAGCTAATAGGATACCTTTTATCAAAAAAGAAGGTGAATTGAACAAGTCGATGAGTCGATTGCGAAAATGGTCTACTTTGATATTAAGTTCTAACGCAGAATTAGTTTGTACTATTAATTTGGCTAAATTCATAGCTAATATTCTATATATCAATTATTTAAAAAAAGCTAACAGCTACAAACTAATAGCTGTTAGCTACTTACCCATAAATAGCCTGATAGAAAGCTCAACCCAGTGGCAAGCATACATTTTAGTCAGGCATCAAAAGTAAGTCGACCTGTTTTATTGGCTATTTCTTACCCTTTACCCTACCCGTCGAGCCGAAGCCATCAATTCCTGAACAGCCTCGGGCGAAATTACGGGTGTGGCTCCCCGATGCGTAGCCACCAGCGATCCCACGGCGCACGCCATTTCTATGCTTTCAGCCGGAGGTTCATTTAGTACTATTCCTTTGATCAAAGCCGCCAGAAAGGAATCGCCACTCCCAATGGTATCGTTTACGTTTACCGCAAATCCTTTGCTTTCGTAAAACTCGCCATCCTTCAATAAAATGGCCCCGCTACCACCACGGGTTACGCAGACCGTCGGTACGTTGAAACGATCCGATAGGTGCATGATGGCTGTTTTTTCGTCGGTCAGGGTATTATGCCAAGCGGTGATCATGGCCAACTCGTGGGCATTCATTTTCACCAAGTTGGCTTTATGAAGAAGATGCTCCACAATTTCTTTGGTATAGTAGGGCTCCCGGAGATTGACGTCGAACACCTTGAACGGGGCATTCTGTATGAGTTCGTAGAGGGTGTTACGAGTACCCTCATTACGGGCAGCGAGCGAACCAAACACAAAGCAGTCAGACTGCTCAACGGCTTTTAGGGCTTTGTCTTCAAGTTGAATGTAGTCCCAGGCTACGGGTTGCACGATTTTGTAGGTGACTTCGTTCTTATCGTCCATATTTACCTTCACTACCCCCGTGAGGTGGTTGATACCACGCTGTACTAGGGAAGTGTTGAGCCCGGATGACTGCATAAAAGCTAGTAGCTCGTCGCCTAGGTCGTCCGTACCGATGCGGCTGATGATGGCTGAGTCGAGGCCGAAGTTACTGAGGTGAAAGGCAACATTCATGGGCGCTCCACCGGGCATTTTGCCCGAGGGTAGCATATCCCACAGTACCTCCCCGAAACAGATCACTTTTTTGGTGTCCATACTTCTTGAATTAAACGGCGGCGACTACTTTATCCTCAATAGCTTCCAGGGAAGTACCCTTAGTTTCCGGCATGATTCTTAATACAAAGAGCAATTGCAGAACCATCATACCAGCAAAAAAAGCGAATGTTATGCCCCCACCGAAGGTTTCGGCGATGAACGGAAAAATAAACGAAATGACCGCCGCGGCGATCCAGTGAGTAAAACTACCTAGGGCTTGTCCATACGCCCGGATATCGTTGGGGAATATCTCGGAAATAAACACCCAGATAACGGCCCCCTGTGACATGGCGAAGAAGGCGATGTACACAAACAGGAACACCGGTACCTGTATTCCGCCCAGTCCGACAAAAAAGTAGTAGGACACAATGGACAGTGAACCGATGAGACCAAATGAACCGATCTTCATGAGGTACTTACGACCAAATTTGTCAATGAGCATCAGTCCTAGCAGGGTAGAGATCAGATTGACCAGACCAATACCGGCGGAAGAAAGTAGGGCGGATTCTTTGCCCAATCCGGCCATCTCAAACACTCGTGGGGCGTAGTAGATGATGGCGTTGATACCCGAAAGTTGGTTGAAGAGGGCAAATAATACTGCCAGTGTTACGGGCCGCTTGTAGACAGGTTTAAAGAGGTCCGTAAAACTAGCCTTGGTAGCTGTTTCGTGGTGGCTTTTGATAATGGCGGTAACCACGGCATCCGCTTCGCCGGCATCACTAGTACTCAATATAGCGCGGGCTTCTTCGATTTTCCCACGTTTCAAAATCAACCAGCGGGGACTTTCTGGAATCAGGAAAATAGATGCCATGAAAAGTACCGCCGGAATGGCCTCCACGCCCAGCATCCACCGCCAGGCATTCTCGCCGATACCTTCCAGGCCATAGTTTGAGAGGTATGAGATCAAAATACCCAATACTATATTGAACTGGAACAAGGCCACCAGGCTTCCCCGCTTAGAAGGAGGGGCAATTTCGGAAATATACATGGGGGCTACCACTGAGGAGATACCCACGCCGACACCACCAATGAACCTAAAAATCAGGAATATAAACCAGCCCGGCGCCAGGGCCGACCCAACAGCTGATACCAGGTACAGGATGGCTACAATGAATAAGCTGTTTTTTCGCCCGTACCTATCCGCCGGCATACCACCAACCAAGGCACCGAGTACCGTTCCAATCAAGGCAATGGATACGGTCAGGCCGTGTTCGAAGGCGTTAGAGTTCCATAATACTTGCAAGGTTTGTTCCGCCCCTGAGATAACGGCTGTATCAAAACCAAACAGAAAGCCTCCCAAGGCGGCGGATAGAGACCAGATAAAAACTTTGAGTGATTTATTCATTGGAAAGAGTAATGTTGATATAGTTAGGTTTCGGAATCAGAGGAGTAGTTGCGGCCACATTATTTCAATTTGGGCAAATCTACAAATTAACCCCGTTCCGTTTAATTTATTCTTGATTTCTTGCTACGATCTATTGGTGTTTACTTCCTGCTCATTACGACTTGTCCTTTGCTTTTCGTCGGGAATACCTGTTCGGTCATGACCTTTTCACCACCATTCGCATAAATCTCCACGATTGCATTATCCACAAATATATCCAGCATCAACTGGTTGCTTTTGGGTGCTACTTTCATGGCATCCACACTGGCGAACTTTTCGTGGAAAGATACTTTACCTGATTTGGTACGGTCAAATGACAGGGTTTTGGAAGCGACATCGTAGCTCAGCACGCTACTTTCTCCTTCGTTTTTGAGTAGCTCAATCAAGAACCCTTTGACATCGGTCAGGTCAATGGTCAGGTTTAGCCGGTAGGAATTACCCTCCATGTCAATTGTTTTTCCGGCAGCCAGGTCGCTGGCATTTAGGCTCAGCGTTTGGGTAGGAATGCTTTCGGAAAATAGGGGTACCTGGATTAGTTTATAGACTCCATTATCATTGCGAAGCGATAGCTTACGGGGTAGAGAGAACATCCCTCGGGAGCCCTCCGCCGGTATTTGGTTGGCGTACATCCAGTCATTTGCCCAGCCGATGATAACGGGCTTATTCTGACTAGCGGGTAGATTGTTGTAAGGAATGGCGGCATAAAAATCTTTGCCTTCATCTACCCGGAAAATGCCGTCCTGCTTTTGTGGGGTAAAGCGTTTACCGTCAAAATCGCCTACGAAATACTGCATGCCCGTAAACTTGGTATCTTCCCCGGCGCTCGAAATCATCATGATCCACTTTTTCTGATCGGAATTTTCCACGGGTATTGGAAACAGCGATGGGCACTCCCAGATTTTGGCGGTATCACCCATCTTACCAAACTCACTCAGTAATTTCCAGTCTTTCAGATTAGCTGATTCATAAATTTGGGCGATATACTCATGCGGTTTTACCGCTACTAGTTTCCACTTGCCCTCATACCAGAATACGCTCGGATCACGGAAGTCTTTCATACCAATGTCCAAGACCGGATTTTTATCATAGTAGGTCCAGGTGCGGCCTTTGTCAGCGCTATAGGCCAGACTTTGGTGCTGTTTCAGTCCTTTGTCATTCTTGTGAACATTGGAGGTATAAATGGCCACCAGCCCTTTGGTAAAGCCCGGCCCAAAGAACCCGGAGGTATTGAGGCTATCCACCACGGCACAGCCCGAGAAAATCATGGTTTCGGTACTGTCGGCGTTGGTATACTCCGGTAGTGCCAGGGATAGTTCTTCCCAGTTTCTGAGGTCTTTGCTCACGGCATGTCCCCAGCTCATGTGCCCCCATGTATCACCGAAGGGGTTATACTGGTAGAATAGATGGTACTCGCCATCGAGGTACACTAGCCCGTTGGGGTCATTCACCCAGTTTTTTTCGGGGGTGTAGTGGTAGTCGGGGCGGTAGGTATTCTCACCTTCGGCCGGAGAATCTTTCGTAGTGTTACAGGCCACTAAAATAATAAATGCTAGCAGGATAGTAAGTTTGGACATAATATCTGGTTGGTGTTTTTGACGACTCGTTTGATAAGAAAGGTAGAGGAGATATCCTACTACTTGAATATAGTACCAATTAACCGATTGAAGTAGTATTATTTTATGATTTTGAATGTACTTTCTCTGAAATTTTGCCGAAAAATACAGAGCTGTATCTTGATAGTTCTGTAATTCTGAGCCAATGATTATGGAGTAGGTGTCTGCTACTTTGAGAACATAAAGATTCGCTTAGTAATATCAGACAACTAAGTGTAGAGTCATTGATAGGAGTAAGTAGTAGCAGAGAAATAGTATGTAAAATTCTGTTTATCAAAAGATTGAATAAGGTAAAATGAAATTGGCACGGTACTTGTCGATACCCAATGACAACTTAAAAATAGAATAAAAAAATCAAAATTAGCGCGGATTTGAACACCGGAGTTTTGATACCCTCAATCATCTGCTAAATGATGTGCTTCCATGGATTCCATCAGAGAAGTTATGAGTACACTTGAAGAATGGAGTAAACAACCAAGTTTCCGGGGTTTATCCAGACAGCAATTGCTTAATCCTGAACAAGAAATAGATATGCGCTTCAGTATTTGGTGTGGGGCTGAAATGGAATTACGTGAAGATTCCGCTAAATGGGGTATGGTTCCTCTCTGGACTCCGGCTTCTCGCTTTGAGGAGGTAAGCATGAAACGACGTTGTATAGCAGCAGATAAGCTTACGAATACCCCCTCTTATTTGGAGGAAAACGGAGCAATACGAGGTGTAATGCGTTGCGAAGGAGCACCTTTTCAACCCAACACAAACCGTGTAATGATTAAAGCAGGCACTACTCATTGGTCGCCTGTGCTATTTAATTGGTACCGTAATAAAGAGTCAGGAGTAGAGGTAATGACTTTTAGCGTGGTCACGCGCCTTATTTCAAGTTTTGATTTGCGCTTGGGGCATTCCCTACAAGTACCGCTCGAGCTCCCGGATCCTCTTCGCTGGTTGGATCTAAAAATGACACAATTTAAAACAGAGCAGTTTCTACACGAGCTATTACAAGCTGATAAGTAGCCCATTTCGTTTACTTGGCACTTCCCGGGCAGCCAAGGTGTTTCTCTCTATCAATTTGTCATGACCCGATTATAGCTTCTTACGAAAGCAGCTACTGGGTGGATACCTTCGCAAAAAACTTTCATATATATCAATGAGTATAAGTAACCAAAAATTAGTTTTAATATTACTATTAAATTACAATTGTCATGGAGTACAGAAGTGATAGTCGTCATTGTATCAAACAAAGTAGTAGTAGATACTCTAGTTACATAAATATAAATAACCGATTTGGGTATATACTATGGGGAGTAAAATGGATTTTATTATACATAATTACCTCATTATGAGTTGTGTGTATTGTTATTAGGGTAGAGTAAAGACCTTCAGCTCTTTTAATATTTAATAAAAAAACTAATTAATAGACAAATAGTCATAATTCATCCCTCTCATATAGTACTCGTCGGCAGGGGAGGCTTCTGGAATTGAGGGGATAGGTCAGTTGGTGAAGTTGTATATTTTGTCTCTATTTGATGAAAATCAAGTACCTGTAAATAAATATTTATAAGAGTGATAGAGAAAATGTACTCTACCCTACTATTTTTAGGTTCTGATAATGAGATAGTTGCTTTCTTACCCATCGAAACAGGCACATAATTTTAAAAATAAGGTCAGACCTGGCTGTTGTCTGATCGCGACTGATTTCA
>Ga0335396_10004397_pt1 | contig 15353 bp, 14 predicted proteins | sample FRY02_FD_205743 | JGI IMG/M metagenome (GOLD analysis project Ga0335396, IMG submission 205743) | Freshwater microbial communities from Lake Fryxell liftoff mats and glacier meltwater in Antarctica - FRY-02 (spades assembly) (version 2) | ecosystem: Environmental > Aquatic > Freshwater > Ice >... | reverse complement strand
TAATAGGCGGCAAATACAATGTTTAATTTTACCTTATGAGTATAGAGCCAGCCATTTATAAAGGAGAAGTATTGGACCAGTTGTTGACCAAGGGAAATTTTAGAAAGGGTAATGATATATTCACTACCAATGACGTATATGTAGGCAACTATGGTAATAGTAACATGTATGATCAAGTATTTTGGTTAAGATTAATTTTGAATAAAGCTACCGAAACAAAGCAAACTAAGCGGATTCGTAGAAAATGCTCCAACTTCTCGGTTACCATAAAAATGGCTGAAATAACGGAGGAAGTAGAAACTCTCTATAGTGAATATTTAGCGATTATGAAGTTTGATGGTTACCCTAGTTGCAAAGATTGTATTCCTGAACTTAACAATGAAATAGCTGCATTTGATACTTACATGATTGAAGTAAGAAATAGTGATCAATTAATTGGGGTTGGCTTTTTTGATAAAGGTCAAAAAGCGTTGATGTCGGTGCTTCATTTTTATCATCCCGATTACAACAAGTTCAGTATTGGTAAATACCTCATGCTATTGACCAAAGATTTTTCCGAAGTCCATCAAATGGATTTTGTTTATCCCGGATATTTTTTTATTGGCCTATCTAAAATGGATTATAAAATATTTCCGCAGCAAGATGCCATAGAAGTTTATTTGCCAGTAGAGGAAATTTGGGAACCGCTAAGCAACTATACAAAAATTCAATTGGAGGAGTATTTTTTCAAGAAAATAATGGTTATAGACTTTGAAAATAGTGAAGTGAATGAGCAGTTGGATGCAACCGAAGATATTGAGACAAGCCAAGAATTTTAACTGTATTGTTTTAAAGCATTTGCAAGCATTTTTTTAACGTCTCTTACCAATGATAAAGGCGCTAACACTTTTACTTCATCCCCAAAGGATAATAGCTCTTGAATAAAATCATAGGAAGGATATACCGTTAGCTCAATCACAACAACTTCTTCATCTTTAATTACAACTTGTGAGTGGTGAAGAGGATATGCTTTAACATATTTAGCTTGCTCCAAAGTAAATTCCAATTTTACTTTAGAGGGTTCTTCATTTTCAAAATTGATGATGCCAAACGAATGAGTGAATGAATTTTTTAGATTGATAGTATATTTTTCTCTGTATTTTGTTTTACTGATATCGAGGTTTTCAATACGATCTAATCCAAATGTTTTTGTTTTTTGATCTTTACAATCAACAGCAATCAAATACCATCTTCCTTTTGCTTCTTTTAATCCCAAAGGATGTACTTTTCTGTTATTGATAATATCATCCCAATATTTATGATGATCGAATGTGATGATAAGTTTATTATTTATAGCATGCAACAATCCATGAAAATGTTCCAACCCTTTTGGTTGTCGGCTTTCCATAAAAACAGCATTAGAAAAATTTTGCGCACTGCTAATAATGGAAGTCATTTGAAAAGACTCTAACAAACGCTGACTATGCTCTGGCGAATCTGGTTTACTTTTAATAAAATATCTTCTATCCCCTTTTCTTTCATTGGCAATTTCAATATTACATTGTTCGTAGATAGCTTGAAAATCTCTTTGCAAAGTGCGTTGCGATACATTAAACTCCTTTCCATGAAGATCAGATTCACGCTCAAGGCAATTCATTAGTTCTTCCAAAGAAGCAGGACCTTTTTCCAATCTGCTAACAAGAATGGAATACCTCGATAAAAAAGTATCTTTTGCCATGATGATGGGTTTAAACTGATTTACAAATGAAATGTAAATGACATAAGCGACAAATTGTGTCGTCTTTGTCGTTTAACTTTACAAAAAATGAAACAAACATAGCAACAACGTAAAAGTAAAGTTGGGAATATTAAAATCTTTCTGTTTCTACTTTTTTATTTAGTAAAGCTATTTTAATTGTTTCAACATATGGTTCATTAGTTTGTTTCAAAACTTTAAGTAGTGTTTCGATTATTTTATTATAATTTGTTGAAATTGGTAATGCTTCATAAGTCACTAAGCCATTCATAATTTCGCAGCGATAATGACCATCAAAAGTAAATTCATTAAAACTATTGTCTAGCGGAGGGCCATAGCGGATATTAATAGATATCTCATTTTTATTAGGGAAATCAATAAAAATGTTACCTACCCAGTTACCAGAATCATCAACTATTTTAAATTCTATTTGTTTCATAATAACACTATTTTTTATTAACTATAATTTAAAAAAATATAAGTTCTTCCATAATTTTTTTCAGGTCCTTAACTGTCAAATAATTTTTATAATTTGATTTAACAAACTTTCGTTTACCACTTTTGTAAAAATTCCTGTGCTATTCGAACTTCTCACTCCTCTTACAAACAAATACACCACGCCACCAAAATGCTCCTCATAATTAAAGTTTGGTATTCGCAATGACAAATACTTGTAGATGGCAACACTATAAATATGGTATTGTAAGTGGTAATTATTCTCACCCATAGATTTCGATACATTTTCGAGAGAATAATCTTCTAAGGTATTTCCTAGATAATTCGATTTCCAATCTAACAAATAATATTTTCCATTTTTTTCAAAAAACAAGTCCATTTTACCATTCATCACTCCTTCAATATCCTGCATTGATTTTATATGAAAAGGGGTTTCGGGTGTTGATAGTTTGGCAATCTGCTCAGTATGAAATGGTTGTACAGTAAAGTCAAATTCAAATTCGTTAAGGCGCTTATTTGGCGTAATTTCTGAAAGTGAAAATTCTTCTGAGCCGAATTTTAGTTTTACTGTTATTAAGCATTGCAACATTTCCTCCAAAAATGGAATATAGTTATCTGGGTTGTTGGGCGTTAAACGTTTTAAACCATTACTAATCACTCTCTTCCAATCAGTATTATCTGAAAAGTCGATGTTTTCAAAAATATAGTGCAATAAATTTCCTGTATGCGCTCCTTTCGGCAATATGTTGAATATAAAATCGTCATATTGTTCTAATGCTTGTTTACTATATGGCTTAGGTAAATAAGCATGCTCTGGATTAAGAAAAGTATAACTTATTTTAAACCAATTCTGCTGTTCAAGTGTAAAGCTATCAGCAGTTTTAAAATTTACAGGATAGGATTGCTCGTTTGCATTATATCTAAATGATTCATCTAATTGGGGTGTATTTTCTTGAACTATTCCTAGCGGCATTCCTTTTTTAAATTCATTCAGAAAAACTTTCAATGATGTTTTACTTAAATATGTATTACTATGAATAAAGCACTTGTACCTTGCCCTAGTAATAGCAACATAAATTAGCCGCCTGTTTTCTTGTTCTGATTGAGTTTTGATTAATTCTTCTTGATCATCTGATAAGATTTCTTTATTTGCAAATAGAAAGCTTCCATCTTCTTTTCTAAAACTTGAGACCGGCCATATGCTAGACTTTAGATCTAAAAATGGCGCAAAAACAATATTATACTCTAAGCCTTTGCTTTTATGAATAGTTAAAATTTTAATTGCTTCATCATCACTCTCAATGCGTTGCTGAAATTCATCTCCATCGGCTTTATCATCCTCCGATGCTTTTTGTAACCAGTTTATTAACTCAATTGATAGAAGTTTCTTCTTCGTTTCGGTGTTGTGTAATATTTCTATTAACTGCAAATAATTTGATAATAATCTTTCACTATTGGTTTGTTCGGATAACAATAAGCGCGTTCGTAATTGATAGTCTGTAATAAATCGCATTAACATCACATACACCCCTTCTTTTTTCCAAGAATCTTGATAAGATTTAAAACTATTTAATAACGTTTCTTCATTTAATTGAAGAATTTCTGAAATTATAAATCCGGTAAGATTCGATAATAATGCTTTATTGATATTGGCAGTGTTAATCTCGTCTACCGCTTTTAATACAAATAGTAATTGCTTAGCTTCATCTGTATTCAATAATTTTGTATCATCAATAGTTACCGCAGGGAGCTTATATTTTGCTAACTTTGCTTTTAATTCTTTGCCTTGGCTTGATGTACGTACTAAAATTCCAAAATCAGAAGGTTTCACCCTTCTACTCTGTCCATTTTTAGTAATTAGATAATTAGGATTACTTATTAACTCGATGATATTTGATGCCACCGATTCGCAAATTTTTCCATTATTTGCCTCAACAATAAGACTAATTGGTTCAACAGAGGTTCCTCCTCTTTGTAATGATCCCTTACTATAATTACTTGGTGGATTTACATTTGTATATTCAATTGAATCGGCTGCTTCCTTAAAATAAAAAGTATCAAACTTATCTTCAGGTAAAAAGAAATTGTTCTGCGCTTCTATCATTTCGTTGGTTGAACGATAGTTGGTGTTCATACCATACAGATTATTAGCAGCAGCTACTGCTTTAAAATAAGTAAAAATATCTGCTTTCCTCCAAGCATAAATAGATTGCTTGGGGTCGCCAATATAAAACAGAATGGTATCGGTACCAAACAAACCATGAAAGATTTCATATTGTAACCTATCAGTATCTTGAAACTCGTCGATGAATACTGCTTGGTATTTCTTTTTTACTGCCCTTATTAAGCGCTGATTTGGATACTGCGCTACTGAAAGATGCAGCTTGGTAATCATATCATCGAATGTAAGAAGGCTATTTTTTTCTTTGATAAGTTCAACATTGCCACAAATAACTTTAATAGCAAATTGATATATTTTATTTGAAAAAATTAAAAGCGTTTGATTTTTCTCTCTTTCTGAAGCGGTTTTATTTTCTAATATTGATAGAACGCCTGCGAAAATTTTGATTACATATGCTGTATCTCTTTTTTCAATAATTGTATTGAGTAATAATTCCGGTTCGCTAAATAATGGAGGAAATTTATTTTTTGCGTACGGGTTTTTTAATACTGTATCAAGCAGATCATTATAATTTTGAGCAATATAATCTAATGCAGCTTGCCATGATTGTTTAAGATCACTGTTATATTGATTAAGTTGAACAAGCAATGTATCCTGATTTTGAGTAGAAAAAATTGCTTCACTATAAGCTTCGGCTTGCACAAGCTGTTTACCACTTAATGCTTCATTGATAAATTTTAAAATTTGTTCTCTAGTTAGATAGGTTGGAATTAATACTTTTAGAATTTCTTTATAGAGAACAATTATTTCGTTTCTCCAAAATTCATTTACCTGGTCAACAATTATTGTACTTAATTCCATAGGAGATAGCGCTTCTGATCCGAAAATCTGAGAAGTCTCGAATGCATATTCTGATAATATCTTCTGACAAAAACTATGGATGGTTAAAATAGAAGTTTCGTCTAAAAATAATATAGCTTCTTTTAATCTTCTTTGAGTTTCGGCTTCACCTATTAAATCGATAGAATTTTTAACTAGTTTCGAGATAGTTTCATCACCGATTGGTTTACCTATGCTAACTTGATAAGCCAACTGAACAAAATCCCTAATTCTGGTTTCTAGCTCAGCAACAGCTGCTTTTGTAAAAGTTACCATTAAGATTTCCTGAATAGGAATTTCTTTTTCAACAATCAACCTCAAAGTAAGAATTGCAATGGAATACGTTTTGCCAGTACCAGCACTTGCCTCTATTACATTTGTTTCTACCAAGGATACAGTTTCGGAATCAAAGTTCTTTATTGGGCTATTACTGAGCATTTCGCTTATTTTATAATATTGGGAATTAAGTCATTAATCTGGTCAAAAATGTTCAGACTATTATCTTTAAAGTCATCGAATTTATCGGCTAAAAAAAATCCGTTTTCATAGGCCTTTTGCATGTATTGATCATCGAAATTGTGTGAGTATTCATTATTATTATAAAGATCTTTTACCATCATTTCAAAATTAGAGCCATCAGTTTCAAATAACTCGTAAGGGTTTGATGATAAAGATGGACAAAAATAGAAAGGTTCTGTATACCCAATTTTAAATTTATCAATTAACTCGGTTAATCGATCTATTGATATTTGTTGCGAAATAGAACCTGCTGGAAAACTTTTAATTTCAGTTGATTTTGTTAATAGAAAAAGAAAGTCAAGCTCCTCACCTTGAGCAGTCAAAACCAAATAAGTAATATACGCTGCTACCAAATGTTTAGTAATTCTACCAGAATCGCATGCAATAATAAACTGATTCTCATATACATTATTAACCTTTCCGGTGATGATAGAATTGTTAATTTGAAGATTCACATCAACTGAAGTTGCTAGCTTACCTCTAATTATATCATTCAACCATTCTTTTTTAACATCAATTTTTAGAACGAGCTGTTCGAATACAATTCTACCAATGTTTTTTAATGGTAATTTTCCTGTTTTACAAAGTTTATCGTAATACAATTCGTAATCCGATACATCCATTTCAATTAAGTCTTGTTCTATTTGCCAATTTTGCAAATGGTTTAATTCAAACAACTCAGTATCTGGCAGCAAAACTTCTTTGTCGTTATAATAGATTCCCAATGCTTTATTAAAATACCATTTAAAGGGTTCTTTAAAAAAACGTTGTAAATCGCTTAAAAGTATTTCATCAAACTGATAAGTTATTGGCTCTCTTTGATCAGATTGTCCAAGGTCTTGACTTTTATATTTTGTATTGCTTAAGTAAGAGTACAATCCACTGTTATTGAAATATCGTTGACTAAACCCATGCAAAGGGTGTTCAGTAATAATTTTGTTCCTGAGCTTTAAATCTCCACTATCAGTACCTTGAATTATATAATTAATAAGTTCATCTACTAATGAAGATGGTGGTATTGTTGTGGCATCTTTTGTACTTAGCCCCTGATAACTGATGTATAAATAATTTTGTGCCGATAAAATAGTTTCGAGAAATAAGTGTTTATCGTTATTCTTGATATTGCGATCGCCTTTGCGCTTTTCACCATCTAATAAACTAAAGCTGAGCTTAGATTCTTTTCTAGGAAAACTATCGAAGCCCATTCCAAGCATTGCCACCACTTTAAATGGAATACTTCGCATTGGTATTAGAGAACAGAATGTAACACCTCCCCCACTAAAGGCATTTTTCTTTTTATCGCTTTGTAACAATTCGAGAAAACTATACTTGAATGTATTGAAACCAATAGGTTCATCGCTAATGTCTTGGAAATCGGCAATTCTGTCGAGGTAGTTAATTAAACTATGATAGTCCTCATCTTCTTTTTCACCTGCTTGAAAAAGAAGGTTTTCAACCAGTTCTTGTATATAGGCTATCCAATCAGCAATTGAACGGGGCATGTTTCGTTCTTCCAAGAATCCTTGAAGCATTTGCATAAAGTGCCAGAACTTGATAAGTTCTAAACTAGAGGCTCCTTCAATTATATCTATTGGGATTAAGCTTTCTCCTGCATAAGTTTCAATTATTGGTTCACCGCTAATACAGATGCCATACATGATTCTTTGTAACCCGTATTCCCAACTAACAAATCGAGTATCATTATCATCTGAACCTGATTTACCAAAACGAATATTGGCAGCATCCACCGATTTTCTGATAGTTTCAATGTCGGTTAAACTAAATCGTTCTTGAATATATTTAGAATTTAAAAGCTCAATTACTTCTTCAGCTTTAAAACTTTCGAATTGTAACGAAAGAATTAATTCAATATCCTTAAACAAACTATAGCTAGCAGAAATACTTTCATCTGCAATGGTGTATGGAAAACGATAAGGAGCATTATCAAAGATAGCTCTGATAAAAGGAGCATATTGATCAATATCGGTTACCATGACTACAATATCTCTTGTAGAAAGTATTTCTTTCTTTACATCAACTAAATAAACCAAGTAATTATACAAACATTCTACCTCTCTAACTGCTGTAAAGCAACTATTAATCACTAGTGATTCATCTGAAAATTCTAATACACTAATTTCATTTCTATCACTTGATGGAGAATTTAAAAAGATATCCTGCTGAATTTTCTTTAAAAGCGTATTTGGTTTGCCAGGTTCTTCCGCTAAATCATCGTTATATAGATTAATATATTGTTCATCTTGAAACAAGAGTGAAAAGCTCTCTTTAACAATACCTCCCCAACTATTTAGAAGGGTATTGCCAATATTGGCATACTGATCTAGATTTGATTTTATTTTTGCTTTTTGAAATTTACGGGCAATAGCTTTTTCTGTTTCATCTTCCATCCAATAGCAACTAGGTGCAGGGTTAAGAAGATAAAAGCGAATTTCAATAGATTTAGACAATTCGTTGAATAATTGCAAGTAGAAAGGTGTAATAACTGCGATTCCGAAGAAATGCAAGTATAGTATTTTCTTATTTAATAGTTGTTGATTGCTCTTTTCTTTAAGTGCATGAATGATGAATTGAATCATGCCAGTTTTATCGAGCATTGTATCTTTTACTTGTGATTTAATAGACACCCAAAGCCACTGCTGCCAATCGTCTTGAAACTCATCAATTGTTATTTTATTCCAACTTTCAATTGTGTCTGGTCGATACATTTGGTATTGATCGAACAGGTCGGCCATTTTAGTTGCCAGAGCAATTTGTTTAATTTCGTTAACCGTATAGTAGTTAGCAATATCAGGAAACTTGTTGATAAAATTTCTTTGGCCCAAAAGATGATAGATCTTCCATTTAATATATTCGCCACCAATCAATGGTTTTGATTTGCCGGCAAGCAAATAATATATTTTAGTAACAACATCATTGGGTTTATTAAAAATGCAATTAGCTGTTATACCTAGTTCATTGGCAATTTTAATTTTAAGCCAATTGTTCATCCCCTCAGTTTGGGTAACAATTTGCTCTTGGTCGAAAACACCAATTTTATTATTCTTTAAATCTGTCGACAATTGATTCGACAATTTAGTAAGTGAATTGGAAACGTATAATTTAATTGACATCTTAATGCGATTGATTATTTAATTTCATTAAAACGGGTAGTAATGCCCGATGCTCTTTTTACAGTACCGCTGGCTGTTTGGAGTAATATTGTTTCTGAGGTCTGAACAAACACCTTTTGTTTCGCTCTTGTAACAGCTGTATATAGTAGTTCTCGGGTTAGTAATTTATTTCCTGAACTTTCAGGAAGGATAACAAAAACTTGATTGTATTCAGAGCCCTGACTTTTATGAATGGTCATAGCAAAAACCGTTTCGGCATTGTTGATATAGCCAGGCATGATGGGACGAATATTATTCTTTCCATCTTCAAACCAAGCTCTTTTATTTCCATTTGAATCTTTACGGATGATACCAATATCGCCATTATTCAATCCTAATTCATGATTATTTTTTGTAATGATGATGGGCCTATTTTCATAAAAATCAGTATCCAGATTGATCAACTTTTTCTTAGTTAAATAAGCTTCAATGGTTTTATTGATATGGTATAAGCCCTGTGCCCCATCTCTTACAGCGCATAGAACCCTTAGATCGTTCAGTTTTTTTAATGCTTTTAAAATATCAGCCTCTTCAATGAACTGTCGGTACCCATCAATAAATTGTTCAAACAATATTGTATCGACAGTTGTATCTATAACAATAGATGGATCAGTTTGTGAGGAAACAAATTCTTTTAATGCATTTTCAACGTTATTAATAATGGCGTGACTTAATTTACCAATACCACCACTGCTTTTAAAACGGTGACTTAGCTGCAACTCAATAATATGTTGATCAAGTTGGTGGTTAATGGTTTTAATATGTTCATTGCTAATTTTTCGTTCATTATCTGGAATGAACTGATTGATAAATTCTGTTTCGACACTTGAAAGGAAATTTCCAGATTTGATGGTTTTGCATAAATCGCCAAACAAACTACCCGCCTCAACGGAAGCCAATTGGTTTTTATCTCCCAATAGAATTAGACGTGTATTTGGACCAATGGCATCAAGCAATTTCGCAAACAAAGCAACATCAATCATAGAAGCTTCATCTACTATTACCACATCATAAGGAAGGGGATTGTTTTGATTGTGTTTAAAATAAATACTGTCGGGAATATATTTCAGCAGCTTGTGAATGGTATTTGGCGAAAGCAGCTGAAAACGGTCCTTAATTTGTTTTTTTATTGGCAGTTCAGTTAGTTTTAATGATTCCGCCATACGCATGGATGCTTTTCCGGTTGGAGCTGCAAGAGCAACACGGCAGTTAGGGTTAATGCTAAAAAGAAGTGCTAGAATTTTGGCAACTGTAGTTGTTTTACCTGTGCCGGGACCGCCAGTAATTATTGAAAAATTATTCTGAACCCCAATAATGGCCGCAACAATTTGCCAATCAATCTTTTCATTATCCAATAAATTATCAGTTGGATATTTTGCTTTAAAATCTAAAATAGTGCCTTTAATTTTTTCAAGTTCTGTCCTTCTGGCAATTTGGGTAGAGGCTTCTGTATTGAGCAATCTGCCTATTGATTGTAGAATTTGAGTTTCATAATTGAAGTATCTATAAAGATAGAACTGGTCTTTGTGTAAAATAAAAGGGCGAATTGTATTTGGATCTGTACTAACAAATTTGGTTGCATTTGCAATCTTGTCCGATTGAAATGGGCCAATATATGGCAGTTCATCTTTATAAAGCTTAATATCATCCTTATGAATACAGATATGGCCCTCTTGCTGCCGTTTCGAAAGCAGGTAAGCAAAGGGTTCCACAATAGGATTCTTAAAAAAGCTAGCAAATTGTTGGTGTACATCATTAAGAGTAGGCATACAATAAATATAAACTATTTACAATTTAAGAAAATATACATTTTGAATCAATCACAGATTTTACAAAATCTGTATTATAATTGGTGTAATTCTTCAATTTCCATTCAAATATGATGAATCAGATTATAACCTATTTGTTGAGTTACTCAAATCTCTAGTATTGGGATGTTACAGGAAATGCAGATCAGAATCGATGCAATGATAAATGTTCTTGTCTCTCAGCTAGTAAAAAGATTTCCAAAATCAAGCGTTGTTTTGTAGATGCTATTGGCCAGGATCTTGCTAAGAATTATTACATCAAAGGAGGTAATTGAGAAAAAAATCAATTCAACTAGATAGGCATCTTGTTTCTAATTACCAATAGGTTACAGTCAGCTTGTTTATGTTTGGGTTTTAAATGTTTAATGCATCTGATTCAATAAACTTACCCAAATGACACTTAGAGAAATTGTTAAACAAACTTTTAATGTTGATCTGCCTATAAAAGGCGGAATTGGGAACAGCATTGAGAATTCTGTTATAATTGAAAGAACAACGCCGCTTAATGATTACGTTTCGGTTGAATATGAAGTTCTAAAATATATTGGACTAGGTCGAGAAATTACTTGGGAAGTTGTGAAGCAAGAACTAATAATAAACAATAATAGAAAAATTGACAAGCTTCTGGTTAAAGTTCAAGGGCAAAAAGAAAATAACTTAGGTGAACAACTTGTAAACTATTATTTTGACATTACGGAATGTTTTGACAATGATTCATTAAATGAAAAAAGTGAAGATGTCAAAAGGTTGGCAAAATTGAAAAGTTTTGCTGCCAAAATGAAAGAGATGAGTGATAAGAATGAAATTAAGAAATGATATTATTAAATGGAATTCAAAATCTATTGAGTTCCAAGACGAAGTATTAGCTAGGGCTTATTGAATTTATAAGCTTTATAAATTATATTATGGTTAATGAAGAGATCACATACATCGCAAATGATGCTAGATGTCTTTGTGCAATAGAACAACTTGAAAGTGGTATGGCAAAAAATGAGTGGTTGAATGAAAATGCTGCACTCTATTATAATGTTTCTTATGGACCAGATGGCTTTCCAAGAATTGCAGATTGTGATAATTTGGGAAAACATTACGAATCTATCTTGAATTTCACAAGACTTTATTCGCGGAAAAAACGATCAAATTAATAACCCTTGCTAAATAGTTTATAAACAAGTTATTAATCTCTCTTTAAATCAATCAACATGAATAATAAATACAATTCACCAATCAAATTCAATGATTCAATGCATCAGGAAATAAAGCGGATTCAATCTTGTATGGAAACTCAAAATGATCATTTAGAAATAAAAACAGGATATAATGCCATCGACGATTGCATAACTGGTTTTCGCCCCGGTAATGTTTATTTACTTGCCTCATATCCCTGCTGCGGCAAAACTGCTTTCCTGACCAATATCTCTGCCAATATTGCCAACACAAATAACAAGGTTTTATTTATTTGTCCGGCAATGAGTAATGTACAAGCTACTCAAAGATTTTTGGCATGCATTAGTGGAATATCTCTTGAAGAAATCGCGAAAGGAATTATGGATTCCATTTCAATGCAAAACCTGATGAACCAATTGCTCGATGCAAAAGAGATAACCGATCATCTATCTATCTGGGACTATCCTGGTATCCGAATTAAAGACATTAAAAAATATTTATTCTCACTCTCAGAAGCAGATCGCCCTAAAATACTGGTGATTGATGATATCAACCTGATTCAAAAAAAATCTATTGCTGATTTAAATAAGAAACCCATCAATATTCTTCAGAAAGTTCGTGAACTAGCTGAGATGTTTGCAATTCCAATTTTGGTAGGTACCGGTTTAAAAAGACCGAAAAAAAAAGAATCTCATTTTCCTAAGTTAAGAGACCTCCAAAGAAATGGAATTCATGAACAATTTACAGATGCTGTTCTCTTTTTATATCGACCTGAATATATTGAATTAGCGAACGAAGAAGACACAGAATTCCAAGCTGGAGAAACCCATATTAGAATAGCAAAAAATAGACATGGCGTTCTGGATACGATTAAATTAAAAGCAGAAATGACAACACAAAGGTTTCAGAGTTGGGATTATGATCATGAGTTTAATATTTAGTTGTTATATGCCGCTGTTGCTTAGTTTACCCTAATTGGTTTTCTACTACCCTACTATTTGCAATTGATTGAGTAACTATCTGCCAAGTAGAATAGTTACTTACTAATTCCATTTGAACAATTCGTGCAAGTGAATAAGAGCCTCTTTCCAGTCTTCTCTAAAATCAATCCTATCCCCATTCAACATGTCATTTGAATAAACTGTTTTAAAATAAACAATTTTACTACTGCAATCACGATACCCATACGCCTGACCCTCCTTAAATTGAAATTCAATCGCAGTTATTCCTTCAGCAATTGTATCTGTAATTCTAACAGGACCCAAAAGATCAGAAAACATAATTCCTTCAGATCCGTTTTGGAATGTAGGGGCATCGTCTTTCATAATCCTTTCAGCAAATCTTTCGCAAAAGTGTCCAGTATAAATTCTAACCCATTTTTGCCAACCTGTACTTCTTATATTTAAGTTAACAGGAATACCTCCGTTTGAATTGTCGATTGCAACTAAAATCAACCCTTTATTTGTTCTGTGCGTCATACCAATGCTCACAACAGGGCTAGGTGAGTTAGCAAGAAATTGACAATAGAAATTGAGTTTGGCTCCTTGGAATTCTTCATAGGTTTTTACCCACTTGAAATTATTTATTTTGGCTTTTTTAATTTTCTTCGCTTTGTGTACAATAGCACCCTTAAATTTAGGGAATGCAATTTCGATTGACTTTTGGAAAAGTTCAGACACTTCACTTAAAGTTAGAGTTTCTACTGCAATTCTTTGTGTCATGTTAAATATTATTCTAGTTCTAATTTATGTAGTTATCTCTTTGGGCTACTTGCTTCTAAAACATAAAACTACACAATTCTAGGTATTTAAAAAACTCGCTATCACATTCTGAGTATTAAACGGGTGGCATTCTGATCTAAACAAAAATAACTGTGCAATTCTACACTAATATTTGATTCATTTTTTTTCTATTAGTTCTAAATATATTCCAGAAAGCTTTTTTTCATTCAACAGATGGATTTCTACATCAATTGACTTCAAATAACAGGAATTGAATTCTTTTAACAGTAATCTCAACATAATTTCCCTGAAGTTTATTTTCTTTATTGTAACAATTAAAGAAAAGAACACATAGATAATTGATTGTTGTTCTATAACCAGTTGCTCTGTAGTATAATAATTTAAGCTACTAATTGACTATGATCTTTTAGTTGACTTTGTCTATCCAGATATTATGAGGTGGGCTACAACTTCAAATACTTTCACAAATTTATTTTATGGAAAAATATACTAGCCAAAGCATCTACAATAGACTCCATTTATAATGAGCTCCTTATTGTTTTAAAAAATATATAATGCTTGGCTTAAAAAATAATTATTGTCTTCAAGCATAATATATAGAATAATAAGTTATTCACTTTTTCCTAAAAACCAATGATAACAACACTTCCGTTTGATTTATTTTTTCTACTTTTATTTAAATTATTTTCTTATGGTAAAAGATCTTATACGCTTTTGTGAATACTGTAACGGATTAGTGCCTAACAATAGAAACGGAAATAGCAAATATTGTTGTAAGGAATGTTCAGATAAGTATAAGGCCAAAGTTGCCAAAGAAAGGAACTTGGAAAGAGCTCTTAATATAGTCGTTATAAAAAACGATGAAATCTTACATGAAGTATTTTTACTGCATAACTCAAATGATGTAGTTAGTGCAAAAGAATTAACGGCTAGAGGTTTTAATTGGTCAATATGTAGCGGAGAAGCAACTGCTAATAATTTAAATGCAAAGACATTTATTCGCTATGGATATATATTATTTAATAATCTAAAAGTAAAAATATGGCAGCTTTAAATTTATTGTATTCAAATGAAATTGGTTTTTTAACTGCGTTAAGAAACGCACCAGATATGCCAGACGTAATTCCATTACGAATAACAGCTCCAACTACAATTCCAATCCCTATTCCAATTGCTACCCCAATTGTTATATCAATTGATCCTCCTACTCCACCTTTGGATGTAGTTGCTGAATCATCTGTTGCAAGTATAACAACAGGGATTAAAAACTCCACCTTGGTTATAATTGTTATTTTAATTTTAGGAACGATTATTATATGCACAAAGTGGATGGAAAATGAAAATAAAAAAAAGCGTAATACTTAGTAAGCTTGAGTATAATTAATCAAATATTATTAAGCGGGATAAGCCCAGAACAACTGATAGAACTTTTGCGTCCTATGGTGAGGGAAGAATTGCGTCTTGTTATTGCAGAGCAAGATGAAAAATTATTATCGCCTGCTAAGACCTGCGAAATTTTTATACCAGCTATCACAAAAGCCGCCTGTGGCTTTGTTGACATAACTCATTTTATCTCCAGCAAAGTCTACCATTACCATCTCAGCAGCTTTATGCGTCAAATGCATGGTAGTGTCTTAACCCCCTAAAGAACTGGATACAAAATTAAAAACAATTTTGTAATCATAACTTTAGGAACTATGTCAAAAGTAAATCGCAAATTCAGCCCCGAGGATCGCTTATCTATTTTGCAGGAAG
>Ga0335396_10004371_pt1 | contig 15405 bp, 15 predicted proteins | sample FRY02_FD_205743 | JGI IMG/M metagenome (GOLD analysis project Ga0335396, IMG submission 205743) | Freshwater microbial communities from Lake Fryxell liftoff mats and glacier meltwater in Antarctica - FRY-02 (spades assembly) (version 2) | ecosystem: Environmental > Aquatic > Freshwater > Ice >... | reverse complement strand
GGCGACGTGCAGCGTTGAGCTCGTTCGCTTCAGTTGTTGTCAGTCCAGGCTCTTGACCACTGTCAACACGATATTGACGTCGCCAGACATAAATCGACTGGCCACTCACCCCGAGTTCCTCGGCCACTTCTCGAACGGCCTTTCCGCTCTCAAGCAAATCGATTGCTCGTCGGCGAAGCACCGGATCGTGCTCTCGTCTTGCCATACTGTCCTCCTTAGTAGGTGACAGTAGCGAAATCAAATAATCCGACTACACAAAACACGGTGTATACCAGCTCATTCCGCGGTCGGAGAGCTGCGGGGAGAGACTGTCGTCATGGCACGTCCGTCGAAGTACAGGCCCGAGTTGCGTCGTCGAACGATCGAGATCCTGAAAGCAGCCACCAGTTTTTTCGCGCATCAAGCCGATATCATCGTCGTAAGGGCCACTCGCTGCACCGTCAATCGGCCGATGAGCCCGATTGCCCTCATGCAAAACAAACCTATTTACAGGGTTGGATCGACTTCACGGAGAGCTCAATTCCAACGTCTCGCGTAAGTGTTGATATGAAGCGACCATTCAGAGCGGTGATTGTGAGCAGAGTATCTGGAACGAGGGCAAGCGAGTCGCTGCAATCCACATAGCCCATGTAAATTGCGGTTCTAGTGCTATCACCAAGAGCCTTCGCCAGGATTCCATCCCACTCATAGGAGCGGTACCCGCGGCCACGTGCATTAAATCGATCCGTCGTATCATTGATCATGACGAACCTAGATTCCGTCAGTGCATCAGAATCGCGGATGGCAGAAATCATTTGGTCCTGCTTCAAGGAATCGAGGTAGTACCCATGCATGTATGTAATATTCAAGGCCACGCACAAACCGATGAGAATATTAATTGAGCGACGCTTGAATATTGAATCGCTCGGACCAATTAATCCAACGAGAGTTACAGCAAGACCCAAGCCGAGAAGCAGTTGATGGCGGGAGTCCCAATCGCTTGCCCTTGGCACAAAATTAAGTATCCATTCGGAAACGTCAACTAATCGACCCGATGTAATGTATGGAAACGCCCCGAGAGCGGTAAGGGACACTCCGGCGAGAATGATTGGATATCTCGAGTCAACGGAAATGTTATCTCTACGCAATTTCAGATACCACAAAATGAAGATCAAGCAAACAACCAAGATTAGTAGGCCTCGTGCTATTCCCGAACGTGTTGGAGTTAGATAAGCCAGCCTTGCATCGGATAGCGGAATTATTCGACGGTTAACTACCCAATAAACGGGTGACAGCGCTGCAAGTAATACCGTTGACAAATACGCTCTTTTCTTATTTGGATTCGCGATCGAAAAGTTCCTATATAGCAAGTTTGCGCATGGCACGGCGAAGAATACGAGGAACGAAAGGGTGCTGAAACTCATCAGAAAAAGTGGAACTGACAATGCGCGCACAACCAGAAATCGTTTGGTAACCAAGAGATACCATGCCAAGAAGAAGAACAAGAACGAGTATGAGTAGGCGAACGTAATCATTGAGACTCGGGCTGAGTTGATCGGGAGAACTAGGAACAAAATGGTAATCAGCTTGACCTGGTACGCCGTCAGAAACTTGACGGTCTTGAGAATGTGAAATAGGCACCAGCCGGAAAGAAAAAAGCAAACAATCGTGATTAAGCGGAAAAGCTCGGGTCGGCTATTGAGCACGTCGACTTGCAATAAGCCATGCCACGGTGATAATCCAAACCCATCTAATAATTTCTTTGTCCCGTCACCAGAGAAGGTGAAGTAGAGGTACCAATCGTCCCAGAAATACGATTTGAGAAATAGGAATATGAAGCAATAGGACAGTAAGTATGACGACAAAGCCAATTTCCACGGAAAATTCTCAGCTTGCAAAGGTTGTTTCAGCAACTTCGAACCCTCCATACTTCGAATATAGCAGGGCGAGGTTCCCTAGAACAAGTAACCAGCTACCGGGTGAGCCTTCGCGCAGGATCTATAGCTTCCGAGAAATTACCAACATCTCTCCTCTGATCACCAATTTGATTTGAATGGAGCGCAATGGTTTTGTTCGGAGTATTAGTTGCAAGGGTCGTGTAATCGGATATCTGTCAAAACTTTGCGCCAGCGACTTCAATGAAAAGTACGAGGGTTACAGACAATGCTCAACAATTTCAAAACCGATGCGTTTAAGTAGCATGTCAAGTGATTTTTTTGAAAAATACTGTAGGTGCACACCCTGGTACTCCCACCATTTCTTCCGCGGGATGCGTGCAGCAAGTGACCCAACGTCGCCAGTGTAGATGAGAAGATATTCGCCTGGCTTTAGAGAACGTTGTGCTGCGGCAATTTCCTCGGTCGGATTGGAGAAGTGTTCAATGACGCCGAACATTGTGATTACATCAAAACGTTCGTTGAATTCAAGTTTGAAAAGTCGCTTTCTGTGAACAATGTGGTTCTTGCTTGGTCAGCAGCCCACTGGGAAAGTCCAAGCCCCTCAACCTCGAATTCGTCGGCAGCCACATCAAGAAAGAACCCCGCAGCTCAACCCACGTCAAGCAACCGAACCCCTGCGGACACGAACCTACGAATAGTCACCATGCGCTTACGTTTAGTCTAAATTCGTTGCTAACCGTTCAACTCGTCAGCAAATAGTTCGGTATGTTCCGTACTGTCACCGACGCAACATGGAATCAGTTCGGCATCGGCAACTATGTCTCAGACGCTTGACGGTCTCGAGTTCCAAATATAAAACATGCAATGCTTAGGTGATGCCGCCGAATTTTTATTGATGCAGAAGTGCTACTTTCTGAGCAATCTTCTTTGTTTGAGTGTGAAGGCCGCCAATTGGAAGCAACGTACGCGCCCCTAACGACACCAAATAAGTTAAGCCGCGACGAACGTCGCGGGGTCGCATCTTGGAGTTACCCCCTTGGCGAGGCGCGAGAACAACTGGAACTTGCGTTATGGGGGAGCCTGTCATGGCGATAATCTTAAGGCTCTCATAGAAAAACGAGTAATCCTTGGATTTCACAAGGGCAAATACTTCACGTGGAATTAGGCGAAGGTTGTAGGCGCGATATGCGCCGGTCGCGTCGTACGGGATTCGGAGGAACATCCGCGTGAGAACATGACCGAGGCGAGTGAGCACACGACGGTGAAACGGCCAATGCTTGATACCTTCCCGTGCGAGGAACCGTGAGCCAACCACAATTGCCGCAGATTGTACGGCGTCAATAAATATCGAAAATTCTTCCGGCGAATGTGTGCAGTCAGCATCAAGCGTGATAAGTACACCAACATTGTTGTCATAAGCCCACGCAATGCCGTCCAGGTGGGCCGAACCAACGCCGAGTTTGCCCGCTCTATGCAAGACATGAACCGAGAAATCGACTAATGCAAGTTCTTCCAATAACTTTCCCGTTCCATCAGGAGAATTATCGTCAACAAACAAGATATTCGCATCCGGAAGACTAGCTTTCACACGCGATAGAATGGTTTTGACATTTTCTATTTCGTTATAGGTCGCAATCAGCACCAACATCTTGCTCATCTTTCCGTCATCTAAAACGTGCACGCGGCTACGGAGTTACAAGTTCAATTTGTGGGAGCGGGAAGAGCAGATTACGGCCGGCGAAGGATGAGTTCGAGAGAAAGAACTCGCGGAAATGCCACGGTAGAACCAGCATGACATCGGGCCGCGAATCAAGCACTTCTGCTTCGCTTCGAATCGGGATCCACGAGCCAGGAGTGAACGATCCGAATTTGTCGGAATTGATGTCGCCAATCATCTCGATATCGGCCACACCAAAGCCGCAGTACTGCAAGATGACATTGCCCTTTGTTGATGCACCAATGCCACAGACTCGTTTACCCTCGCTTTTATACTTGTTGATGAGTGTCGCGAGTTCATCCCTGTTGCGCTCCACGCGCCATGCAAAGTCACTGTAAGTATCAAGTGACACAAGTTTTGCGTTTGATTCAATTTTTCGAACCGCCGCGACATTTACTTCATTGACTTTATGCGACGAATTTCTCTGTGCCGCAATAACGAAAAAACTGCCACCGTTAGTGTCGTTAAGTTCGACGTCGATGACCTGCATTCCGACTTTGTTGAGTATCCACTCAATCTGGGCGAGTCCGTAATACTCCACATGCTCGTGGCATACCGTGTCGTATGCGGTGGTCCGTAACATTGACGGTAAATAACTCTGCTCGAACACCCAAATACCTTCGGTGTGCAGGGCCTGTTGAATTTCGGACGCGAAACCGACAGGTCGTTCGAGGTCGTAAAACATGGCAAAGGATGAAATGACCTTGGCCTTTTTACCAGGGAATGCGTCGTTGATAGTGTTGCCAGTGAAGAAATCAGGAATGACGTGGATGTGGTTCCCGTAAAAGTCGGCGAACTTGCCCGCCGTGGGATCGACGCCAACGAGGGTCAATGACTCGGAGAAAAAACCGAGGGTGGTTCCGTCATTGCTGCCAATGTCGACGACAAGATCACCCGGTTGAAGGTCGATGGAGTCGAGAATCCGAGCGACCTTCCCCTTCAGGTGTTGCACCATCCGGTAATTGAGACCTGATCGGTATCCATAATTTGCGCCGTACATTTCGGCGGGATCATAGCTGTGCTCCAACTGCAACAAACCACAAGCCAACTCGCCACCGTGGCACTTCACCAAACGAAGTGGTCCCTTGGTGAGGAGTTTGCTGTCGGTGGTTCGTGGAAAGGTGCCGGTGAGATACTGCTCCCCCAAATCAAGAACGGGAACCAACTCGGTGTTACCGCACACACGGCACGACGTCGTCGCATTTGGCATTTGAAAAGATTAGCGTGAACGCATGACGCCTTTCGTATTGTTACCGGGTCGGCTCTCGCCAGAGGCCAAGGGCGTGCGCGAGGCCGCGATTGCGAGTGGCAGGCGATACTCCGAGGCAATTGCTCGCGCCGGCGGTGTCGCGCTCACGGTGCCACCACTTGAGTCAACACTTTCACACATAGATTCGCTCGTTGAGCGCGCAGACGCGGTGTTGCTTCACGGCGGCGGCGATCTTGACCCGACGCTGTACGGCCAAACGCAATCGAGCGACGCGATCTATGGAATCGTTGCAGAACACGATGCTGTCGAACTCGCCATTATGCGGGCGGCGATTGCGATGGATAAGCCGGTTCTGGCGATCTGTCGAGGTATTCAGGTTCTCAACGTGGCCCTCGGCGGTACGCTGCATCAGCATCTCGTCGACACAATCGCCGACAGCGACTCGCATTGGGATACATATCATCCGGTTGAGGTGAATGCGGGATCGCGCGTCGCTGCAGCCATGGGCACTTTAAGGCCCACGGGTGGGCACTCGTACCACCACCAGTCAATTGATCGGGTCGTATCTGACCTACAGGTCGTGGCGCACAGCATTGACGGTGTGATCGAGGCCGTTGAACACCGCACCGCCAAATGGATCGTGGGTGTGCAGTGGCACCCCGAAGACGCCGCCGCTACCGACGCTCAGCAACAGGGTTTGTTTAATTCGTTGATCGCGGCGACCTAGCCTATTGATGCAAGATACGCCGTCACCGGAGTCGGTATACCCTCGTAAACATCAGGCGTCCACATTTGAAACGGAACAAGGGAGACCTTGAAGGCGAAGCCAACGAGTAACAACCCGATGCCAACGAGTAATAGCGCGACGCCGTACAAAAAGAAGGCCGAGGAGAACCCGCCAAGGATGAAGTACTTGAGCCCAGCCTCTTCGCTCTTGGCCTTGTTGCGGTTGCTCACGGTCCAACACATACAGCGACAGGCTCAGCGTTTCGAGGCCCAGGGACAACACTAGCAGGTCATTGGTCGAGACGACCTTCGGCGTGATACATCAGTTCGCCGCTACCGCTCAACGCCCCGTGCCGACTCTCGCAGACAGCATCGCAGTAAAGAAGTCGGGAATCATCACTCGCCCACTAGCAGATAAATGGATCGATGAAATCGTCGCCGTTTACGAGAGCAGCGTCGCCGACGTGATGATGTTACTGATGGAACACTCACGATTGTTCGTGGAAGGCGGCGGTGCTGTCGGCATTTCAGCGTTGTTGAGCGGGCGCGTTACCCCAGCAAAAACTGGAACCACGTGCGTAGTGCTCTCTGGCGGCAACGTAGATCTCGGTTTGATCCCCAACCTCATTCGCCGCCACGAGACCAAGGCCGGCCGCCGCCTGATCGTGTTCACGCGACTGCCCAACTTGATCGAGGTACAGCACGTGCGTGAAGGACTTGATTTTGCCGTGCGCGGAGCACGCCGACTTGATTATTAACGCGGCCAAGGCAGAGGGCTACGAGATCTCGGCAATAACGCACTTTTCGACCTCTTTCGATTAAGAGTAGTAAGACTGATTACTTCTGGACCGCTCTGAGGTATCGCGCCGGATTTCCGACCCACACTTGTCCTGCCGGAACGTCATTAACCACAACGGCACCCATTCCGAGCATCGAATGCTCGCCGATTGTCGCGTTCTCGCGCACCAGTGCACCCGAACCGATATAAGCGCTTTCGCCTATCTTGGTTCCGCCAGAAATCATTGCTCCACTCCCGAAGATCACACCATCTGCGACTTCAACATCGTGGGTCAAGGCAACACACGGCATAAGTACACATTGATTGCCAACCGTTATATCGGCAGTAAGCACGCAAGAAGCAAGAACGATAGAACCCCTACCCAAATACGCCGACGGGGAAATCGACGAACATGGATGTATGAGGGTCGCAAATCGCTCATTGTCCACCGACATCCGCCGACACACATCGAGCCGAGTACCAAGTCTCGTGGCACCGGCAATGCAATTGATGAATTTGGCGTCAGGAAATGAGGTGTGAGCCTCAATCGACCCAACGACGGGAACCCCAAGCAGGAAAGAACCCTGCTTTTCGGTAGAGTCGTCCAAGATCCCAACGATGTCCAGATCATCCAAGAGACGGACAAGTTCAATCGTTTCCTTTGCGAGTCCGCTTGCTCCCAGAATCACCAACGATTGCCTTGTCTTCACCGAATCACCTGCGTCAATGATTCAATTACATAATCTTGCTCCGCATGACTCATCCCCTGGTAGAGGGGCAAAATTAGCGAGTTGTCCGACAAGTTCTCTGATACCGGCAATGGATTCCTCGCAAATCGAGAGCAGGCGGCCTCTCGGTGCGCCGTCATAATTCCTCGTCGTGTGGTAATTCCTTTTTGATCCAGATCCGACATCAACTTACTTCGGGATAGTCCGAGATCCGGATCAAGTCTGATCCAGAAGGACTGAAAGTTAGTAGTTCCGTAGGGTGGGTCGGTAACTGGATAGATACCGTCGATAGACGAGAACGCTTCAATGTACCTGTGCGCTAGTTCCCGCCTCTTCGCAACCATCTCGTCAAGTTTCGAAAGTTGCACTATCCCAATTGCTGCCTGGACATCGGTCATCCTGAAATTAAATCCGGGCTCGGAATAACTCTCGATTGAGACTCCCTGAGCCGCGTGGCGGTCTGCGGCGCTCAAACTCATGCCATGCTCCCGCAGCCTGCGCAGGCGAGAAGCCCAATCCGAGTTACTGGTAGCGATCATCCCACCCTCACCAGTAGTAACAACCTTGCGGGGGTGGAACGAGAATACGACGAGATCGGAATACGAGCCGATTATTTGATCCTTATAGGTCGAACCAATTGCACACGCCGCATCTTCAATGAGTGTTAACCCGCGCCCATTACAAAACTGGGATATTTCATCTAGATCCGCTGGTACGCCTGCTTGATGCACGATCATTACGGCACGCGTTTTATCGGTTACGGCACTTGCGATTGACTCAACGGTCAAATTACCCGTCTCGATCGCGATGTCCGCAAATACTGGTACCGCGCCGGCGTGGATTACCGAATTAGTAGAGGCGATGAATGAAAAAGACGGGACAATAACCTCATCGTCAGGCTTGATCCCAGCCGCGATCAATGCCAGGTGAAGTCCAGTGGTGCAATTGGAAACTGCCACGGCGTCTTCCGAACCGACTCGTTCCTTGAAAGCCTCCTCAAATCGTTTGACAGCTGGTCCTTGGGTAATCCACCCAGACCTGATTACCTCGGACACCGCCTCAATTTCAGCTTCGTCAAGCCACGGCACCATGAGGGGAATTTTTTGCATGCGTCCCCAAAAATAGCACACAGCGGACTCCACATGGAATGGGAGATATGAGGGAAAGTTGTGTTTGGCCTCTGAGTTGAGGTAATCCCCCGAACCCTTAGGTGGGTCTGGGCTTTGTGTTGAAATGTCATTTGACAAATCCACTCAACACAAGGAGACCCAGACCCATGACGATGTTAACCCCCGACTTCGGTTGCGACACGACGACGACCGAGAGCCGTCAAGTGGCCGACCCGATCACTGAACTGCTACGCGACCACGCCAGAGACCTCATTACTGCAGCGATGGAAGTCGAAGTGCAGGCACTGATCAAGCAACTGCGCGCCAGTGGCGTCGACGTGGTGCGCAACGGCTACCTACCTGAGCGTGCCATCACCACAGCCATAGGTGACGTGAGCGTTGAAGTTCCACGAATTCGCTCACGTGACGGTGAGCCAGTGAACTTCGCTTCGTCAATGATTCCCAAATATCTGCGCCGCTCGTCGTCGATCTCAGCCTGGGCTTCCTACGCCTACCTGAAAGGCATCTCTGAAGGTGACATTGCCGCGGTACTTGAGGTGATACTGGGTGAAAGGGCCAAGAAACTCACCCCTTCGGTGCTATCAGATTTGAAGCGTGACTGGACGAGACAGTTCCACGAATGGCAGACCCGCGATCTTTCTGAAACAACTTTCACCTACCTTTACGCAGACGGCATCTACCAAAAGATCCGTGGTGACAACCCCAAAATCTGTGTGCTGGTATTGATGGGCGTGGACGATACGGGAAAGAAACACATGATTGCGTTAGAAGACGGCGTACGCGAGTCAACCCAGAGTTGGCGTGAAATGTTGCTCGGCGCTAAAGCCCGCGGGCTGAACGCTGCCAAACTCGCCACCGGCGACGGAGCAATGGGCTTTTGGGCGGCACTGTCGGAAGTCTTTCCCTCAACTACACACCAACGTTGTTGGATGCATAAAAGTGGAAACGTGATGAACTACTTGCCCGAGAGCACTAGGGCGAAGGCCAAGGTTGACTTGCACCAGATCTGGATGGCCGAGAGCAGAGCACAAGCCGAAGAGGCAATGACACTTTTCGAAGAGAAGTACGGGGCGAAATATCCAAGGGCCGTTGAGTGTCTCACCAAAGATCGTGGTCCGCTGCTCGCTTTCTACGATTTTCCGGCCGAGCACTGGTTACACATCCGTACCACCAACCCCATCGAATCCACCTTCGCGACGCTACGCCACCGCACCAAACGCGTGAAGGGCGCCTTCTCTAAGGAAAGCGCCCTGGCCATGATGTTGCAATTGGCGCTCGAAGCCGAGAAACGTTGGCATCGCATCACCGCCGTTGACAAGTTAGGTCAGCTCATCGAGGGCGTTCGCTTCGTCGACGGCATCGCACAACTCGCAGCCTGACATTCCTGAACAACGAGTGCAGTATCAAAGGCTTCACTTGTCACGTCCATGCTCGACTCTCACGTCACACCCGCGCGCTAACATCGTCACTGACATTGATACACGAGGTCGAGCCCGCTACAAAGTTCGCGGACTCCTCACCTCAAGGTGTCAAACACAAGATTCCCGTATAACTCTGGAATGGATGAATAGGCTGTTAGAGCATGAACAAAATAGATGAAAATCTGGTCCGACTTGTGTCTGTCGTTGTCCCAGCTTTTAACGAGGAAAATTCGGTGGCTGGACTAATTTCGCAAATCAGCACTCTGAACTCGACACTTACATCAACAGGTATTGAGGTCGAGTTAGTTGTAGTCAGCGACGGGTCGACCGACTCCACTTACGAAACAGCGCAGTCAGCAATCATAAATTGCGGGCTTCACGGAACAGCAATTAAGTTGATAAAGAACGTCGGCTCGCATAAGGCAATCAGATGCGGACTGAATGCGGCCCGCGGTGACGCGATTATCGTGATGTCAGCCGATGGGCAGGACCCGGTCGACGCCATTCCGCAAATGTTGGAAAAGGTGCGTGATGGATTTGATGTCGTATGGGGCGAGCGCTTGGACAGATCTGCCGACTCATTTATCTCCAAGTCGCTCGCATATTTGTTCTACTCGTTTTTCAGAGTTTTGTCGGGAATACAAATTCCCCGTCGAGGTCTCGATTTTGTAATGATTACTAAACGGGTTGCGGAAGAATTGGGAAGATATCGCGAACGAAATGCCGCAATACATTTAATAATATTTAATTTGGGTTTCTCGACTACCACCATAAAGTATGTTCGAAATATTAGAAAAACTGGCGCAAGTAAATGGTCGTATCGGAAGCGGCTTAAATTGGCACTTGATATGTTGACTGGATCGTCGTTTTTCCTCCTAAGAATTATCGTTCTAACGGGAGTATCAGTCGGATTAGCCGGCTTGGTCTTTGGCGCCATTACATTAATTCGTGCTGTCAGCGGCGACACGGGCGAAACCGGATGGGCGTCACTAATGGTCACGACTTCCGTCATAGGCGGCCTATTACTTATCGGGCTTGGAATCGTCGGCGAATATCTGGGACGAGCACTTGATGAAGTGAGGATGCGGCCGTTGTTCACAATCGACAAGGTCTGGAATAGCCAAGATGAATAAACCTAAACCGACCTCGGCTAGCAGGATCGGCATTGCGGTCGTCGGTGCCGGCTACTGGGGGAAGAACTTGATCCGGAATTTCCGCGACCATGATGCTTTCGATCTTCGGTGGGTAGTCGACTCTTCGCCGGGCCAAAGTTTTTTGGCGATTGGTGGCGAATCCTTTTCAACCTCCATCGATGATGCCCTCAATGACCCGCTGGTCACGGCAGTCGCTGTTGCCACGCCCCCCAACTGCCACGAGGACCACGCCCTGAGAGCGATCACTCGCGGGAAGCACGTCATGGTCGAGAAGCCACTCGCCACCTCGGTTGAGGCCGGAATCCGACTCGTTGAGTCGGCACGCGAGGCAAACGTGACGCTGATGTGTGACCACACGTACTGCTATTCGCCGGCGGTGCTCTATATCCGCGAAGCACTCGAGCAGGGAATGCTCGGTGACATCCTCTTTATTGACTCGACCCGAATCAATCTTGGCCTTGTTCAGCAAACGGCGAACGTGATTTGGGATTTGGCGCCTCACGATCTGTCCATCCTTGACTTTTTGTTGCCGCCAAGCCTACGCCCGGCGGCTGTCAGCGCAATTGCGTCCGACCCGTTAAATATCGGCATGTACTGCATTAGTCATTTAACACTAGAGTTGAGTCAGAACGTGATTGCGCATGTGCATGTCAATTGGCTTTCGCCGACAAAGGTTCGTCAGTTCGTAATCGGCGGTTCAAAAAAGATGCTCGTGTGGGATGACCTTAACCCGGCCCAGCGAATCACCGTCTACGACAAGGGCGTGACGATCGACCAAGCGAACGAAGATCCGGCGGAGCGGGCGAAGGCGTTTGTCGCCTACAGAACCGGAGGCCTCATGTCTCCGGCCCTTTCCGATACCGAAGCACTAAGGGCAGTCCTTGACGAGTTCGCCCGCTCGATCGATACTGGCAAGCCATCTCGTACGGATGGCAACACCGGTGTGCGAATCTTGCGACTGCTAGAGTTGGCGACGCAAAGCGCGCTTAATGGCGGTTCAATGATGCGTACCGCAGCTCTTTCCAACGAATGAGAGTAATCTCTTACTGAGAATTATGGAACCAAACGTTCGTCGCCCTTTCTCTGCGCAACATCAGATGATTTCCGACGATGTCCGCATCGGCGTCAAATCCCGAATCAGCTCGTTCGTCAATCTTTACGGTTGCACAATTGGCTCTCGCACTACGATCGGCTCGTTTGTGGAGATTCAAAGCGATGCAAGCATTGGCGACAGATGCAAAGTCGGCAGCCACACCTTCATTTGTAGCGGCGTGAAGATTGAAGACGACGTCTTCATCGGTCACAACGTCTCGTTCATAAACGATCGACACCCAAGTGCTACAACCGACGCCGGCTCGCCCCGGGCACCGGCGGATTGGCTCCTCGAGCGAACGGTGGTGCAACGCGGCGCATCAATCGGAACCGGGGCAACGATAATGTGCGGGATAACAATCGGTGCCGGGTCCGTAATTGGCGCCGGTGCAGTAGTCACTCGAGATGTTCCGGACGGAGCAACGTTTGTCGGCAATCCAGCACGCATACAAAGCGGTGAGTCTCTGAAATAATGCCTAATAGTCCGCTCCAGATTCCATTTGTCGATCTAAAGGCACAGTACGCGCCCCTTAGGGCCGAGGTTCTGAGACGATGGGATCAGATCATTGAAACCACGGGGTTTATCAGCGGCGATTGGGTGGAGAAGTTTGAGCGCGGCTTTGCCAAATTGCATGAGGCAAATCACTGTGTTGCGGTGGCCAACGGAACCGTCGCTTTGGAACTTGCACTGCGGGCGCTCAAAGTCAAGTCCGGCGACGAAATCGTCCTCCCGACTAATTCATTTATTGCTACGGCCGAGGCAGTGAGCAATGTCGGTGCAACACCTGTGCTGGTGGATTGCAACGAGTACTCCAATATCGATACAGATCAGTTGGAGACTGCACTTACCTCCCGAACAGTCGGGGTGATTGGCGTGCACTTATATGGAAACCCTGCAGACTTCGACGAGATGTGTCTCTTTGCGCAGCAACATGGGCTATGGACGATCGAGGACGCCGCACAAGGTCACCTGGCGAAGTACAGGGGGCGATCAGTTGGCGTTCTTGGCGACATCGCGGCTTTCTCTTTCTATCCTGGGAAAAACCTTGGCGCGCCTGGCGAAGGTGGTGCGATCACGACGAACAACTCAGAGCTCGCTGAAGAGATCCGTAAATTGAGAAACCATGGCCAGAGCAAACGCTATGTAAGCGACATCATTGGTGGAAACTCACGGATGCCCGAAATAATCGCTTCGGTTCTAGAATTGAAGCTCACCCACATCGAGAATTGGACGAATCAACGCCGAAAAATAGCCGATCGTTACCACGAGGTCCTCGGAGAATGCGAGAACATCGAACTTATCTCGCTACAGAGCGACCGCGAATCGTGCTACCACCTCCTCGTCGTGCATGTCGATAATCGCGATGAGGTGCGCCAGCTGCTGACGGAGCAAGGCATCTCGACAGGACTGCACTACCCCGTTCCTATACATCTGCAGAACGCCTATTCGGGTCTCGGTCATCGGATCGGGGATTTTCCGATTTCGGAGATGAGGGCAAAGCGGATGATCTCGCTCCCAATTTACGCAGAACTCACAGACGTAGAGGTCGACTATGTTTGCGCCGCATTACAAAAGGTGTGCGGCTAGTTCAGTTTCATTTCCTTCGCTCTCCACTCAATGAGTTCGCGAAGCCCCTGATCAAGCGAGGTTTTCGCTTCAAAACCGATCTCAGTTTTTGCGGCGGAGATGTCAGCCAATCGACGAGTAACTTCTACCCCTCTTCGACTTTGGGGCATCTCGATCAACTCCGGCTCAATCTCAGGTTTTCCGTACGCTGTGCACAAGGCCGTACAGAGTTCGCGGAGACTTGTCTCTACTCCAGAAGCGACATTCAACACCATGTCCGAGATCTCTGATTGCATGGCCAGGAGATTCGACCGGGCGATGTCGTTCACAGAGACAAAATCCATTGTCTGGCTCCCGTCCCCATAAATAACGGGGCGCTCACCGGAGTCAATCTTGTCCAACCAGCGAATCAGGACTTCCGTATAGACACCATGTACATCCATACGCGGTCCGTAGGCATTGAAGTAACGCAGAGCTACATACGGAAGCTGATGCATCTCGTTGAATGCCTTCAACATTCCTTCATTGGCTATTTTACATGCTCCGTATAAAGTCCGATTGTTATAAGTGTGATGTGACTCCTTGGTGGGAAACTCGTCCGCGGGACCATAAACTGAGGCCGACGATGCGGCAACAATCTTTTTCACCTTATAGCGAACCGCGGATTCAAGCACGTTGAGAGTGCCTCCAATTAAAACCTCCGTGGCGAGCCTCGGTTCGGCGGCGCACTGCGTAATGCGAATCGCGGCTTGATGGAAGATGACGTCGCTACCCCGGACGGCCTCGTCGACCGCATCCTTGTCGCGAATGTCGCCATTAATCACCTTCAGATTCGGGTAATTTGACGAAACATCTCGCAGATTACTTACAGTTCCGCGGGAAAAATTGTCGAAAACCCTAATTTCGGCGGCCCGACTTTCTGCAATCAGGTCACAAATGTGCGAGCCAATGAATCCGGCTCCTCCAGTTACGAGAACAGTTTGGTTTGTAATTGGTTGAGCATGCACTGGGGTCCCCCAAGAAGACTAGACACTGATTTATGTAGCCGGGTTGGCTGCGGCTAACGCTATCTCATATTTGATCGGGGTGGTTTGCCCGATTTTGGAGTACCTCCTGGTTTGGTTGTAACGGTGCATAAACGCCTCGATTTAGATGGTGCGTTCGCTGAGGGTGGTGAAGGTGTGTCGGTAGTAGTACTCGTGTTCGAAAATTGACCAGAATGACTCTGCGGTGGCATGGTGACACACGAACCGGTCGCACCTATCGAGCGAACCAAACCCATCTCGTTGCACTGGGTGACAACTCCCCGGGAAATGAATTGTCATGGGAAACGATTTATGGAGAGTCGTGCCTCAATAAGGATCTCTTCCGCCGTCGGAAGAGATTAGCGTAGACATATGACCCCATTCATATTGCTACCGGGTCGACTGTCGCCCGAGGCCAAGGGCGTGCGCGAGGCCGCGATTGCGAGTGGCAGGCGATACTCCGAAGCGATTGCGCGCAGTGGCGGTGTCGCGCTCACCGTGCCGCCACTTGAGTCAACACTGTCACATATTGAATCACTCGTTGAGCGCGCAGACGCGGTGTTGCTTCACGGCGGCGGCGATCTTGACCCGACGCTGTACGGCCAAACACAATCGAGCGATGCGATCTATGGAATCGTCGCCGAACACGATGCGGTCGAGCTCGCGATTGTGCGGGCCGCGATCGCGATGGACAAGCCGGTTTTGGCGATCTGTCGAGGTATTCAGGTTCTCAATGTGTCCCTCGGCGGCACGTTGCATCAGAATCTCGTCGACACAATCGCCGACAGCGATTCGCATTGGGATACATACCATCCGGTTGAGGTAAATGTGGGATCGCGCGTCGCTGAAGCCATGGGCACTTTGAGGCCAACGGGTGGGCACTCGTACCACCACCAGTCAATTGATCGGGTCGCATCTGACCTGCAGGTCGTGGCGCACAGCATTGATGGCGTGATCGAGGCGGTTGAACACCGCACCGC
>Ga0335396_10004363_pt1 | contig 15424 bp, 17 predicted proteins | sample FRY02_FD_205743 | JGI IMG/M metagenome (GOLD analysis project Ga0335396, IMG submission 205743) | Freshwater microbial communities from Lake Fryxell liftoff mats and glacier meltwater in Antarctica - FRY-02 (spades assembly) (version 2) | ecosystem: Environmental > Aquatic > Freshwater > Ice >... | reverse complement strand
CAATTACGAATATTTGTAGAATTTTTTTCATTTCGTTCATCATTTTAATTTCCTACTCGTTTGGCTTTTCAGTACCGCCCCGTTTTTTAAAGTGGTTTCCGAACTCCACTTTTTTTGTTATTATTTGCTATCACAATGGGTGGTCAGCCCCTTGGCTTTCGAAGACCGTGTCCTTTTTTAAACTTGCCCATAACAAGTCGATATACGCACCGGTACGCATATCCCCTTAGTGTATTTATACCAAATTTATCATTTCTATCGGACTTTTTATCGTTTGGAGATGTTTTGTAGCAACTTGCGTATAAATTTTTGGCGTAGCAATAAAGGAGATGCCTATTTGTTTTGCTATGAATATGGTTATATGAAAATACCGGAAAACGATAGGAGCAAATATTCTTTGGTTACTTGGCAACCTTATATGAAGTAAACAAAAAAAGACCCAATTCGAATCCGAATTGGGTCTTTTTTTATAACCTATAAGAGTTTTAAGTTCTGAAGTCTTAATATCCTCCAGTTTTCAGTCCTAAATCTTATTTAATATTCAAACGTCTCCATAAACTTCGTTGTAAAGTTTCCTTTCTTGAAGTCTTCGTTTTCCATCAATTTTTGATGAAAAGGAATCGTTGTTTTTACACCTTCAATGATGTATTCACCCAGGGCACGTTTCATTTTTAAAATCGCTTCTTCACGTGTTCGAGCAACTACAATCAATTTTGAAATCATTGAATCGTAGTAAGGTGGAATCGTGTATCCGGCGTGCACGTGTGAGTCGATACGAACACCATGACCACCTGGACAGTGATAATCTGTAATTCTTCCTGGTGATGGACGGAAATCGTAATCAGGATCTTCCGCGTTGATACGGCATTGGAGAGCGTGCATTTGTGGATAATAGTTTTTTCCTGTAATTTTCTCGCCCGCTGCCAATTTAATTTGTTCTTTGATCAAATCAAAATTGATAACTTCCTCTGTAATCGTATGTTCTACTTGGATACGTGTATTCATTTCCATGAAGTAGAAGTTCCGGTGTTTGTCAACCAGAAATTCTACCGTTCCAACTCCTTCGTAACTAACAGCTTTGGCAGCTTTAATCGCCGCTTCACCCATTTTCTCTCGTAATTCGTCTGTCATAAATGGAGAAGGAGTTTCTTCAACCAATTTTTGGTGACGTCTTTGGATAGAGCAATCTCTTTCTGAAAGGTGACATGCGTTTCCGTATTTATCCCCGGCAATTTGAATTTCGATATGACGTGGTTCTTCAATGTACTTTTCCATGTACAAACCGTCGTTTCCAAAAGCAGCGGCAGATTCTTGACGTGCAGAGTCCCAAAGTGCCTCCAAATCTTCTTCTTTCCAAACAATACGCATCCCTTTTCCACCACCACCAGCAGTAGCTTTCATGATGACAGGATATTTGATTTCTTTCGCTTGTTTTTTAGCGTCTGGAACGTCCTTTAACAATCCTACTGAACCTGGAATACATGGTACGCCAGCTTTTATCATCGTTGCTTTTGCATTGGCTTTATCACCCATTCCAGCAATTTGCTCGGGAGTTGCGCCAATAAATTTTATACCGTGTTCTTGACAAACTTTGGAAAACTTTTCATTTTCAGAAAGAAACCCATAACCCGGATGAATAGCGTCAGCATTTGTGATTTCTGCCGCTGCGATTATGTTAGCGATAGACAAATATGACTTCGAACTTTGCGGTGGACCGATACAAACGGCTTCATCAGCAAATCGAACAGGGAGACTGTCTTTGTCTGCAGTAGAGTAAACAGCCACCGTTTTGATGCCCATTTCTTTACACGTACGAATGACACGCAAGGCTATTTCTCCTCTATTGGCAATCAATATTTTTTTAAACATGCCTTATTTTTTTAATTTTCGAATGGATTTTGATTTCTTGTTGTAGTCTTATGCAGGCTCAACTAAGAACAAAGGTTGATCGTATTCTACTGGTGACGCGTCATCAACTAATATTTTAACGATTTTACCACTGATTTCAGCTTCAATCTCATTGAATAATTTCATTGCTTCAATAATACACACTGTTTGTCCAGGAGCAATGTTGTCACCAACATTAACGAATAGATCTTTATCAGGACCTGCTGAGCGGTAAAATGTACCAATCATAGGTGATTTAACTGTAATCAAATTTGAGGTTTCAGCTACTGCTACTACCGGAGCCTGAGCCGCTACTGGAGCTGGAGCCGCTGCAATTTGAGGAGCTGGAGCTTGGACGTAAATAGGCTGTGCATCACCGCCTTTTTGTTTAATCTCAGATTTAATAATAATCTTAAAATCCTTCTTTTCGATTTCTACCTCGCTTACTTGCGTTTTTGATACAAATTTGATGAGGTCTTGTATTTCTTGAATATTCATTGTTGAAATTGTTTTAAAGCGTTTAAATGTAATAATAATTATCTTTCTAGTAAGCCCATTTCAAATAAATAGCTCCCCAAGTAAATCCACCACCAAAGGCAGAGAGTATTATATTGTCACCTTTTTTCAACTGTGATTCATAATCCCACAAACAAAGCGGTAAAGTTCCGGCCGTTGTGTTACCGTATTTTTGAATGTTAATCATTACTTTTTCAGGTGGAAGTCCCATTCTGTTTGCGGTAGCGTCAATAATTCGCAAATTAGCTTGGTGTGGAACCAACCAATCTACATCGTCACTGGATAAATTATTCTTTTCCATGATAGCCGCCGAAACATCAGCCATGTTGGTAACAGCAAATTTGAAAACTTGTTTCCCTTCTTGTTTTACGAAATGTAATTTTTGGTCAACTGTATCATGACTAGCTGGATTTACAGATCCGCCAGCAGGTTGTACTAAGTAATCAACTCCTGAACCGTCAGAATGTAATATGAAGTCTTGAATGCCCATTCCTTCTTCATTTGGCTCCAATAAAACTGCACCAGCTCCGTCACCGAAAATTACACAAGTTGAACGGTCTTCATAGTCCATGATTGATGACATCATATCGACACCAACAACAATTACTTTTTTGTATCTACCTGTTTCTATGAATTGTGCAGCTGTGCTTAAACTGTATAAAAACCCTGAACAAGCAGCATTAATATCAAAACTCCAAGCATTTTTCATTCCACATTTGTTTGACACCAAATTGGCACAGCTTGGGAAAGGATAATCAGCGGTTACTGTTGCAACAATGACCAATTCAATATCCATTGGGTCAAGGTTTTTCTTTTCTAACAAAGCAGTTACTGCTCTTGCTGCCATGTCCGACGTAAATCCGTCTTTCATGATCCGTCTTTCTTTAATTCCGGTTCTGGATTGTATCCACTCATCAGACGTATCGACCATCGTTGACAATTCTTCGTTTGTCATTATATATTCTGGCAAATAGCCCTGAACTCCAGTAATTGCTGCAGTAATTTTTCCCATATTAGTTAAATGCTTCATTAATTTTAGATGCTAAACCGGATTTAGCCACCTCATAAGCATGCTTAATCATATTTTTTACGGCAATATCATTTGAAATTCCATGACCAATGATGACATTACCTTTCACGCCCAAGATGGGAGTTCCTCCGTAATTTTCATAGTTGTATCTTTCAAAATATTCGTCGTGCAGACCTCTTTTCTGCATCAAAGTGTAAATTCCTTCGGCTTGTTTCAACATTACATTACCAATGAAACCGTCACAAACAATCACATCTGCTTCATCAGAAAAAGCTGTTCGGCTTTCGATGTTACCAATAAAATTGATTTGATTTTGTTCCCGAAGCAATTTATTTGTTGCAACCGTTAGCAAATTACCTTTAGTGTCTTCTTCCCCAATACTTAAAAGAGCTACCCGTGGAAGCTCAATATTGAGAATATATTTAGCGTACAAATTCCCAAGCAAAGCAAACTGAAATAAGTTTTCAGGTTTGCAATCGGTAACTGTACCTACATCTAACAGTATGCTTTGTCCGCCGCCCAATTGAGGCAGAGCTCCAGTTATGCACGGACGAGAAATACCTTCTACGACTCCAAGTTTAAACATCGCGCCAACGAGCATAGCACCAGTATTACCCGTGCTTGCGAAAGCGTCCATTTCTTTTTTTGCCAATAGGTCGAAACCCACGGCAATGCTGCTATTTGGTTTTGCTGGGATTGCTCTCGTTGGGTGATCGTGCATCGTGATGCAGTCTGGCGCATGGACGATTTCAAAATCATCTGCACTTGCCCCCAAAGCAGAAAGGCCACCTAAGATTTGCTCTTGGTCGCCTAACAGTACTATTTTACAATCCTGAGGAAGCTCTTTGTTGGCCAAAACTGCCCCCGCGATGTTCGCATCAGGAGCAAAATCACCGCCTAATATATCTATTCCGATCTTCATTAAGAAGAAGTTTAGTTATACAGCTTATGCTGCTACTTCTTTCTCTGCTACAACTCTTCCTTTGTAGTATAGTTTACCTTCATGCCAATGCGCATGGTGAAACAAATGCGGCTGACCCGTCGTTGGACATGTTGCAATGTTGTTTGCTACTGCTTTAACGTGGGTTCTTCTTTTATCTCTTCTGGTTTTGGAGATTTTACGTTTTGGATGTGCCATTTTACTTATTTATATAAAGTTGTTAATTCAAATCATTTAATATCGACCAAACTGAACGACTGTCTTCATCATCATCGTCTTCATCATCGTCTTCATCGTCGTCGTCGTTGAGATTCACATTGTATTTCTGCATCGTCGCCATCATTTCCTCATTACATTCTCCTTTCGGGTGAACGATTTTACCAGGAAGTGAAACGATAATGAATTCATAAATGAAACTCTTAACGTCTATTTCGTGTTCGTCTGGATGCAAAACTGTCAACGTTTCATCTTCGGATTCTTCTTCTCCGAATTTAAAAATTTGTTTATAGTCTGCTTCCAAGTCCAGCTTTAGAGGATCCATACAACGATCGCAAGTTGTTGTGACTTCTCCTTTGATATCAAATTCCACGATCATCATCGTTTCTTTTTTATCCAAGATCACTTGAACTTGCAAATCAGCATCTTCTATTGCTGAATATTCATACTCTTCAAAGAACGAACGACCAACCTCAAACGCGTATTCATGTTTGCCTATTTTCAATCCTGCGAAGGAAATTGCAAAGGGACGTTTTGAGCTGCTCACTTTCTTAAAAAATTGGAGGACAAAGGTAATATTTTAATTCTAAAGAATAGAAAAGGAACTTTGTTTTTTTTGATGCTTTCAAAATAATAACTATTCCATCTCCATGTTATGTCCTTTTCGGTTCTCTCTAACGGTTATTTTTAGCGGATTAGCAGAGGCCTCTTTCAACCATTTTTGCTTTCGATAAATGTCCATTGCCAAATAGATAGCACTTCGCATAGATTGTGCAGAAGCTTTGTCTTGTCCAGCAATATCAAAGGCTGTACCGTGGTCGGGGGAAGTGCGAACAATTGGTAATCCAGCTGTAAAATTAACACCATCATCAAAAGCCAATGCTTTGAAAGGTGTTAACCCTTGGTCATGATACATAGCCAAAACAGCGTCGTATTGCTGTAAAGCAACTGAACCAAAAAATCCATCTGCTGGGAAGGGTCCGTTTGCAATTATGTCTTTTCCTTTGGCAATATTGATCGCCGGAGTTATGATTTCAGTTTCTTCAGCGCCCATTTTTCCGTTTTCACCTGCATGAGGATTGAAACCCAAAACGGCAATTCTTGGTCGTTGAATCCCAAAATCTTTTTGCAAACTATGATTCAAAACTTCAATTTTATCTGCGATGCCTTCTCTTGTCAAGGATTTGCTAACATCAGCAAGCGGAACGTGACTTGTCACTAAAGCAACTCTTAAGTTGCCAGCAACCATCATCATCAACGCTTCTTTTTGTCCGGCCATATCGGCTAAATATTCGGTGTGACCTGGAAATTGAAATCCTGCTTTGGCAATCGTTTCTTTTGAAATAGGTGCTGTTACGAGAACATCAATTTTATTAGCCGCCAAATCTTTTGTTGCAGCTTCTAAGGATAAAAATGAATATTTCCCCCCTGTTTCATTCGCTTTTCCGAAATCAATCTCAGGCTCCTCGCCCCAAACTTGAACAACGTTTATTTTTTTTGCCCGTGCTTCAGTTGCGTCCTGGCAACTGTTAAAGAACATTTCTTCTCCTTGTATGGTTTTCCGATGTGTGTTTAACGTTTTCGTGGAACCATAAATTATGGGTGTACAACCTTGAAGTATGCGGTTATCCATGAGGGCTTTTATAACCACTTCAGGTCCTATTCCGTTAATATCACCCAATGAAATACCTACTTTTATATCGAGAAGGGAATCGAGTTCCTTTTCTTTTTCCATTTAAAATTGTTTTTGCAAAAATACGAATCTATTAAAGAACCAAAAATTATTTTTGGTATTCGTAAATAAACTCTTCGTAATTAATTAATATCATTTTCCCATCCGAATTTTCTTTCTTATTTAAAATTTTGGTAGGAGAAGAAATTATGTTGTTTTCAAAATTCGACAAGGTTCTAGTCAAGAAAGTGCTTTCTGAAAAAGTTGAATCAATGTAGCCCGTGCAATATCCGATTTTGTCGTACGTAAAATAGCGAGCGGTATTAAAAGGATATGCATCTTCATGTATGACTTGAATACTGCCGTTTTTATAATTGAATTGCCGCACATTCTTTTCGTTAATCTTATTTTTAACTTGATAAATTTTTTCAGGTTTTAAAGGACTTCCCAATAAAATAAGGTCTTTTGGGTTAGGCCTAAATTCACGATCAATTTCCAAGGGGCGCCACAATTTTTTATCGCTCAAGCAAAATAGAAAATCGCCTGTCATTCTATTTTCAAAAATGCTGTAGCCTTTATCGCTTTTTTTAAAATTGTACAAAGCAAAAAGTTCAAGATCACGAGTTGTGTTCAAGGGAACGGGAATTTTATCTTTAAAAACGACCATAGAATCCAAACGCACACTTGCAAAACCGATGTTGTTGGCGAGATACGGGTAAACGTATTCGAATTGACTTATTTTTCTATCGTCGAAGAAAAAAAGATGACTTACCTTTTCCACATTTCCTTCAACACCAAATTCGTAGATCACCGTTTCACTTGGCATTTGAAATAGAGTATCATTTATCGTTTTATTTAAAAGCCTTTTTGGGTAAATATTTCGCGTGATTTTCTTGATTTTATTTGTTTGGATCATCGAATCATTGAACCAAATTGGGAAGGAGAATTCATTTGAAAAATCGGAAAACAGCAAATGATTGTGAATCAAAGAAGGGGGATTTGTTTTTTTTAAATCAAAAAGTCTGCGTTTCCCGTTCTCTTCACATGAAAAAAATATCACGCTAAATAGCAATAGCCAAGTAAAGAGGAAGAAAAAGCGTCTATTCATGGTTCGTATTTCTGCAGGAAAAATGAGAACATAAAGTTACGGATTCTGATCGAAAGTAGATCTTTTTTTGTCGCGGTAAGTGAATTGTGTACTTTTGCCCTGTGATAGACGAACGCCCGATAACAGATTGGTTACCATTAACGGTAAAAGAAGCAGAAAAAAGAGGCTGGAATGAACTGGATGTAATTCTAATTTCAGGTGATGCGTACGTGGATCACCCTGCATTTGGAACAGCTGTTGTGGGCCGTATTATCGAGTCAGAAGGATTTAAAATTGGCATCGTCGCACAACCGAATTGGAAAGATGATTTGCGTGATTTTAAAAAATTCGGCGTTCCTAAATATTTCTTCGGCGTTACAGCTGGTTGCATGGATTCTATGGTGAATCATTACACAGCCAACAAGCGTTTGCGTTCTACGGATGCATATACACCAGGCGGTGTTTCAGGATTTAGACCCGATTATGCAACGACGACCTATTCAAAAATATTAAAGGAGTTGTATCCAGAAGTTCCTGTTTTAATTGGCGGAATTGAAGCTTCTTTGCGTCGAGTTACGCATTACGATTATTGGGAAGATAGATTGTTTCCAAGTATTTTAGAAGATTCCAAAGCAGATTTATTGGTCTATGGAATGGGCGATCAGCCGCTTCGAGAAATTTTGAAATTGCTCAAAAAAGGCGTTCCATTTAACAATTTAAAAACCTTAAAACAAGTTGCCTTCCTTCAAGAAGCTGACGAAGAATTGCCTAAAAACAAATCATGGAATACAGTTGAGCTGGCAAGTCATGAAGTTTGTTTAGAAGATAAAATCAGATACGCGGCAAATTTTAAAATTGTCGAAGTGGAATCCAATAAATGGGAAGCGAATCGAATTACACAGAAAATTGGTGAGCGAACATTGGTGATAAATCCACCTTATAAAACGATGGAGGAAAAGGAAATCGACGAATCGTTTGATTTGCCTTACACGAGAGCTCCACATCCAAAATATAAAAATCGAGGGGCCATTCCCGCGTTTGATATGATCAAGTTTTCAATCAACATGCACCGTGGTTGTTTTGGTGGTTGTTCATTCTGTACTATTTCTGCGCACCAAGGAAAATTTATTGCTTCTCGAAGTGAAGAATCAATTTTGAGGGAAGTAGAACAAGTTGTAAATGACCCAACATTTAAAGGATATATTTCTGATTTGGGCGGACCTTCTGCCAACATGTACAAAATGAAAGGAAAGGATGATGCGATTTGCGCTCGTTGTACAAGTCCGAGTTGTATTCACCCTGTTATTTGCAATAATCTAGATACCTCGCACAAACCGATGACGGAACTCTACCGAAAAGTAGATGCGCATCCTAAAGTGAAAAAAGCTTTCGTTGGTTCAGGAATTCGCTACGATTTATTGGTCGACGATTTCAATAAAAATAATGCGGATGGTAACCACGATGAATATATTGAACAAGTAGTTACGCGACACGTCAGCGGCCGATTGAAAGTGGCTCCTGAGCATACATCTGATGCTACTTTGCGTGTTATGCGAAAACCTTCGTTCAAATATTTCCACAAATTCAAGGAAAAATACGAGCAAATTTCAGAGAAACACGGGCTGAAACAACAGTTGATTCCTTATTTCATCAGTTCGCATCCAGGTTGTGAAGAAGAAGATATGGCGAATTTGGCTGCGGAAACAAAAGACATGGGCTTCCAATTGGAACAAGTGCAAGATTTCACGCCAACACCAATGACAGTTGCCACAGTAATTTATTATTCTGGCGTTCACCCATATACTTTGAAACCAATTGAAACGGTTAAAGACAAAGAGGAAAAGCTAAATCAGCGTCGTTTCTTTTTCTGGTATAAGCGCGAAAACAGAGATTATATCCGAAAGTCACTTCAAAAAGCAAACAGACCAGAATTAATCGAAAAATTGCTCGATGAACCACAAGGTGCTCAGCGACAACAGCAAGCTCCACGACCAAATGATTCCAAAAAACCAGTTCCCAAGTGGTTAGAGGAGAGACGGAAGAAGGGGAAGTAGGATTGTTACGCGTTTATCTTTAATCAGTTCCGGTGAAAGCAACTCGCCACAATTTTCACAAAAATTGTTGTCTTAATTCCACGTTTTACATTTTAGACATTTTCTTTCGATTATCCTGGCGTAATTTCAGCCCTCAGATTAATCATCTTGTGTTCGTTTCATTGAATCTCTTTTCCTCCCACTCAATCCCCATTCTAAAGGAGAAAATTCACTCTCTAGTGAATAACTTTGTTTGAAACCTTTTGTCTCAGGATTTATGCAAGCAAGAAAATGTTTTACTTTCGTATCATATGAGTAAAAAAGCGGACAAATATAATAAACGTGGTGTTCGGGCCAGTTATGTATCTACTATTGTCGGTATATCCTTGGTTTTGTTTATGATCGGCCTTGTTTTAGGTGGTGTTTTTGGGTTGGATAATGTTCAGAAACAAGCCAAAGAAAGTCTGCAAGGCGACTTATTTTTTAAACCAGAACAGACCGAAGCGGATATCAAGCAAATCGAACAAAAAATGAAAGCTTGGTCTGAATTTACGGAGGTTTCTTTCGTTTCTCCGGAGCGCGCTATCGAAACGTTTACATCTGATGAACAAAATTCAGAGGAAATATTATCCATTTTTGAAGGTGAAAATCCATTGCCGCCAACTATTTCCTTCCGCCCGAAAGCAGAATATGCGAATGTGGAAGGGATGAATGGAATTGTCAATAAAATCATGACCGAATTTCCAAACGAAATCGATGAGGTGAATTATGACAAATCTAGTGTTCAATCTGTTAATTTAGGATTCAAACAGTTTGTTTTTCTATTCTTAATTGTGGCTTTACTACTCATCATAGTCGCTGTTGCAATGATCAACAATACAATTCGATTGGCATTATACTCCAAACGATTTACAATTAAAACCATGCAATTGGTTGGAGCAACAAGTAGATTTATTCGTGGACCATTTTTAGTTCAGTCCATCCTCCAAGGTCTTGTTTCGGCAATTTTAGGAATGGCTTTGATGGTAACCTTGTTTTACGCCTTGAATAATTTCCTTGAAACCATTGAAATTAGTTTTGACCTCTACACCTTCGGCGTTATATTTGGCAGTTTGGTGGTCATAGGAGTTATTATTACATTTGTCTCTACCTATTTCGCGCTCAACAAATATTTGCGAATGAAGTTGGATGATTTGTACTAAATATTGCAATAATGGAAAAAATGAAACCGCAATTTGCCTTCCGTCCGGAAAACTACCGATTACTTTTAATTGGTTTAGCAATCAACTTTTTAGGATTTATCTTAATGATAGGTGGTGGAGCTGACGGTCCAAATACGTTCGATGCGGAAGCTTTGTTTAGTACAACACGAATTACTATTGCTCCAATGCTAATTGTAGCTGGATATGTGGTAATTATCTACGCTATCATGCGTAAACCAAAAAGTACAGAAAAAGAATAAACCTGTTTCATGGATTTTATTCAAGCCCTTGTTCTCGCAATCATAGAAGGATTGACGGAGTTTTTGCCCGTTTCTTCAACTGCGCACATGATTTTCACCAGCGCTTTCTTCGGAACGGAAGGTGACGACTTTGTGAAAATGTTCCAAGTCTCCATTCAGTTTGGAGCGATACTTTCTGTTGTTGCCCTTTATTGGAAAAAGTTTTTCGATTTCAGCAATTTAAATTTCTATTACAAATTGGCAGCTGCAGTTGTGCCCGCGCTTATTCTTGGAAAACTTTTTGATGATAAAATCGAAGCAATTTTAGAAAAACCGCTTCCTATTGCCATCGCTTTGGTAGTTGGAGGAATCGTTTTACTATTTGTAGATAGATTATTCAAAAACACGACAATTGATAGCGAAGAGAAAATAACTTTTCGGAAAGCTATTACTATCGGTTTTTGGCAATGTTTGGCCATGATGCCAGGAACAAGTCGTTCGGCAGCTTCAATTATAGGTGGAATGCAGCAAGGTTTAACCAGAAGAATGGCAGCCGAATTCAGTTTCTTTTTGGCAGTTCCGACTATGCTTGCTGTGACTTGCTATTCTATCTTTTTGAAAGATTGGGAATACCTAGGCGTTGAGCAAAAAGGATATGAAATGATTACGGCATCGTCAGGAAATATCTTTATTTTCATTCTTGGAAATGTCGTAGCATTCATCGTTGCTGGTTTGGCGATTAAACTTTTCATCGGTTTAATTGAAAAATATGGTTTCAAAATTTGGGGTTGGTACCGAATTATTGTTGGTGTCGCTTTAATAGCTTTTTTTACACTTAAATGATTGATTATTTAGCAGGAACAACCGTTCTAATTGACAAACCCTACAAATGGACTTCCTTTGATGTGGTCAACAAAATGCGTTGGAACCTCAAACAATTGTTGGGTGTAAAAAATATAAAAGTCGGACATGCTGGAACCTTAGATCCATTAGCAACTGGACTTTTGATTATTTGCATTGGAAAAGACACCAAGAAAATCGATAATTTTATGGGCGGAATGAAAACCTATACGGGAACATTTCTGCTCGGAAAAACAACACCTTGCTACGACTTAGAAAAACAATTTGATGCAGAATATCCAACGGAACACATAACTGAAGAAGCAATTCAAAAAGTAGTTGAATCTTTTCTTGGCGTTCAAGACCAAATGCCTCCTATTTTCTCAGCAAAACAAGTAGACGGAAAACGCGCCTACGATTTGGCAAGAGCAGGTAAAGAAGTAGTACTAAAAACAAATTCTATAGAAATTAATTCTTTCACTGTTGATGCTTCTCGTTTTCCAGAAATAGATTTTGAAATTTCTTGCTCAAAAGGAACGTACATACGCTCTATTGCAAACGATTTTGGAAAAAAACTAGACAGCGGTGCAACTCTAATTGCCCTCCGCAGAACAAAATCTGGTGATCTTTCCATCGAAAATGCACATCAAGTGGAGAAATGGATTGAGAATTTATCAAACAATTAAAAGACACTTGTCTTAATGCAACTTTTTCCTGCCAATTTATAATCATCTAGTTTTATACTTCAATCGAACTGAAATTCGATTTAATCCTGTATGTCTAAAAGGCAAATTAAATTATTGAAGTTGATCGCAGGGAGAAAAATTAATCCAAAGGTTTATTTCTTTGTTTTTTTATTTCACCTCTCTTTTTTTTAGCTTTCAACCTTCTCTCTTTCACTCCTTTTGTAATTTTTGTAGGTTTCCTTTTTTTCTGAATTTTGAAACATTCTTCGATTAGTTGATAGAACTTATCGCGCGCAACTTGTTTGTTTCTTAACTGACTCCGCTCTGTTTGCGACACAATTTGCAAGATTCCATCATTCGTTATTCGTGAATTAAGTTTTCGCTCGATTCGCTCTAGCTGTTCATCCGTAAGAAATTTCGAATTCCGAACATCAAAATCCAGTTCGACTTTCGTAGCCACCTTATTTACATTTTGTCCACCTGGACCGCCACTTCTAGACACTTTATACGTTACTTCTGTTTCGAGCAGGGAAATATTAGGCTTCATTCAATAAAAATAATACTTAGAATTTCAAAAAGAAAATTAAACTTGAAATTATAGTTCTATCACATTAATTAAAAAATCACTCTCCTTTAACTTTGATATAGGTTTCATCCATTCTCCAACTCATACTTAATGTGAGTTAACTTTTAAAACATTCAAGGAATTCGATGAAAAATGGTCGAAAAATAATTGATACGACAGAACCTACTCAAGCGAATTTCTTAGCGATTCGTGCACCTGCCAGTAAAGTGGTCAGTAAAACCTATGAAACCATGACCTTAAACTTGCCCTTGAAGAAATCACTGAGTTATCTTACCTGCAATAATTTGATGACCAGTTTCTAAGTGAAGAAAAAGGACTTGTTCTATAACAAATGCCAAAGGAAATTCCCAGGAATAACTTTGAGCGCTGCGCAACTTCATGTCGCTTTCGAGAATTTATTGAATGAATACCAACTGAAATTGAAAGGAGTCGAAAAAGATGTAGTTGCTTAAATCATGCATTATAGTTACTTGAGTTATCGCAAGAAGACGACAATGAAATAATTGGCAACTAAATCAAAAATAACGCAGTTAAAAAAGGATTTGGAGTGAATAGAAGAACGTTATGCAATTGGCAAAAATGGATACCTTGATTTACACAAAATACAGTGAAAAGTACAAGGAAGAGATTTTAAATTTGGAGCAAAAAAATCACGAACCCAAGCCTGACGAGTTCTAACCTTCAAAATGCATCAAAAAAATGGGCTTAAAATCGCCAAAAAACTTAATAAAATTTGGGTTTCAGCATCTGTTTTCGAAAAGCACAAATTACAACACCTGTTGTTTCCAGAAGGATTCACTTATGACAAGCAAAAGAAGCGAGTTCTAACTTTTCGGACGAATGCATTTTTTCACTTAACATATTCACTATCAAAGTTTTTGGCTAAAAAATAAGCGGAGAACCAGTTGATTTCAACCGATTCTCCGCTAGAGTGACCTCACGAGGAAATACGTCAAACTTTTTGAGGGACCTAAATCAATTTGAAAACTTGGCAATCAAACCTTCTTTAAAACCAACAATATGCTAACCATTGTCAACATATCCAACTTGCAATAAGCCAAGAGATCATTTCTAGGTGGGAACTTTGGTAAAAAAAAGCCGAAAACTAATTGTTTTTAAATTGACAGATTGCTGCTAAAATTAGAATAGGGGAAAATAGGAGAGCCTGTTGTTTTCCGTATTTTTTTGTGATTAACTCGATTTAGTATTATAATTGCACTGAAACAGTGGAATTTAATTACACTGACAACAGTGGAATTTAGAACCCACTTAAAAAAACGGGCGACACCGAAAAGCCATACGAGTAGGAATAATTTTTAAAATAATGAAAATAAAAAACGCGGCAGTATTCCTAATGATGACAAACACAAAACAAGAAAGAATTGGGCTGTTGCTTCCTTAATATGGACAGGGATAATTTTTGTCTTGTCAATTTTTCTTTATGCAACAATTTTTGCGGCTCTAATGAAAGGATATTAAAAACAGCCCATAATAATTAAGCAAGAGTTTTTCGAAAAGAAAAACCATCACCAAGCCGCTCGTTAGCGGGCATTGTCAAGAAACGAACGAATTAAAATAGTACAACATTTGATAAAATAAAAAATGACGCGATGAAAATAAAAGCCCTCCAGATAATAATAGTAATGAGTAGCATAATGCTTCTATCATTTGCTAGCATTAACAGAACCAACCGAATGCGTTATCCTCGAAACTGATTGGTATTAATTCCATTAACAACGTGGTGAAACTTTACAACTATCCATTAAAAAAAAACAGGGCGGAACCTGAAAAGCCAAATGAGTAAGGATAAATTAAAATCAAATAATATGAAAAATTTCAAACAAACATTCAGATTAATGTTCATAGCAATAGGTGCTGTTGCTATGATGACATCATGCGGACCCTCCGCATCGGAAATTGAAGCAAAAGTAAAAGCTGCCCTGAAAAACCAACAGGACTCCATTGCAAGCTCTGAAAAAGTAAAGGCCGACTCCATAGTAGCAATTGAGGCGGCAATTGTTGAAAATCAACAAGCTTTGTCCCAAGTGCAAACAAGTAATTTAAAGGCAAATAAAACGTTACTGCCTCAATTAATTGATTATGATGGTAAGCCTGACTTAGAATATACAATGAACAATAAAATTATTGCTCTTGATGGTTATAACGAGAATGATTCCGAAGGCTCTTATATAAGAATGAAGTTTAATAATAAAGAAGTGCTACTAAAAATGCAAAAGCAAAATACTTCAAAACTAAAAAGAGTATATTCCAACAATGAATATACAGTGACATTTTATGAAATAGTATTTGGGGCATACATTGATGAAGTTGACCCAGAAATTAATGGCAAATTATTAATTCAAACTAAGTCAGAACAAAACACTATCTTATTTAAAGGTAGTGATACATTCTAGTAAAAAATGTCAAGAAGTAGGCAATGATTAAATACCAGCCCATAACAACACATTTGAGAATATGGCGGGATTAGTG
>Ga0335396_10004360_pt1 | contig 15426 bp, 13 predicted proteins | sample FRY02_FD_205743 | JGI IMG/M metagenome (GOLD analysis project Ga0335396, IMG submission 205743) | Freshwater microbial communities from Lake Fryxell liftoff mats and glacier meltwater in Antarctica - FRY-02 (spades assembly) (version 2) | ecosystem: Environmental > Aquatic > Freshwater > Ice >... | reverse complement strand
AGCATGATATTCCGATCAACCTATCACTGAATATTTTGAAATACTTTCAGTTCAATTCCGGAATGCAATATAGTGAGAAATGGTATTTACAAACAATAAATAGAAGACTTGATCCTGTTGCCTCAGGATTTGCACCGGTTACTGATACTATTCAGGGCTTTAGCAGAGTATATGATTATAATTTAAATACCGGATTAGCTACTAAGTTATACGGTAAATACAATTTTAAAAAAGGAAACTTAATGGCATTGAGGCATATTATCACCCCCTCTGTCAATTTTAACTACCGTCCAGATTTCGGTTCTGATCGCTTTGGTTATTTCCGAAATATTGAAGGAGATACATCAAGGGTAACTGGTAGGTATTCAATATATGATAATGCAGTTTTTGGTTCCCCATCTGCAGGTAAAGTAGCAGGAATTGGATTTAGTTTCGATAATAATATTGAAGCTAAAGTTAGGTCAACAGCAGATTCATCTAAGAATTCTGTGAATATCCCAATCTTACAAAGTTTAACTTTCTCGGGTAATTATAATTTTGCTGCCGAGAATTTCAAACTTTCTACCATTGGTTTTTCAGGAAGAACAGCATTTTTTAAAGAAAAAATTGGAATTAATTTCTTTGGGACACTAGATCCTTATCAACTTGATAAGGATGGAAATAGAATTGATGCATTCACTTTAAAATCAGGAAGTCCTGCAAGATTAACCAATTTTGGATTATCAACCGACTTCAGCTTTAACTCGAACGCTGCCAAGAACAGAAATGAAAATTTGAAAGAAATAGATAAAACAAAGCAAAATTTATCAACAAGGCAGCAAGATGAATTAAACGCAATAAGCAGGGATCCAAATGCATTTGTTGATTTCAAGATCCCTTGGAATGTTAGTGCATCTTACAGCTTTAACTACTCAAAGAATGGACTCCAATCAAATATCTCGAATACGTTGAATGTTTTCGGCGATCTTAATGTAACCCCTAAATGGAAGGTGCAATACACCTCTGGTTACGATTTTCAGACTAATAAACTTAGTTTAACCCAATTTTCTATTTATCGGGACCTACATTGCTGGGATCTTTCATTTAGATGGTCGCCAATCGGAGCTTTCAAATTCTATAGCGTTGATTTAAGAGTTAAAGCTTCAATACTTCAAGATCTTAAACTCAGCAAACGGCGCGATTTCTATAACAATTTTTAATATGAGAGCAGAAATAATTACTATTGGAGATGAAATTCTGATTGGACAGATAGTTGATACAAACTCAGCTTGGATGGCCCAAAAGCTTAATCTTGCAGGAATACAGGTTAAACAGATATCTTCAGTTTCAGATGACCGTCAACATATTCTGGAGGCTTTGCATGAGTCTGAAAGCAGAGCAGACCTTATCCTGATCACTGGCGGTCTGGGACCCACAAAAGACGATATCACTAAAAACACCCTTGCAGAATATTTTAATACAGGATTTCGATTAGACGAGGATGCTTTAGAAAACGTGAAGCGCATTTTCTCAAGGTATAAAGCTCCTTTACTTGAAACCAATATTAAGCAGGCGGAAGTTCTTGAAAATTGCACTACGCTTCTTAATAAAAATGGCACTGCCCCCGGAATGTGGATAGAGCATGAGGGTAAAATATATGTGTCAATGCCAGGTGTTCCATACGAAATGATGTATATGATGGAAGAGCAGGTAATTCCAAAAATCAAGGGTGCATTCCATTTACCGGTAATTCTCCATCATACAATTCTAACGGCAGGGATCGGTGAATCTAGCCTAGCTGAGCTAATTGCGTCTGTTGAAGACTCGCTTCCTGCACATATTAAATTGGCTTATCTGCCTAAACTGGGTACAGTTCGAATCCGCTTAAGCGGAAACGGGCAAGAAGAAGATCTACTAAATCAAGAAATTAGTACTTATGCTAAAAGAATTGTTGATCTGATAGCTGAATTTGTAATGTCAGAAAATGATACCCCGATAGAAAAGGTAATTTTAGATTATATGGAGTCAAAAAATCTGACTTTATCAATTGCAGAAAGCTGTACAGGGGGGTATATTTCCCATCAATTGACTCAACATCCAGACAGCAGTAAAGTATTTTTAGGCGGAGCTGTTACCTATTCTAATTCTCTAAAAATTAGCATACTAAGTGTTTCAGAGAAAACACTTATAAATTTTGGTGCAGTAAGTGAAGAAACTGTAAAAGAAATGTCCGAAGGTGCACGTTCAGCCTTTCATTCTGATTATTCTATTGCAGTTAGCGGAATTGCGGGTCCTGAGGGAGGAAGCGAAGAAAAACCTGTAGGAACAATCTGGATTGCAGTTACTGGTAAGTCGAAGACTATTGCAATGAAATTCAACTTTGGTAATAAAAGGATCCAAAATATTGAAAGGTCAGGAACCACAGCCCTCACATTACTATATAAATTGATTAAAGAGGAACAGGTTTATTGAAAAAGTTTAATTTTGCATTAAGATAACCAATTCTTTAAAATAATCTTAAATGGCCTTATACGAATTAGTACTTCCAAAAATGGGGGAGAGTGTTGCCGAAGCTACAATCATAAAATGGGTTAAAAAGCCTGGCGAACAGATTGAAATTGATGAATCTGTATTGGAAATTGCTACTGACAAGGTCGATTCTGAAGTACCATCGCCAGTTTCAGGAACACTGCGCGAAATTTTTTTTAAAGAAGATGAAATAGTTCAAGTTGGTGCGATTATCGCAACTATCGAAACTGAAGCTATTGAAATTCAGAAAGAAACCCCTCCTTCAACACAACAGCTAACACCAGAATTAAGGATAGAAATCGAGGAACATGTTCAAAGAGACGGAATTCCAAATTTAGAGAATTCGGATCAAGAGGAAAGGATAAAACCCATTGATTTTAGTAGTTCAACGCGTTTTTATTCTCCATTGGTAAAAAGTATGGCTGCAGAAGAAGGTATAAGTTCTGCCGAATTAGATAAGATTAAAGGAACAGGTTCCGAAGGTAGGGTTACCAAAAATGATATTATCGATTTTATAAGTTCTGGCAAAACTGAACAAAAGATTGAAATAACTAAGGCCTCACCCTTGTCTATTACAGCACCTGAACCGATTCAAGAAAGAAGAACTTCCTCTGTTTCTGTATCAGGAGGGGATGAAATCATAGAAATGGATCGCATGCGCAAGCTGATTGCTGATCACATGGTAATGAGCACACAGACTTCTGCACACGTTACTTCATTTGTTGAGGCTGATGTAACTAATCTCGTCCAATGGCGGGATCGCATAAAAAATTCATTTGAGAAGCGAGAAGGAGAGAAGATCACATTTACTCCAATTTTTATAGAAGCTGTTGCAAAAGCGATAAAAGATCTTCCAATGATCAATATCTCAGTTAATGGAACACAGATAATTAAGAAACGAGATATCAATATTGGAATGGCTGCCGCACTTCCAAGTGGTAATTTGATTGTACCAGTCATAAAAAATGCAGATCAACTGAATCTCTTAGGTATCACTAAGGCAGTAAACGATCTTGCAAGCCGTGCCGTCTTTCAAAATTAAAGCCGGATGAAACGCAAGGCGGGACATTTACTCTGACAAATTTGGGCACCTTTGGTAATATTATGGGCACACCAATTATTAATCAGCCACAAGTTGCGGTATTGGCTGTAGGAGCTATTAAAAAGAAACCTGCAGTGATTGAAACTGAATTTGGCGATGTAATTGCTATAAGGCATATGATGTTTCTTTCGCTTTCGTATGATCATCGAGTTGTTGATGGCTCATTAGGAGGCTCATTCGTACGCAGGGTTGCAGATCACCTTGAGTCTTGGGATATTAATCGTGAGATATAGGAATTATGATGCGTTTTTGATTTAAATCAGAAGATTCTATATTATTTTATTTATCACAACCTATAGTCAAATGAAAAACAGCAAAATTTTGGTGCTTGCAATATTTTTAATATTGTTGAATTCATTTTATGCATCATCTCAACCAAAATTTCCGTTTCAAGCACAAATTGCATCTTTTCTAAAGCAGGATAGCTTAGAATTTCCTCCAAAAGATGCAATACTTTTCGTGGGCAGCTCGTCTTTTACAAACTGGAAAGATGTACAAGAATATTTTCCTGAGTACAAGATCATAAACCGTGGATTTGGCGGATCAAGCCTGCCTGATGTAATTCTTTATGCTCCCGACATCATTTTTCCTTATAAACCCTCCCAAATACTCATCTATTGTGGAGAGAATGACTTTCCATCAGGAACTAATACAACGGCAGATACTATTTTCAATCGTTTTACCAGATTGCATGCTATGATCAGAACTGCGCTTCCTAAAACTGAGATAATTTATGTCTCAATGAAACCAAGCATTTCAAGGTTAATATACCTTTCTGAAATGCGGCGTGCGAATGAAATGATTAGAACATTCCAGAAGAAACATAGAAAATCCGGGTTTATAGACGTTTATACAAAAATGATACTTGCCGATGGGAGTCCAATGCCTGATATTTTCCTTAAAGATCAATTGCATATGAACAAGAATGGCTATCTGATTTGGCAAAAAGCAATAAAACCATATCTTAAGAAATAAAAAAGATCCCCCAATTAAGAAAGATTTTCATTTATTAATTTCCCTTAAGCTTTTCGAGTTTTATCCGTTTAAGTTCCTCAAATTTCTCAGTTAATGCACCAGCCTGTGCCAAAAATGCACCATCGTTGAGTATTTCCTGTTTCTTTTCTATCAATTCACTAATTTTTACACCACCCAGTATATAGCTAAGTTCAATACTTTTATGCTGTTCAGCGATGAATTCAAAATGAATATTTTTTACCAAGTTTTCATGATTATAGCGTATGTAAACCGGTATGATATGATCATTTTGAAGCTTTAATTTCTTATCATGATGATATTTCTTGTATTCATATCGGTAATCATATCGTAAGGCTGCTACATCTGATAATACAGCAGATCCGGTTGGATGACCACCTGCGCCTTTTCCGTAAAATAATTGCTGGTCTGCGAATGCAGCCTTAACCGATACCGCATTATATTCATTCTCAACATTATATAGAAAATCACTTTTAGGAACAAGCTTCGGGATTACATATAATGCAAGATCCTTCTCGTCAAGTTTTTTGGCAGTTGGTACCAGTTTAATTTTTAACTGATGCTCTTGAGCAAAATGAAGGTCTGCAGCAGTAAAATTCTGAATTCCTATGTTTAATACTTCTTCAGGCTTTACAAAAACTCCGTATGCATGGGCTGCAGCAATAACAAGTTTGTATTTTGGATCATAACCTTCAACATCAAGGATGGGATCTTTTTCAGCAAAACCAAGTTCCTGAGCCTGTTTCAGGGCCTCTGTGTATTCCAAGCCCTCATTTGCAATCTTTGAAAGTATAAAGTTTGAAGATCCGTTAAAAATACCACTGATAGAATGAAGTAATTCATTATCGTAATACTCCTCTAGATTTCTTATGATCGGAATACTTCCACAAACAGCACCTTCATACAAAAGCGAGGTATGATACTTCTCTTGGAGTTGAACCAATTCATCCAAATGCTCTGCAATCATCTTTTTATTTGCAGAAACTACATTTTTGCCGCTCTTTAGTGCCTTGGTAACAATCTCATAAGCTGCATCAGCATCATTGATTAATTCTATAATAGTATTTATGTCCGAATCGTTTAAAATATCATCTGGATTAGTTGTAAATAGGTGATTCGGAAGAATTCTTTCCTTTTCAGGATTTTTAATTGCAATTTTTTTAATCTCGATATTCAGATCTTTCGTACTTATAATATCATGTAAACCTTGGCCAACAACTCCAAAGCCAAATAATCCTATGGTTAATCTTTTACTCATTTTTTGATTTATGCTATTTTATGCAGACTTATTACGTTATTATCAGAATCAGCAGATTTAAAAAAAGTTCCTATTTCCTTTGTTAAAATTTCAGTTTCAACTAAAAATCCATCATGACCGTAAAAGGAATTTAGCTCAGTAAAACGGGCATTTGGAATATGATTTGCCAGAAATTGCTGTTCTTCAATTGGGAAAAGCAGATCGTTCTTAATACCAATAACCAATGTTTTAGCCTGAATTAATTTTAAAGCATCTTCAATGGAATTTCTATTACGCCCAACATGATGACTATCCATTGCCTTAGTCAAATACCAATAACTATATGCGTTGAAACGGTTCACCAATTTTTCGCCCTGATAATTCTGATAGGAAGATGCCTTAAAATCAGTTATCTTATCTGTACTTACTTCCATCTGGGTTGTGGCATATGTCCCATAAGTACGGTAAGATAATAAAGCAATACTACGAGCAACTTTCAATCCTTTTTTACCACCTTCCGGTGATTGGGCATAAAAGGTACGATCGGCAGTAATTGCCAAACGCTGACTTTCATTAAATGCAATTCCCCATGCTGAATGCTGCGCATTTGTTGCCACTAAAACGAGTTTTTTTACTCGTTTAGGCTCTATTATTGCCCATTCCATGGCCTGTTGGCCACCTAATGAACCACCGATTAACAGTCCAATCTGAGGTAGGCCCAAATGGTCAGCCAATAATTTATGCGCTGCTGCAAGATCACGAACCGTAAAATCGGGAAAGGATAGAAAATAGGGAAGTCCGGTTGCATTGTTTAGGCTCAATGGACTAGTGCTGCCATAATGTGATCCGACCACATTCGCACAAACAATAAAGTGTTCCCTGGGATTAAACAAACAATTATCTCCAAAAAGTCCTTTCCACCAGTCAAATACGTCAGAATTTGCAGTCAGAGCATGACAAACCCAAATCACATTATCCTTTTTGGAATTTAATGCACCAAAAGTATGATAAGCGATCTCAATATCCTTTAACTTTTGGCCACTTTCAAGCAGAAAAGGCTTTTTGTGTTTATAGATAGCTTCTATATTCATATTACTTTGACCTCCCCAGGCTGAAATACAGATCGGGGAGGTCTTTTTATTCTTGATTAATAGCTTCTTATTATTTTATAGCTGCAAAAGCCTGTTCTAGGTCAGCTTTGATATCATCAATATGTTCAATGCCTACTGAGACTCTTAATGATGATGGTTTAACTCCTGCTGCCAATTGCTCGGCATCATTTAATTGTTGATGAGTAGTAGCACTTGGCTGAATAATAAGAGTTTTGGTATCCCCAACATTGGCCAAGTGACTAATCAGCTTAAGATTATCGACAAATTTAATAGCAGCTTCTTTTCCACCCTTAACTTCGAATGAAAGAACAGCACCAAAGCCATTTTTTAGATATTTTTTAGCTCTTTGGTGCGTTGGATTGCTTTCTAAACCTGGATATAGAACTTTATCAACCTGAGGATGACTCTCAAGCCATTTGGCTAGTTCCAACGCATTATCCACATGGCGTTGAACACGAAGTGATAGAGTCTCAAGACCTTGAATCAACAGGAATGAGTTAAACGGAGACTGGGAAGGTCCAAAATCACGTAAACCTTCTACACGGGCGCGAATAATAAACTGTATGTTTCCAAAAGGACCTCCAATACCAAATACACTGTTGAATACTAAACCATGATAACCTTCTGAAGGTTCAATAAACTGGGAGAATTTACCATTACCCCAATTATAATTTCCGCCATCTACAATTACCCCACCAATACTTGTCCCATGTCCTCCAATCCATTTTGTTGCTGATTGTACTACCACATTAGCACCATGTTCAAGCGGACGGAAAAGGTAACCTGCTGCACCGAAAGTATTATCTACAATTAATGGAAGATCATGCTTTTTGGCAATCTCTGCAATCTTCTCAAAGTCAGGTATGCTAAAACTTGGATTTCCTATTGTTTCAAGATAGATGGCCTTGGTTTTATCATTTATTAATGAATCAATACTTTGGGGATCATCCCCATTGGCAAATCGTGCTTCGATACCAAGGCGTTTAAATGCAACCTTAAATTGGTTATAGGAACCCCCATAAAGGAATGAAGAAGTTACAAAATTATCACCTGCCTGAAGAATATTATTCAATGCAATGAATTGGGCAGCCTGACCAGAAGAAACAGCCAATGCTGCAACGCCTCCTTCAAGTGCAGCTACTCGTTTTTCGAATACATCTGTTGTAGGGTTCATCAGACGGGTATAAATATTCCCAAATTCTTTCAGGGCAAACAGATTTGCACCATGTTCTGAACTGTTAAAAACGTAAGACGTAGTCTGATAAATTGGTACGGCACGTGATCCTGTTGTAGGATCAACTTCCTGACCTGCATGAATCTGTAAAGTTTCGAATTTTAAATTTTGTGCTGACATAATTATTAAATGTTAGGTTTAAGTACTAATAAACTAAAGTGTTGTAAAAAGAAATCTTAATTGATGAAATGATTGTTTTGCAATATATCAAGGTGAAAAACCTCAGGTATAGAACTAACAACAATGAGTTACGGTCATGCACATACAATAATAAGTTGACGATGCAGAATGATAAGGGATTGGAGATGAGATTGTAAATTCCGATTTCGGAAGTACAGAATCTGAAGTTTGTTCTTTTTTCATTTTCAATATGAATTTATAGTTCCCCTTTCGGGACAGGAATTGGCACCTTCCCCGAAACCGATCGGGGGGTTGTCAGTGGGTCATAGAGCCTGATCTCTCGCCACTTCTGTATAAATCAATAAAGCGATTTTATTGAAGACAGATTGGTATTGCTACCAAATATTATTTCAAATATAGGAGTATGGATATATTCAAACCAAATTAAATTTTTATTGTTTTTTCAACTAACTGATTTTCAATAAATTAAATTTTAATTTTACCCTAATGCCTGCTTCAGATCCTGAATCAAATCTTCATAATTCTCCAAACCTACAGATATTCGTATAAGATTTTGAGGTGTTTTTGTTTCCGGTCCTTCAATAGATGCACGGTGTTCAATAAGGCTTTCAACGCCACCTAGACTAGTTGCCTGAGTAAATACCTTCACCGAATTAGCAACTTTTCGGGCTTCTATAGCTCCACCTTTTACCAGAAATGATAACATTCCTCCAAAAGCACTCATCTGACTTTTTGCAATTTCATGACCCGGATGATTCTTCAAACCCGGGTAAAAGACCTTTTCTACTTCCTTGTGAGATTCTAAAAATTCGGCAACAAGGCCTGCATTGTATGCATGTCCGCGCATACGATAAGGAAGTGTTTTAATGCCCCTTACAGTCAGATAGCAATCAAATGGAGAAGGAACCGCACCAGAAAGAACCTGTACATTCCTAACTTTCTTCCAGAAATCATCTATTTTCTTACTTGCCAATACTCCACCTATCACATCACTGTGTCCACCAAAATATTTAGTAGATGAATGCATAACCAAATCACAACCCAAATCCAGTGGTCTTTGGAAAATTGGGCTACTAAATGTGTTATCACAAGCAACCATAATTTTGTTTGCTTTGGCCAGTTTGGTTATTGCTTTAAGATCAGAAATTTTTAAAAGTGGATTGGAAGGTGTTTCAACCCATATCAAGCGAGTGTTTGGTTTAATAGCATTTTTAATAGCATTAATATTGGATAGATCAATAAAGCTAACCTCAATAATTCCTTCAAAAACCTGTATCAATTGATTCCTTAAACCATGATACATGTCATCAGGGGCAATAACATGCGAATTCGGCCCCAAAGCCTGAAATATAGCAGCACCTGCTGCATTTCCGGAGGAAAAGGCAGCGGCATCTTTGGCTCCTTCAAGTTTGGCAACAACATTTTCTAGTGATTTTCTGTTGGGATTATCTGCCCTCGAATAGATGAATCCTCCGGGGTATCCGCCATCTTCACCCCGTTCAAAAGTAGAAGATAGGGTAATAGGCTGAATAGCAGCCCCTGTATTTCCATCTATTTTATTGCCAGCATGGATAGCTATAGTTTCTATTTTCATTTATTTATTTTAATGGTAATGAAGCTATCATGATTTAGTATTCATATCCCTTTGCAGGTTTTAGCAAAATCATGGTGGTTTCATTTTATGTTCAATACCTGTAGAGTAAAGAAAATTTGTTCAAGTTAATTAAAGAATAAAAATTGGACTCTATTTTTTACATTAAATTACAATGGAATGTAATTTAATGTAATCAGAATTCTAATTAGGATTTATTTCAAATGCTTTTACTTGGAAATGATAATGAATCTATACATTTCCGTATTTTTGTGCAAAGAAAATAATGAGCCAGAAATTAAACTTAGACCTGCTTTTACTAGACAAGTACCTTTCTGTTGAATTAAGATCAATCGCAGAAAAAGTTAAGTTAAATGAACGTATTTCCTTCGATGAAGGTATTTTGCTTTATGAAAAAGCGGAACTTGGATATCTGGGTGTTCTTGCCAATTATATTCGTGAAAAGCGTCATGGCGGTAAAACTTATTTTAACCGCAATTTTCACATTGAACCTACAAATCTTTGTGTTTACGACTGTAAATTCTGTTCCTATTCTGTTCTGATTAAAGAAAAATCGCAAGGTTGGGAATATACCATGGAGGAGATGATGCAAATTGTCAAGAAATACGATTCTGAACCTGTGACAGAAGTTCATCTGGTTGGCGGCGTATTACCTCAATACGATGTCAAATTTTATTCTGAGCTCTTTACAGCAATACATAAGCATCGTCCCGGACTCCACGTAAAAGCTTTAACCCCGGTTGAGTACCATTACATCTTTAAAAAAGCAAAGATCGATTATGCTTCTGGAATGAAATTAATGAAAGAAGCCGGTTTAGATTCAATCCCAGGAGGTGGTGCTGAAATATTCCATCCTGAGATTAGGCAACAGATTGCTAAAGATAAATGTACCGGTGAACAGTGGCTACAGATCCATGAAGAATGGCATAAATTAGGGATGCGATCCAACGCCACTATGCTTTATGGGCATATTGAAGAATTCAAGCATCGTGTTGACCATATGGAGCAGCTTCGCGCATTGCAGGACAGGACAGGCGGATTTCAAACCTTCATCCCTTTAAAGTTCCGAAATCAGGATAATCAGATGTCCCATATTCCTGAGGTTTCGGTTATTGAAGACCTTAGAAATTATGCAATCTCACGTATTTATCTTGATAATTTTGATCATATAAAAGCATATTGGGCAATGATAAGCCGAAGTACAGCCCAATTATCCCTAAATTTTGGGGTGGATGACATCGATGGAACGCTTGATGATACCACAAAGATTTATTCAATGGCAGGTGCTGAGGAGCAGAATCCAGCTATGAGCACACAAGAATTGGTCGAACTAATCAAACAGGTTGGCAGAGACCCTCTTGAACGGGATACACTTTATAATGTAATAACTGATTATAAAGATTACAAGTTCCCTGAAGAAGAAAAGCCCAAATTTTATAAGTTACCTGTTCTGAATTGAAGAAAACAATATACATTATTCGACATGGTGAAACAGACCTTAATAAACTGGGAATAGTTCAAGGGAGGGGAATGGACTCAATTTTGAATGAAAAGGGATTAGAGCAGGCTGAAGCTTTCTATCAGGCATATAAAAATATACCCTTCGATAAAATTTATACCTCCACCTTAAAAAGAACACACCAAACAGTTCAAAAATTTATAGCTAATAACATTCCATGGATACAATATCCGGGTCTTGATGAGCTGGGATGGGGCATTCACGAGGGACAGGAGAGTACTGAAGAGTTAATCTCTTATTTTCAAACACTGGTAAGCCAATGGAGGGGGGGTGAACTTCATCATAAATTTGAAAGAGGCGAAAGTCCGTTAGAGGTAAAAGAAAGACAACTAATAGTTCTAGAGCACCTGATTGAAGAAAATAATGATCAGCTTATTTTGATTTGTATGCATGGACGTGCAATGCGTTTATTTCTCTGTCTGTTAACCGATCGTCCGCTTGAAGAAATGGATAATTTTCCACATTCCAATACCACCCTCTACAAATTGGGATATGATGGCAAGCAATTTCATATCCTAGATTTTAATGATACAACCCATTTAAACAAGCCATATTAGTTTTGACTAAAATAAAGGTTTCTGCTGTTAGCTATACAAACTCTAAGCCATTTGTTTACGGAATTATGCATTCCGATATTTTGAATCAAATAAATCTTAGCTTAGATATTCCTTCAGTTTGTGCCAATAAATTAATTGAAAATCAAGTAGATATAGGTTTAGTTCCTGTTGCAGCTTTACTCCATATCAAAAATTATCAGATCATTTCAAATTACTGTATTGGAGCCAAAGGAAACGTTGATTCTGTTTTTATTTTCAGCAACAAACCTATTCAGGAGATAAAAACATTACAGCTTGATGCCCAATCCCGTACTTCCAATAATCTATCAAAGGTATTATTGAAATATCACTGGAAAATTAATCCTGAATTAGTTAATACTGAAATGGCTGATGCATTTGTCCAGATAGGCGACCGGACTTTCTCAAACAGGAATCATTATCCATATCAGTATGACCTAGCATCGGAATGGTATAAATTTACTGGATTACCCTTTGTTTTTGCCGTATGGGCATCTAATAAGCCAATTGCTGAGGATTTTAAAATTGATTTTAACGCAGCCTTAAAATTTGGTCTGGATAACCGGCGGCAGTTAATTGCAAGTTTGGCTAAGGTTGAGAATCTTGATTTGGAAGATTACCTTATGAATAAGATCGATTTTGACCTTAATGAGCCAAAACTTATTGCCTTAGCTAAGTTTCATGAATTAATCAGAACACTATAATCTACTCAAAACTAGTTCAATTGCATGGTTTATGATTTTTGTGGGATTTGCAGAAAACTCAAATTTCAGTCTACTTGCCAATATGGCATTTACAGATAAGGCTTTATGCCCTAAGACTCTTGAAAGCGCATAAATACCCGCTGTCTCCATCTCAAGGTTAGTGATCCTGTATTTTCCGGTAGAGAATGATCTGATATCATCAATTAAACCCGGGAACGAAGCTTTAGCACGGACCTGTCTACCCTGAGGAGCATAAAACCCCGGAGCAGTCACCGTTATTCCACGTTCTAGGCCCTTACCGATATTTTCTATTAAATCATAATCTGCCGCCGCAATATAGGGTGAAATACCTTTAAAATGATGAAAGTGTGATTTAAGCGCATCGAGAATTATGTGTTCATCACCCGATAGCTGATGAAGATAATATTGCATGAGTGAATCAAATCCTACACCGTACTCAGAAACCATAATACTACCAATCTGAATATCTTCTTGGACTGCACCGGACGTTCCAATCCGAATAATGTTCAGGCTTTTAAGAATTGGCTTTACCGTTCTTGTGTTAAAATCAATGTTCACAAGGGCATCAAGCTCATTGAATACAATATCAATATTATCTGTGCCTATTCCGGTAGAAAGAACTGTAATCCTACGGGAACCAAGGTAACCGGTATGGCTGATAAATTCACGTTTACCTTTCTTTAATTCAATATGATCAAAATGTCTACTAACCTCAGAAACCCGATCAGGATCACCTACAGTAATAACCGTGTCAGCAATGTCTTCAGGCATTAAATTCAAATGGTAAATACTACCATCCTGATTAATTATCAAATCAGCCTCTGAAATTTTATTCATTACCTTGGTTCAATTACTATTTCCACTTCAAACCCTCAACTTTTCCGAATCTCTCGAGTATTTTATTTGATGATGCCCAAACATAATCCTAAATATTGAATTCACGGTTTTCTTTATAATATTAGCATTTTTAACAGCTTCAATTGTAGCTGATTTATAGGCATTAATCAAGCCGGGAACTCCTAGCATTGATGTCTTTCTTTGGGGTGCTAAGCTTTTAAGAAAGTTATAATCTCCTTAATGTCATTTTCAGAAATAATAGGGTAGAGGTAAGTGATAAATTTACTTCCTTATATCTCGGAATAAACCTTTTGATGGGTAAATAATGGTTTTATAAGTGTCGTCAAAAAGCATAGAAAAAATTATTACGCCATAGCAAGGGTTAGAATTGAAATCAGTGCCAAAATAATTCCGGCATAATTTAAGCGGCTTAGTTTCTCCCGAAATAGTAATACCCCAACTGCTGAACCAAGCAAAATTACACCAATATTCATTGCAGAAAATACGAGAGAGGGTTGTTTGGATAAAGTCTGATGGGCTTTCAGGTAAAATACAATATTTCCGAAATTGGCAATTCCAAGAATCCAGCCACAAATAAAATTGATTATAGTCAGTTTTAATCCGTTTTTAAGCATCTGATATAAAAGATATAAAACAGAAATTATGAATGCCAAAGTAAAAACCACCAGTAGGGAAGAAGTAAATGGAATATTTTCAATTCTGGCAATCTGTTTGAACAGAATATCGATAATCCCCATACCAATGAATACAATTAGGGGATAAATCCAGTAGGAATGTGAATTTTCTGTTTGCTTCTGCCAAGGAATAGAAAAAATTATTGCGATAAAGGCAATCACAATTCCTGTAATTTTTATTAATGAATAGGCTTCATTAAATATTAGAAAGGCTGCCAGCACGGGTATAAAAAGTGATAAACGCTGAGCAACATCGGTTTTGACAATCCCAGTATATTGAACAGAAAAGGCTAATACCAAAAAAAATGACGGTAATAATAGCCCCAAAGCGATGTAAACCGGATATAAAGTTTCGCTAAACTCTGGAATCTCCGGTTTAAAAATTAACCAGGTCAGAATGCCGGCGATGGAATAATTCCATGCAATAGCCTGTCGGGTATCTATTTCATATCGTTTTGCCAGCTTCAGTAAGACAGATACAAATACGCTACAACAAACACTTAGAAAGATATAAATCATATTATTGTTTATTTTCCCAAATGTTCAGCACATCCGGTCCTACTGTTTGTGTTTCAATTGGCTTATTCGGTAATATAGGGGCAGAAATACCTGAGTTCCAGTTCTGTGGTCCGGTAAAAACACGCGCTTCATCCCATAACCCAGCCTTTATAAAGAGATTTAGCGTTTCAGCACCGCCTTCAACGATTAAAGATTGAATATCCATCAGGTAGAGCTGGTAAGCAATCAATTGAGGAAGTAAATTATCAAAATCTTCTAGTTCCAGGTATTTGATTCTATCTACCAAATCTGTTTTTTGCTCATTGAAGATAATGGTATCCTGACTCTGATCAAAAACATTAAGATCTTCTGGCAGTTCCAGTCGTCTGTCAATTACTATTCGTATCGGGTCTTTGCCCGGCCATTCACGGCTATTCAATCGGGGATTATCAGCTATTACCGTATTCTTTCCAACTAATACCGCATCCTCTTCAGTCCTCCAGCGATGAACTAATTGCCTGGAATTTTGTGAACTTATCCATTTCTGTGACCGGTCAATAGGTGCAAAAAAACCATCTGCTGTTTGCGCCCATTTTAAAATAATATATGGTCTTTGCTTTTGTATTCGGGTAAAGAAT
>Ga0335396_10004337_pt1 | contig 15466 bp, 20 predicted proteins | sample FRY02_FD_205743 | JGI IMG/M metagenome (GOLD analysis project Ga0335396, IMG submission 205743) | Freshwater microbial communities from Lake Fryxell liftoff mats and glacier meltwater in Antarctica - FRY-02 (spades assembly) (version 2) | ecosystem: Environmental > Aquatic > Freshwater > Ice >... | reverse complement strand
TCACCGTCTCCCGCGTGCATGAACTGCTGCCGTGGAATTGGAAGGCTGAAGTAAAAGCCGTCAAGGCCGCGTAGCCGCGGCTCCCGCCGGATGCTTACGTTCAGTCTTCTTTTTTTGGTTTATCCGGCCGGAGCGTCACTTGTAATGGGTAATTAGCTCAACGGCTGTTTTCGACGGCAACGGAATGCAACCAATACCGCGTATGCCGCCGCTCCCCGGTCCGGTTCATCGCCCCCACCTCCACGAGGTCCTGGAGGTCCCGGGTCGTGGTCGCGCGCGATGTGCCGGTGATGGCGATGTAATTCTCGGCGCTGAGGCCACCTTTGAACCCCTCGGGCCCCTCTCGGAACATGCGCTCAATGGCCTTGGTCTGGCGGTCGTTCAGCCGGTCGCGGAACTGATCGTAAAACTTCGCCTTGGCGATGAAGAAGGCAACCCGCGTCAGTGTGACCTGCTGCGCGTTCAGCACCGTCTCGCCGAACCACAACAACCACGTGGTCACATCCAGCGTCTTCTGGTGGGCTTCGAGCTGATCGTAGTAGCCCTTCCTATCCCGTTCAATCGTGTAGGCCAGCGCGATTAGGCTCGGCTGGCCTATGTTTTGGGCGAGGGACTTTTCGGCCAGCGCGCGCCCGAGGCGACCATTGCCATCTTCGAAGGGATGGATGCTCTCGAACCATAGATGCCCAAGCGCTGCCCTCGTCAGTGCTGGTAAGGGCGTGGGCCCGTCTGGCGCCGTGCGGTTAAACCAGTCGACTAAGACGTCCATCTCGCCTTGTACCTGCGCCGAGGGTGGGGCTTCGAAATGCACCGTCGGTCGGTCGAGGCGGCCGGACACGATCTGCATCGCATCATTATGCCGACGGTAGGCACCAATCGTCTCGAGACCGCGATCATGGGACAGGAGCATCCCGTGCCAGCGGCAGAGGGTGTGGTGGGTGAGAGGTGCTGCATAGTTCGAATAGACGTCGACCATCATTTCGGCGATGCCCTGCTCCCGAGGCCTTCTTGGTGCACCGTCAACGGCGAGGCCGAATTGCCGCCGCAAGGACGACTGGACACTCGAGCGGTCCAGGACCTCGCCCTCGATTGCACTTGTGCGCATCGCTTCCTCGCTCAGAAGCTCAATGCGCAGCCTATCGCGCTCACCGCCGGTAATATGACGCACGGCGCCGAGGATCTCGCCGGACGCCAGCAGAAACCGCCGCTCGAATGGTTCGACAGCGGTGTTGTCATAGCCGAAATTCGGCCAGTCGGGGTGTGTCCAGTTCCAGCGCATGAGGTATAGAGCTCCTTTCTATAACTCACTATGAGGCACTTATGTGATTTATGGAAGTCAGTTCTATACATCACCGGAGCAGCCCTAGGGGGACATCTCCACATAAAGAACCCAATCAGCCTCGCTGAATCAACCCGGGCGAGTGTCAGGCGGTCTCGAACATGGGCTCGTAGCGCACCTCGGCCATGGCATTGGTCAACCATGCCGGTTGTAGGTCGCCGTTGTTCCACTGGTAAAGATAGCCAACCAAGTTGTCGGTCTTCTTGCAGAGAATGCGCATGATCGGTTCGCCGGTCAGGCGGGTCTTAGGGGTCACGTCAAATTCGACTGCCGTTGCCCGCTGTTTCTTCTTCTGTGCCAACTGTGATCTCCTGAACTCAATGTGTTTTGGGGGGGCATTTTCCCCGCTGCCACCTGTCGTCGTTCCACACGCCAAACGGGGCAGTGGATGACATTCGTGGGCGTTCTCTTGCTACTCCCGGTTGTAGGCGCTAAATGCTGTCGCCAAATCAACAGGTCACGTCCTATTACGAAAACATCCGAATCATGACGAAAAGTTTTCCCGTATGTCACTGAAAAAGAATGGAAAATTTTTTCTCCTACCAGAGAGAAAAGAGGAAGATTTCAAGGTGCTGTTTGCGCGTGTGGCCGCAACTGGTGTTGGGCGACCCGTCGACAAGGATGGCTGCCCACAAGGTCCATGGACACCCGACCTGCTGGTGGACGCTATCTCTGAAATCGAAGCCAACCGGGCCGGCATCGAATTGCGCACGGTTCAGCTTTGGTTCGAGAACAACGAAAAGGGAATAAGTGCCAATAACATCCGTTGGCTTGCGAGGGTGCTAGGCTGCAATGATCCCCAACCTTGCCATCGTCACCCAGACCATCCCCGCTCTCGATGAAATCTACGGTGAAAATACCCGCCGCTCGCTGCAAGGTGGCGCAGGCGTGAAGCTTTACCTCACACCTTCGGAGCAGAAAACCATCGAGGAACTCAGCCAGGCCGTGGGCCAGACCACTAAGCGGGTGATCACGCGCTCCCGCGCCGTGGGGCGAAACCCCTTCGAGGGGCGCAGTGTCTCTGAGCGGACCGAGGATACGCCTCTTCTGACCGAGGATCAGGCTCGGCGCATGGACTTGGACGAGGTGATCCTGGTGATCGACGCGCAGATGCCGATCCGGGCGCGGCGGATCAAGTACTTTGAGGATCCGGCGCTGAAGGTGCTGCATGCGGGGCAGGTTGGCAGTTTCCCCTACCCGGACGAGGACCGCTTGCGCCGCGATCGGCAGATGTCCGAGACCCGCGAGACTGTCGAGAAGCTGAAGCAGGAGTTGCAGGAAGTTCGGGCAGCCGCAGGGGCGCAGGGCGCTGCACCCCGGACAACGACCGATACGGTCGAAGCCCCAAGTAAAGCAGCTCTTGTTTCCCGGGCACGTGGTCGGGCGGCACGCGCAGCGGCCAGCGGTACTGGCCGTGGCCAGCTGTCGCTCGATCTTTCAGGGCTGGGGATTAAGGACAACAACACACCAGAATTGGCCGCGGCTGTTCAGACCACGCGGGCGATTATCGCGAAGTATGCATGAGCAGAGTTTGCCGTTACTCTTGGCCCTAACCAGTCATTCTGCTTTGCCGCGTCGAACGACTGCTCCCCGCCCTTGCGCAGGCGCCGCAGCGTCGACCCTGCCTGGAAGCTGGCTTCAATTGCGACATAGGTTTGGAGCAAGCTCGTTCTCGGGCGGTTGGGCCAAGCGCAGCACCGGGGCCCCTCCGGTGGTCGGAATCCTAAGCCGGATCCTCCGGGCAAACGATGCTAAGCCATTCAGTCATGACTTTGGGCACGCTTTTGCTGTTGCTCCTTATGTCGTAAAGGTGGTTTGGCCCTTGGCGCACGACGCAGACGGTGAAGGCTTCCTGTGAGGATCGGCTATTATCCAGCAAGATTGTCGCATCGGAGATATACATGGCGGCATTTATCGCTTTTTGCGTTCGCGGAAACCTGTCCGTCAAGCGAGCCATTTCGACATCATGACCGTTTTCCGCTACCCGAGTTTGCACTCGAAGAATTGATAGAGAAGAATTCGCAAGGCCGACAAAAAGGAGCAGAACGAAATACCCCGCCGCCTGCATCTCGCGGATCTGATCGATCTTCGATTCAATCCTTCCGTCATCGAGCTCCACCCAGTGCGAAAATACAGTCTCCATAGCAAAAGGCACTTTGGCCTGCATGGCATGCGCGACAAACGCCTGAACGCCGCGTTGAGCCACGCGCATCCAGTCCTCGTCCGTATCCCTCAGATCACGCGCCCAGTCAGAAAGTTTGCCTTCGCTATTCGCCTCGGGCAAGACCGACAGCATCATTCTATCGGCGTTGACAAGCGGCATCTGCAACTGGTCCGATAGAACTTTGCGCCACATCGTCGACTTGCCCGAGCCGTTGTGGCCGGCTAATATAATCGCCAAGGGCTTCTTCGTTGCCTTCTGAGCTTCTATAACTTTATCAACGGCCGGTCCGAGCTTGTTCAAGGCCGCGCTACGAACTTGCCATCGACGATGCGCCCACGCAGGGTCACTCCATCAAGAACACGGACAAATACCCCTGGATCGTTCTCGTCCAAGGAGTAGCGCGGCACACCCTTCTTGATGGACAGCCGGACACCGGGCTTCGCTAGTTTTTTGACGATGCGCTGCAAAGCTTCGGTGCTGCGCTCGACGTTGGCGTCAACTGCGGCGCTCGACGGCCTCGCACCCGAGACCGTAACGCTACCGAATTTCACATTATACGATTGCCCAGCACGACCCCGGACCTTCATAGTCACTTTGTCTGCACTCTTTTTACTGGCGGTTCTATCTGTCATGTCTTTCAAGATAGCACAGGTACGTCGGGCGATCCAGACGTATGATCTGAAGAGGCAGATTTTCGGGGCTCAGCTGACTTGGCCGACCAGGTCTTGATAGGTACAGTTTCCCGCCCGTCACGTCGCGTTATACTGGCCTGTGGATCTTGCTACACCGCCCAGCTTCACCGCCCCAACCGCTTCGCCCTCTCGGCAATCCTGACCACCTGCGCACTGGCTGTCGTCGCTGCGCTTCGCACAACCGCTGGTGCCTGTACCGCGCCGCGCCCTATGGCTTCGCCGGTGGTAAGCGCTCCGATCCGCGCCCTTCCCTGAACACCGGAGGTGTTCAAAAGCCCGCGCATTACGCCGGCGGACCCGCCGACAATCGCTGGAGCCGCCGCCACCATCAGGTTTCCCGAAATCCCTCGCACAATAAGGGGCGTCGCTGCAACGAAGCCCTTCGCGAGGAAGATCATCACGAAGAACGGCACCAGCGAGCCAATGTTTGTCGCTGAATTCGGATCGCCAAGCTGGGCCATGAGCGAGTTGGCCATGCCGACCACGGTCGAGAACATGGCGGCAATAACGATTGGGTAGAAGGCGTAGCTGATCGTTGTCGAAACCCACCGATGGAAGAAGTCCTTCGTGCTGTCGAAGAGCGACAGAGCGATCATGATCGGGGCTAGCCCCAGCATCAGGGTTAGCATCATCTTGGCGAATATGAGCACGATGCCGGTCATGAAGCCAAGAAGGCTGAGGAGCACTAAACCAATGCCGCCGAGGATCGCGCCAGTCATCCAGTTCAGGTTGCTGCCTATCGCGTTCAGGTACTGGCTGAATTTGTCGATCAGGATGTCGAATTCTCCTGCGAAGTGTGTTGCCCCGGCTCCGCCTCCGCCCACCGAGGACACTAGCGCGCCTGCGACATAGTCGAGACCGCCAATAACGGCATTCGCAACTGAGTTGAAATTGCTCCAGTTAAAGGCGAACAGCCCGATCAGCGTCAGTTTCACAAGATACCAGAAGAAGCTGGCCCCATCCATGCTGCGGAACTGGAAGGCCATGTTAATGCAAACGCCAATCAGCGACAGAGTGACCATCAGCAGGACGATGGTGCCGGTATTACTCGCCACGGCCCCAAACTGAGACTCGGCAGCATCGGCAAGGAACCCGTCGGCGGTTCCGACCATCCAGCTGACAACTCCCATTACCAGTTGCCTTGCGCTTCGCAGATTTCGCGCACGGTGGGTTCGAGTTGCTTGCGCACTTCGATCCACTCCCGGCGGAGCGCCGAATGTTCGGCTTGAGTCAGCTGCGCATAAGTCTCTTGGTATTCGGCATCGCTGATATCCCACGCTGGGAACCTAGCTTCGCAGCCACAGTCTCCAACTGTCGCGATCGTTTCCCATGCCCGGACCTCGTAAAGCTCCATCAAAGCGACTGCTTTGTAAGCCTCACGCGGGTGGATCTCATCCATCCAGGTCGGACGTGCCGGACGCTCGTTGCAAATCCGGTACTGCTGAGGCGCCCTTTCGACGGTCAGATCGTCTATGACCTGCGGCGACGTCTGTGCCGTGAGCGGTCCTGCCAGCATGACGATGGCAGCGGTCGCGGAAATCTTAAACATGGGGGTTTCCTTTCTGATCATTCGGCAGCAACGGAGGGGCCTCGTGCATCCCCGTTTCCGGCCATAGTCTGTTCTTTGTGTATCGCCTGCCCGGGCAGGAAGAATTCGGTGATGCCGCGCGCGCCGTCATGGCGACCGGCCTGAATAATCACATCGATCGAGCCCTCGATGTAGTCGACCATGTCGGCATAGGTCATCGGGACTTGCGCTTTCAGGGCGGCGATGGCGAGACGGCGGACGGCAAGCTGCGGGGTCTCAGCATGGAGCGTGGTCAGCGATCCGCCATGACCGGTGTTGATTGCCTCAAGGAAGGTCATGGCTTCGCGCCCGCGAACCTCGCCCAGCACGATCCGGTCGGGCCGCATGCGCAACGTGGAAGCCAAAAGCACATCGGCGCTGCGGGCCTCGGCGTCCCTGTCTGCGATCAGCGTCACGGCGTTGGGCTGCTCGGGGCGCAGCTCGGCTGCCTCCTCGATGGTAATGATCCGCTCTTCAGGCGGGATCAGCGAGATGATCTTGCGCGCGGCAACCGTCTTGCCAGTCGAGGTGCCGCCGGAAACAATCATGTTCAGCTTGTTCGCGACGCAAAAGCGCAGGGCAGCATCGATGTCACCGGAGGCCACCACGTCCCGCAGGGCGGCATTCCGTTCGCGGCGTAGGCCTTCGAGGCTGCGTTCCTTGCCAAAGAGAAACCCGAGCTTGATAGCCTCCAGCGGCAGGGACGAGAAGAACCGAAGCGAGATCGAAAACCCGCCTTCCACCGCCGGAGGCTGGATCACCTGCGCCCTAATGGGGCGGTCGCGATATAGAATGCTCACTGAGACGATCGGCTTCTTGGCGCTCAGCGTGGTGGAGGCGGCCGAGGCGATCTGATTGCCGAGATCCTTGATTTCTGTCTGGGTGAGGGGCGTGCCGAGGCCTCGCATGAAATGATCGCCTTGGAACTCACCCCAGACCTGCCCGTCGGGGTTGATGCAGATCTCGATCACGTCGGCGCGGCCAACGGAGGCTCCGAGCCGATCGAGCGAGGCCTCAAGATAACTTGCCGCCATGTCAGAATATCTCCAGGTCTTGGTCGACCATCACGGTGATCCGCGTGCCTTGGTCGACATGGATCACTGGACGGATTGCCAGATAATCCTGCATCACGCTTTGGGTGCTGTCGCCAAGATCGGCCCCGACATCCTTTGCGATATCAGCCGCGGCCTCATCCTCGATCTGTCCGGCCATAGCGGCAGGCAGCGCGCCAATCAGCGAAATCAGTGCCGCTGAGCCAAAGCGTTGCGCAAAACGCGTATCGACAAACCCGGTCGTGCCCGTGCGGCCTAATTCATCGCCGCCGTAAGCGCTGATCTCAACGGTCTGGTTGTCGGGCAGGATGATCCGGTCCCAGGCCACCATGACCCGCGATTGCGCCAGTGCCACGTCGGAGCGGTAGCGCCCGATCAGCCGTGCGCCGCGTGGGATCAGAACGCGTGTGCCGTCGAAGGAGTGGACATCCTCTGAGACGATGGCCCGGATTGCGCCAGGCAATGTGCTGTCGAGGGCGGTTTCCGTGACGGCCTGAATCATCGTGCCCTGCACGACGGTGTTTGAGGGGTTCAGGGTCATTTCGGCCCTGGTGACGGACGCGGGCCGCGCCCCTCCCCGCACGAAGGCTTCGTCCGCATTGAGGCGAGCCGCATCCTGTGCGTCTTCGGTGTCTGCACCCGAACCCATGCCGGAGAAGGCGATCATCGGGGAGGCGATGCGCTCTGCGCGGGCTTCAGCCTCTGCAAGGCGGCGGCGTTCGAGTTCGGCAAGGCGTAGCTCCTCCTCGTTCGGCCCGAGGTCCGTGGGCGCAGGCGGGGTCAAAGTTGCCAACTCGAGGTCCATGCGCAGCTGGTCAAGTTCGCGGTCACGCTCGGTCAATTGCCGCTCCAGCGTGCGTTGAGCCTCGGCTGAGGCCTCCTGAAGGGCTGCAATCTGCGCCGTCAGATCGGCGATGGCTTGTTCGGTGCCATCCACGGATCCCTCAACGGGACGTGCGCGCAATGCGGCGAGTTCAGCCTGCAAGGTTGCGAGGCTTTCCATCAGGGCAAGCTCGGTCGCGGAGGGGCCGGAATTGTCTGGCGGCGATGGGGCCGGTTCTTCCACCGGCATGGGTGCCAGATCGCCAAAGCCCGAGCCGGTCGTCTGGAACTCTTCTGGGGCAGCAGTCGGCATCGGGACGGGCGCTGCGGGCTGCAGGGCGAGCCAGGCCAGCCCGCCAACAACTACAATTCCACCGATGCCGAGAAGGGCCGTCATCGGCGAGGGACGCGACCGCCCTGCCTTCTTTCCCGACGTGCCTTCAAGGGCGGCCAGCCGAGCTGCAAGATCTTCGGTGTCCTGGCTCATGAGGCAGGCCCGGTCATATCTTGAATGCACACAACCTCTTCGCCGAGGCGCAGCACCCATTGGCGGTTCACACCCGAGACGCGGATCACGCCATCGGCTTGTGCCGTGCTGTTGACGGCCCGTTCTGGTCCGGTCTTGCCAAGCGGTGTGCGGTGGAACGTGGCGAGATCGGCGAAGTTGTGGTTGGTGATCGCGGCCTTGCGGCTGCGCGCGCCAGTATTTCCCGGATGCTGCGCCATGAAATGCGCGCAGCACCCAAAAGCTTCCGAGATCAGGTTGATGCCCGAGGTGGCGGAGATGTTGCGGATCTCGGACGCAATATCGTCGAGCGCCGCTTGGCTGCGTGCATAAACCGCCACCGTCATATGGTGCTCGCCGAAGATCAGGCGTTTGGATTCCAGATCGTCTTGGGCCAATTCCAGTTCCTGCGCGAGACTGACGGCCCCGTCATTGGCGGCCTGCATTAAGCGAAGTATCCGTCTTGATCAAGCGGGTTTTTTAGCCCAGAGGCGGTCTGCTTTGACCAGCGCGTTTGCTGTCTCTATGAGCTTTCGCATGATGGCGACGATGGCGACCTTTGCTGGCTTTCCCGCACTGCGCAGGTGTTCGTATTTGGCTTTGAGGTCCGGATTGTGACGCATTGCGACCAGCGCTGGCATGTATAAAGCATCACGCAGCGGTTTGCGTCCGCCCCCAATGAACGCCTTGCCCTGCCATTGACCGGATTGCCGGGTGATGGGTGCGAGCCCAGCCAGGCTTGCTACCTGTTTGCGCTCAAGCGTGCCGATCTCCGGCATCAGAATCAGCATGGCTGCGGCTGTGACAGTGCCAATCCCCGGCATTGAGCACAGAATATCGCGGTTGCGTGCAGTGGCCTTCCCTGCCGCGATCAGTGCTGCAATTTCGGTGTCCAACTCGGCAATCTGACGTTCCACCTGGGCGAGCCGCGCCTTGGTCTGACGTTTCAGGACAGCGATATCCTGAGTTTGGGCACGGTTGCTCAATCTGGTGCGGTCCTTGATCAGTCCGGTCCGTGCAACGTGCAAGTCCCTGAGAACAAGAATTTCCTTGGAGCACGGCACTTGGGGCACAAGATCGAATGCCGCCCCCATGCGCGCCAACATCCGGGCATCGACCGCATCGGTCTTAGCCCTGGTGCCATGTGCCTCGGCGAACCGGCGCGCTTGCAGCGGGTTCACCTTGACCAAAGGAAACTTCTCGCCAAGCGCCGCCTCGAACGCCTTGTGATACGGCCCCGTCGGCTCGAAAACGATCCGCGCAACCGTGGCCTTGCCCAACCATTTGGCAAAAGCGCGAAACCCCGAAGCCGAATTATCGAAGCGCTGCGCCGCACCATCTTCCATCCGGAACACGTCCAGATGGGATTTCGAAATGTCCACGCCAATGTTATGATCTGTCATCTTCGCCATGTCCTATGCTTGTCATGCGTGACTTGTCACACGCGTATCCGTTCAGGCCCTTTGGTGAAGACGGCGACTGATCAAACTTCGCTACGGTCCATCACGACCCAGCTGCTTGCGATCCAACCGCCGCCACGGCTCACCACAAATGGTGTGGTGGGCCGTGGCTCCTTAATACCCGAGGAGCCGTGTTCAGGATAAGACAAGCTGCCGCTTGATCCGGCCCGCCATGATGTTGACGTTGATCGGCACGAAAGAATGCGTGACCACCATGTCGACGGGCAGGTTCAGCTCGTCGAGCATCAGGCTGTCGGTCTTGGCGGGGTAGTTCTTGACCGCAAAGATTGCGCCGACTTTATCGCCGACGGCCCCGTCACTGAGCGCAATGGTGGTGCCCCGGAAGGTGACGCGGGTATTGGCCACGTCTTCCGCAATCACCCCAAGACGTGAGCGGGGAAAGAGCGGATGCTCCTCGCCGGTGTTGAGCGAGCCGAGAAACCCCAGAAGCTCGCCGGTGCTGGCGGAGAGCAAGCGGGGCTTCAGCTCATCGAAGGACGACAGCAGAAACCCCACGACTTCATCGAGCTTGCGCAACCGGCGGGTCGTGTCGGCACCAAACCGCGTGCGGGAGGCACCAAGGCCAAAGGGCAGGCGGCTGCCGGTCTCGGGGCGTTTCAGAATCGAAAGGGTCAGTGTCTTGTCGCGCAAGCCCGCTTGCCCGAGATGGGCGTGCCAGCGCTGATCGACGGCAGAGGCAAACCCGTCGCCCGGAATGGAGGGCAGGGTCACGTCGACCGCTTTTGAAACCTTGTGCAGATAGAAAGAAAACCCGGTGCCAACTTGGGCGACGATCCCGGCCAGCAGGCTGCCGATCCGGTCAAGATGCGCGTCCTCGCTTGTGGTGCTGTTCACCCCCTCAAGGCGGATGCATTGCATCAGCTCGTTGCCCCGCGTCCGGATTGTCCGGTCAGTGACAAAGCTGACATAGGGCAGCATCGAGGAAAGCCGCTTCTCGCCCTTGACCCAAGGGGGCAGCGCCGTCAGCGGGTCGAGCCCGCCTTCATCCTGGTCTACAGGACCTACCAGTCCATCACGGGGCATAGCTGTCACCCCCGTGGAGCTTTCGGTTCGTTGTGGGCGGGGTTTCCTGCAAGGTGATCACCAGAACGTCGAGGAAGTTCGGATCCCAGTCCGCGGCTTTCCAGAGCACAGGCCAAGCCAGGCCTGCGCCCACGGCCACCAGCCCGCTCTGTACCCAGAGGAACAGCAAGCTAGAGCCAAAAAGCCAGACCATGGCATACATGATCGGCAGACCCATGAGTTTGGGCGGCCTTAGAAGGCCAATGAAGACGCGGGACTGTTCGGCCATGATTTTTGCTCAGGTCGTCCAGATGGCGGCGACAATGGTCGGTGCCGCGGCAATGCCGGCGATGGCCACCACCACCCACAGCGCTTGGCGGAAATCGAGGATGCCAAAGAGCCAGGAGAGGAACACACCGATCAGCGCCAGTGTGCCGATCACGATGCCCAAGGGACCGGTGATCGCATCGACGATGCCCTGCAGCAGGGTTTGCACCGGTGAAAGGTCGATGCTTTGCGCAAGGGCAGGCCCCGCCAGCACGATAAGCGCCATCGCACCAAGGGCAACAAAAGTAGGTTTGGACGTCACGACAGGTCTCCTCTGAGCCGCTGGAACACGGCTGTCACACGGGCCACATGGCCTTGGGTTTCTCTGAAAGGGGGAATGCCACCGTGGCGGGTGACCGCCTCGGGGCCGGCATTGTAGGCCGCAAGTGCCAGCGCCGGACCGCCAAACTGCTCAAGCACCATCAGGAGGTAACGGGCGGAACCGTCGAGGTTCTGAGCCATGTCATGCGGATCGACGCCAAGATCGCGCGCCGTCTCGGGCATGAGTTGGCCAAGCCCGATGGCGCCGACAGGGCTGAGCGCGCTTGGGTTATAAGCGCTCTCGACCTCGATGTTGGCGCGGTAGAACAGCGCCCAGTCGGTCACCGAGAGCCCTGCGCGGCGCAAGGCGCTGTGGCCTGCATAGCGCAGGGCGGTGGTCTCGATGGCCTGGAGGATTTCCGGGGAGGCTAGAGCGGCGCGCGGGGCAATAATGGCGGCGGCAGCGACAGGGCCCAGAGGATCATCGTCCACCCGGGCCTGCGGTGCGGCAAAAAGAAAAAGGCGATCTGTTTGGCCCCCGCTCTGGGTCTCATCGTCGCCTCGGAACGCGCGCAGGGTGCTCTGTTCGGCGGTGACGGAGATCAGTTGGCCGTCAGGGCCAACCGAAAAGATAAAGCCGTTGGCGCCCGTCAGCGTTTCGGCGGTCAGGGGAGCGGCACAAACCCCTGTCGCCAGCGCAAAGACGAGCGCAAGTGCGCGATCAGTCGTCCTTGACCAGGACCGGGCCAGACCGCGGCTCGGGCGTGCGCCCTGGTGCCGCGTGCCGTTCGCGCCCACCCTCTTCGAGCGGGATGCTGGTCGTTTTGCATCCCATGTCAGCCAGGAAGCTGACAAGGCCAACGATGGTCTTGAAATCGCGCAGCTTGAGGACGCTGCGGCTGGTGACGAGCATTTTGTCGTCACGCCCGTCAGGCGCCACGGCTCGGACGACCCAAGTGCCGTACCAGCTGTTGTGGCGCTTTTCGGCCCCTTCCTTGCAGACCACCTCGATGAGGTAGCCGTCACCAAGGAGGCCGCGCAATCCGTCTTCTGTAACCACATTCGGAGCTTCTTCTATCATGGCCATCCGCTTTAGGTCCTTTCCCTGCCTGAGGTGCAGTATCAGTCCCACGGAGTCGCAACACCGCGGGAGATACAATACAACATTAACGATAGCAAGACAATAAAATCGACTTGACAAAACTCGCCTTGCTTCGATAACAGTGATACCTGACAACCGCGTGATCTTAAAGACGGCAAAGGAGTTTTGCCCTGCACATGACTTGTGCGCGCAACATAGCCTTGCTGACGATGATCCTCGCTGCTTTGGCGGCAGGTCGAGTGGATGCCTGCACTCCGCCGGAACGGCCGTTTCTTCCCCAAGCCCGAGAAGACATGCGCATCTACTCGGATCTGATCCGGAAAGATTTCGAGACCTACATCACTCAGGTGCAGGATTATTTCCGCTGCATCGATGAAGAGCGGGCCCGGGCCTTCAGCGAGGCGCGCGAAGTCACCGAGGACTATGGGCGGTTCATTGACGCTCTTGAGTAAAGTGTCGCGAGAGCAGCTTGAGCAGCCTGTGATCGCTCAAGGGTCTTGATCTGGAAACAACCCCGGCATCCATCGCCCGGCATACTTTGCCGGAAATGCCAGTCTGAGTGGTGCGCGTGTGCTGGTCGAAGACAGTGCGCCGGCCTCGAGAAGGGCGGAGGTGACTCGTCGCGCAGTCCTGTCACTCGTGCCAAGGGTTGCCTCGACCTCCCCGCGCTCGATCTGCCCTTGGTAAAGGACGGCACTGAGCACAGCATCGGATTTGGGTGGCAGAGTGCCGGCGCGGATTTCCTCCTGGGCCCAGATCAGGATGCGATCCCGCAGCCGATCTGGCCGCATAAGGCTTTCCATGAACTCGACCTGGTCGATGCAAGTGCGCAGGAAGAAGCCTGCGAAGGAAGCCAGTGCCGATTCACTGAGCGAGCCGCGTCCGTCCCGATCGCCGCGCCGGAGGCCGTCACAGGCGGCGAGATGCTCCTTATAGGCGGCCTCCTGCCGCGCGAGCCCGCGCGCCACCGACCAAAGGCCGCGCGTATCGAGCGCCCTGCGCAGCATGGCATAGGACATGAGACGGGCAACCCGTCCATTGCCGTCTAGGAACGGGTGCACCCAAAGCAGCCGGTGATGGGCAGAGGCGGCAGCGAGGATGGGCTCGATCCGTCCAGGCAGGCTATAGGCCTTATGCATTCGATCGAGAAAACGCGGCACCGCCCCAGGGCTGATCGCAACATGCCGCCCAACTTCGACATAGCGCGTGCGCAGAGCGCCCGGAACAACAGGGATACGTTTGCCCGTCTTGGGGTTTGCAACGAAGAGAAGTTCTGGCGGCAACAACTCACAGAATCGACGATGCAACTCGATAATCGATGAAGGAGCCGTCGGTGGCTCCACCATGCCACCTTCGTCGATCCATTTTTGAACGGCGACATGGGCCTTGGCCTCGAGTTGAAGGTTCCGTTTGCCGGGATCGGCGCTGTAATCGTTCCGCATTGCGCGCTCGATGTCGATGGGATGGGTATCATGCCCCTCGATCAAGTTGCTGTAATAGCAGTTCATTGCCCGAACGAGGTCGACCAGCGCCTCGGCAATAGACGTGGGCAAGGCGCTCCGAAAGGACGCGGACTTCTCGGCAAGTTCAAGAGCAAGATCATGCAGCGCTGCCCGGGCGGGCGAACCTTCCGAGACCATGAGAGGCTCAAACAAGCCAATCGTCTCGCCATCGTCGGGGGTCGTCATATGTCCTGCCTTCTGGCCGCTTCTATGGCCGCAACAAAAGCTAATTAATATGACGCTGTATCATATGTTTGAGTAATTATGAAGTAGCAAGAAGTCCGCCAGTTTGGCCGGTTATCTGACCGCCATCAGGCTACGGCGCGCGGAACGTTTGGTATGCCTTCACCAAGTAGAGGACGGAGGTCCTCGCCCGACCCGCAGAAAGGGTGGCATGCTGAGATAATATCTGACGTCCGCTGTGATGGCGCCTGAGTGCGGCGGCGTTTGAGCCGATCGTGATTCAATTTGAGCCTACCAAACCACTGTGCGGCTTAGGCCGATGCCGTTACCCGGTGCTTCCCATCGCCCTACGATGAAATCTCCTTGCTATCGTTAGTGTTGTTTTGTATCTCAACACTATTATAGATGGAGTCGGCATCATGAAGCAAATGATCCTAAGCGCTGCGACTGCAGCAGCCATTACCGTATCCGGCCTGCTTGGCACTGCCGCGCCGGCCCAAGCCTACCCCGTCGACTGTGCGATACTGTTGTGTCTCGCCGGTGGCTGGCCGGCATCCGCGCCTTGCGCCCATGCGCGGGCGGTGTTCATCCGCCGGATTACGCCTTGGCCGATCGAGCCGCCCTTGCAGATCTGGCGCTGTCCCATGGGGGCGTCGTTCAGTAGCCCTGCAGCCCCCTCGCCAAGGGAACGGCTCATCAACATCGCGTCTCATACTGCGCCGTCGATTGGTTTGCCTGACCTCTCGCTTCCCCTCATCCCTGTGCAGGCAGACGAACAGGCTAACGTCGACATTTCTGGCGATGCCTTTGACTTTGTGAGGAGCATCCGGGTCTACCATATCCAGTTTAGCCAGCGTCAAAACCGGGATGGTGACTGCATCCGCTCCGATACGACGCGCCTTGGCTCTTACGGGGTTCAAGGCGATTACCACTGGTTGCGCTCGAGCGTCGCCCAGGTACCGCCAGCGTCCACACTGCCCCGTCCGCTGCACTGCGCCTCGGTGAGCTATCGCGCGGTCTTTGTCGACTGGCGTGATCACGCGGGAAACTACGGCTTCGAAGAGGTCCGCTACTGAACTTGCGCGGGCCAGTCTCGCCCAGGCCCGCGCCCCTGAAACCCTGCACTGGAGACCGTGCACTGAACCCGAAAACGAGAACGACGCCAGACCGTGAAGCCTGACGCTGCGCTAGAAAAAAACACTGAACACGATTTTTCTAACGCAACGTCGACACTCCCGCAACCATAAAAGTTGTTTTGCTTGCAAGAATGTTTTTACCTCACGGCATGGCGTCGATCCTCTCAGGAGAACCTGACCATGGAACCGACAACCGGACTGATCGGGGTAGATTCCGGTAGGGGGCATGATCGTATCATAAGGCGGCAACGGGTTGTTTTTTCCACCTGTACTCGCCTGTGAGGAGGATATGTGCCCATCCGAGGGGCGAGATGTGCGCCAGAAGCTCCTG
>Ga0335396_10004335_pt1 | contig 15471 bp, 19 predicted proteins | sample FRY02_FD_205743 | JGI IMG/M metagenome (GOLD analysis project Ga0335396, IMG submission 205743) | Freshwater microbial communities from Lake Fryxell liftoff mats and glacier meltwater in Antarctica - FRY-02 (spades assembly) (version 2) | ecosystem: Environmental > Aquatic > Freshwater > Ice >... | reverse complement strand
TTATTATTTGGATAATATTTTGATTTAATAATACTGTTATCTACTTGAGGTATTCCTAAATAATGCCTCCAAGCATCTTCATCAATCATTCCTTCCCCCCAGCTCATTTTATCCAGTCCTTCAAGAACTCTTCTAACATCTTGATAATTATTACTTAATTTATTATTATTTGTTTCTTTTTCATACTCATCTATTTTTCCTGATTTTAAGAGATTTTTATATTCATCATTTAAAACTTTTAATTCATCTACATGATTCATTCTTTCTTTAGCAAGAATAAGATTTTTTATAATACTTACTGCTTGTTGTTGAGGGTAAGCAGATGGAGGAATTGTTCTATATAATTTTTCTCTAAGTTGTTGTGGAGAAGGAAACTTTTCTTCCTTAGTTTCAGTAGTTTTCCTTTCCCCTTGCCACATAAATTCCTTTAATCCTGCATCTCTTGCTTTCTTAAAAGCATCTCCTTGAGTTTTTTCAGAAGAATAATCCTCCACTCCCTGATTCATAGGGTTTAAAGCAGATTTCAAATCTCTTGTGAAGGTTTTAATTGCATCTTCAACTTCTTTTCCGTAGCTTCCTGCTGCTTTCCCATTAGCTTTCATTATTAAGGCTCTTTTTATAGGGTTGCCATCTGGTAAGGTTGAAAGCATTCTTCTTTCATCAGCATTCAAGTTTTCAATATTTGAATATGCATTAACTTCTACTTCTGGGAGCATATTAATAGCATCTGAAGCCACTATATCAGTGTTGTAATTAATTGCAGGCTTGCCACCATCTTGTAATGTTAATGGAACTTCTCCACCATATTTAAAGGTAGTACTAGTATAATCAGGAGTTACTCCTTCTTTGAAAACTATAATAGGCGCTTCATTTTTTCCATCAGTGGTGTCATTGGGATACATATTCCCCATGTAAGACACTGCTTGTATATACTTCTCACGTGAATACAATGAAGGATTTCGCATTATGTGGAGAACATTGCCTTCACTTGGATTCCAAGTAGTACTCTCATTTGCTACATAGGTAACTTTTTTTGTTTTTGGATTATCATCTTCTTTAGGTACAGCTGCTGGAGTACTAATTACTCCATCGCCTGTTTCTATTGGAGGTACAGCTGCTGGAGTACTAATTACTCCATCGCCTGTTTCTATTGGAGGTACTCCACCTTCTTCAAACATAGCATTTGCTAAATCATTAATTTTCGGGTAAACAAATATTTTACCCGATACTTTAGACTTCCTAATCATATTACTTTTCCCCTGATACTTTGTTTTTAAGAGCTGTTTTAGATTTTAATTGTTCTCTTTCCATTGCCGCTTTGTTATTGCTTTCTTGCATTCTTTCGGCAGTAGTTAATTTTTCTCTTTCTAATCCTTCTTTTCTAACCTCTTTAAATTCTTCCCTTATTCCTTTTTCTGATGCAATTTGATATTCCATATCTCTTTTTTGTTCAGAATCTACAAACTTATGAATTTCAGCAGGATTAACTCCTTCAGCAAATTTTAAAGCATCTAGTTGCTTACCATAAATAAATGAATCAACGTCCATAGTTTTAAGTTGAATTTCGTGCTCTTGCTGGTCTTCTCTAAACTCAATTTCTCTTTCAGCCATTTTAGTTTGGTGCTCTTGTTGCATTTGCTGCATTTGCTGTTCTTTAGCTTCTTGATTAGCTTCATAATTTGCAATCTCTTTAGTAAGTTCTTGCAAAGAATCAGCAGATAACATTTTAGTAAGAATAGAAAGATTAATCTTATCGTTTTGAATTAATGCTTGAGTCATATTTCTTAAATGCTCAAATATTAAATGTTCCTTGCTTGCGTTATTAACAAATAATCCAATAGTAACATTATCAAACATTTCAGGAGTAATATTTAAATTAACTACTGAATTGTCATCTAAAATAAATCTCTCAATAAAAGGTAATTTATTCTTTTGTAGTTGAGATATGGTTAGATTTAGAAAATCATTTAATAATAAACTCCAATTCAAATCATGTATTCTAAACTGGTAATTTGTAATATGAGAAGATTGTTGCATATTTTGCTGCATTCCAGTAACAGATTGTTGTTGAGAAGTTTGTGCTAACCTTTCTGGTGCTACACCAGCAGCTAACATAATATCTTGTTTTAAATAGTTAAGTACTGTATAATAATTAAGAATATGATTTAAAGTACTTCTATCGTAAGTACCTCCCTTAGTAGTTGCCATTAAATTGGCAGCTGCAGGATTGTCAGCGTGTTTAAGCCTTTGTGTAAATTTAATACCTACTGTATCTAAAAAATGTAAAAATTCTTTTTTATCAATATTATCAGGAATTTCATCTACATCTATTTCCATTACTGGCGGCTTATCAAGCGCCATCATTTTTTGCATTTTATGCATTGTAATAAGATAAAGATATTGATATGGCTTCATTCTATCCATTGTGGAAATAGAACTAGCATTCATATTATTATAAATAACCCCCCTATAACCTAACTTAACTCTCCAAGGGTTATCTAAGCTACGATATTGTTGGTCTTTAGGTCTAATGTTCAAAAATATATCATAATCCACCATAGTGCCTTCCCAGACTTCTGGTATCCATTTTTTAGTAGCTGCTACTATTCCAAATTCGGGATGTTCAAAATAATAAGTAGTTACACTTTTTCCATTTATTTTTTCTGTAATTTTTTCTGCAGACTTAGGTATTGTAAAAGCAGTAGAAATCATATCTTCTTGTTCTTCTCCCAATTCATCTGTGTACTTAATAAAATATACTTCTCTTTGAGAAACCCATTCTGCATGCACTAATTGCATTAATTCATCTTGGTCTCCTTGTCCGTAAGACCCCACATTAGTATCTAAAAAATTATTTTTATTGTATCTAGCCTCAAAAGGTCTATTACGATAGTTTAATTCTTTTCCCATCATAGGTACGTCTGTACCATACCCAGCTGTGTTTCCTATTAAATAGCCTTCTAATTTTTCTATATCTTTTTCATCTAATGAGTCGTGATATCTATTAAGGACCTCGTTAACAGAAATGTATTCTACATAACCAGCGTAATCTCCATCTTGTATAAATTTAATTTCTGGGCTTTTATGGTAAATAAAGTTAATAGTGTTTAAAGGTTTAATTATAGGATTATTTCCATCTAAACCAATCCACTCAAATTCTTCTCCTGCTATTTGCCCATGTTTAAAAGCATCAGACTTAATATCAGTAATATTTAATTTTTGAGTGTAATATTTTAAAAGCCTGTTAGCTGCTATTTCTCTTTCGTCTTTCCAAGTAGACATGTATTGTTTAATCATCGATGGATCTAGTATTTTTTCATCCATAATAGATTTTTGCAATTGCTCATCTATTTGTTGTTGATACTCTTGCATTATTTTTTGGTCTTGCTCGTCTTCTCCTGTTAATTGGGGAGGATTCATTTCCATTATTTTTGCTTTTTCGCTTTCTACAGCTGATTGTATTTTGGCTTGTAAAAACTCTCTTTGTTTAGAAGTTTGCTCTCTATTAAAAGCGTTGACTCCGTCAGCTCCTAGCATAATAGCGCTGTGAGTAAAAGGCCTACTATCATTTTCCCCTATAAGAACATTAATAACATTATATACCCAAATGTAAGGTTGTATAATATCTTTAAATTCCGATTCCTTTATTCCTAATAAACTGCACTCATATTTTAAATCAGTTGCATCTATATCATTATTATAAAGTCTGTAATTTGAAAGTTTTCGTTTATAGTCATCGCTGTAAAAAGGAGTCCCAGGTCCATAGTTTTCTACTATAGATTTTATCATTTTCTTTCCCCACTCAGAATCATTTTTATTTTTTTCTGCTAGAGACAGCCTTTGTTTTAATATATTATCGTTCATGGTATTTTGTTGCTTTTGGTTTTAAAAAATAATCTTGCTCTCTAAAAAAATCTAGTAGTTCATTAGTTTTATTTATTTGAGTAGCAACATCTTCTTGTTGTTTGAATTTATTAAATTTTTCTCGTATTCCTATTACACATCCTAAAAACCCCATTACCCCATCAAAATTGTCTTTGTCGTTGTATTGAATTAATTCTTGCATAAGCCTAGGAGATTTAATCATGTTAAGATTCATGTAATTACTATTTTGCTCTGATTCATTGGAAAGAGTTCTAGGCTCTTTTAACCAATCTGCTAAATAATCTATGGCATTGTCTTTTACAAGTTTATTAGACATAGGATATCCATAGGTTGTTTGCTTCATCCAACCCCCTTTAGGGTTAAATACTCTTTGAGGTTGGGTGGCTAATAAACTTAATTTGCCTTTTTTCTCAAAATATTCTTTTGTATTTCCTACTTGATTTTCAAAAAATATCATACCTGGACTTGCCCCATAATACATTGCTAATTTTTCTAGTATCTCATTTACTTTTTCTCTTCCTTCATAAGGCCTTCCAATAAATTCAGCTACTAATTCATAGTAACCATATTTAACTGGGTTAAGAGCCGTTTTTAATACAAAAATAGAAGCCAAAGAACCTGCACCAGATGTGTGGTCTTTTGCTGTAGGGTCATGCCCTATTATATATAAATGTTTTGGTACATCATAATCAAATGTACCTTTATCTGTTATTATTTTATCTTCAATCGGATGTTCATATATTACTATTGCGCCTTCTTGAGAATATCCTTTTGCTATTGGGTAAGTTTTTATAGGAGATAATTGAGCTTTGACATCAGGTTCAAACCTAACACCGTATTTTGTAGTAGGGTCAAATAATAAAATACCGGGAGTAGCATAAGAAGAGTAATCAAATCTTTGTGTTATATTTCTTTGGTGGTCTATTAATTCAGGAATAGGTAGCCTATTTCCTGCTGATTGTAAAAACATCTCAGAAGGAACAATAGGAAAATTCATCATTTCTCCTTCTAGCCCCTTAGCATCTTTACTAATAATATATTTTTCTCTTCTTTTAAGATAAAAATTTAAAGCTGCTTCTACATCTGTATTTCCTTGTTCGTCTTTAAACTCCCTAGCTGTTAAAAATGCTGGAAGAAAAAATCCTATTTTTCCTGTATGTTCATACTCATCTTCAAAAGATATAGTATCAAAATTCTCAGGATTTAAAAACCATTTCTTAGCAGGCAAAATAGTTTCCATATTGCCCGAAGTACCTAATCCAATTTGACACCCAAATTGTTTTCCTTCTATGGATACTGTTGCCTTATTTGATTGAAAGGCTTCTTCTAATAATTCTGTTAATCCTATTTCTTCGTAAAGAACTTTGCCATATCTACCTCCTGCTGCTGCTTCTCCACCTTCCTTTTTTTGAGTAGAATAACTAACATGAGATAAATAACTTCCAGAGCCTTTAATAGTTTTTTGTCCATTAGACAATACTTCGTATTCGTGTCTCCAAAGATTAGCTTTATTATTAGGTTTAATAGTCCCTGCCATTTCTTTATACAGAGGACAGGGCATATAATGATCATCCCCTATTTTACCAAATACACCAAATAAATTATTAATAGCCAACTCATTCATAGAGTCTTGAATCTTTTTAACAAACTCTGAAGACTTATCTGTTCTACCAGACCCAACGCAAACTTCTGCTTTAGGCGGCTTTAACATAGATTCTTCGGTGTAGTACTTTAAACCATTAAAACAAATTTCGTGTTTAGCTACAGCCAATGAATAGTAATAAGACTTGCCTCCACCTCTAGAGCCCAACTCGTTGATATTCTTAGCTTCATTCCAATAATATGCTTTTCCTTGTTCTTTGTTGTGTATTTTAGCTATATTTTCTTTTGCAGATATATATGTTTTATAAGTACCATCGGGCTTTAAAAGGCTAGCGTATCTTCTTTTTTTGACTTTTTTTAAAAACAACAAAGCTTTGTGATCTTTTTCTATTAAAAAAACATCAGAACTATATTCAGTATCTTTATCAAAGCCAGAAAATCCTTCAGCTGCTAACACCATATAAGATCTTCCCCACTCAATGTCTCTTACACTGGGCTGTGTTTTTATTCTAGTATTTTCTTCTTCGTTTACATCTAATATAGTACAAAAATTCTTATAAAAATACAATCTTCCAGGAACAAACCTTTTTCCTCCAAACTCGTCTATCCAAAAACCTTCTATACATTTTCTTTTAATTTCTTTCCAATAGTTAATATACCTAGGGTCATCAGGATGATATTGTTTTATATCCTCTTCTATTTGACTTAGGTTTTCTATTTTAATTAAAGAATCCTGTATAGCTTGTACATTAAATCTAAATTCCGCTTTCATTAAATTAACCCTTTTTCAGAGGCACTTTCTCTTCTTCCGCCTTTAACTCTAGATTGGCTTTTGTGTTTTAAAAACCTTGTTTCTATTGTTTCAAAATTTTCATATATTTTAGAAGTCTTTGAATAAGCGTTGTCTAAATCTTTCATTGTTTCAAAATTATAATCAGCTTTAACTAAAAAATCTGCTCTTTTGGTTAATGCGTCTTTCTCATTTTTTAAAGATCTTTCTACTGCAGTTAAACATATAATAGGATATTGAAGCAAGCATTCTTTGATTAGTTCTTCTTCTATATCAAACTCTTTGTTGTATGTTTCTTGCAACATAATTATTCTGTCTTTTTCTGGAATCCTATAAAATTTATTTTCTTCTTCGTCAGGATCACTCATAAAATAAACGCACCACATAGTCTTAGAACTATTTAGTTTATCTTTTGTTTTATCTTTATTATATAAAGTACTAAAAGGAAGCATATACACCAGTTGAGGATTTATTTCCCAAAAATTCTTAATATCATACTGCATTGATTGTTTTACTAATCCCATAATTTACTTTAGTTGCGGGAGAGGGATTCGAACCCCCGTGTCCTAGATTATGATTCTAGTGCCTTACCTCTAGGCTATCCCGCTATACCTTTTATTTCTATTTAGAAATACTCATTATTTTGTTTTCTGATTGTGGTTCTGAAACACCATCTATTTCATCTGAATCAGAAAATTCTTCTGGAACTCTAACTAAGCTCCCTGTAATATCTGCAAAATATAAATCAATTGTACTTTTTTCTGTTTTGTCAGAACTTATCAAAACTTGATACATAGTAATTAATGAATTAATTCTATCTAATTCAAACTTTTTATTTGCTAGTTCTTGTGATTGTAACATTTGACTGGCTTGCATTAGCTGCCCTCTCATTGTTTCATTTTCTTTAACTAGTCTGTCGTTTACTGCTTTTAATTCTCCTACTGTCATGTTTTTTTATTTTTCTTCTGTGTGATCTGTAGTTATTACAACTTCTGTTGTTAATAACATACTCGCAACTGATACTGCATTTATTAAAGCAGTTTTTGCCACTGTTGTGGGATCAATAATTCCCGCCTTTTTTAAATCTTCAAATACATTGGTTTTAGCATTGTATCCTTTTTTGTATCCCCCCTTTACTATCTTTTCTATAATAGCTGCAGAGTCTTCTCCGCAATTTGCTATGATTTGTTGTAGTGGAAAAATTAATGCTTTTTTTACTAAGTTGTATCCTGTTGACTCTGAATCTAAACCAAGGTTTTTAGATAAATTATCTGCACATCTTAAATAAGTCATTCCTCCGCCTTCCACTATTCCTTCTTTTAAAGCTGCTTTAGTTGCAGACAATGCATCTACAATTCTGTCAAGTTTTTCTTTCATTTCTACTTCTGTAGGCGCTCCTACATAAAGAACTGCTACTCCTTCACTTAATTTAGCTACTCTTGCAGCCAACTGTTCTTTAGTATATTTAGAAGTAGTAGCAACTATTTGTCGCTTTAAATCTTTTATACGAGTTGTTATAGCTTCTTCTTTGCCTTGCCCTCCTACTATAATAGTGTTTTCTTTGTCTACAATTACTTTATTGCAAAAGCCCAAATCTTCAGAATTAATATTATTTAAATTAACTCCAAACTCTTCGTGTAATACTTTACCACCAGTAGCTATTGCTATATCTGATAAATTATTTTTTCTATTATCTGCATATCCTGGACTAGGTACTACTATTACTTTTAAATTATTTTGTAATTTATTAATAGACAACATTCTAATAACTTGTGGGTCTAGCGCATTACATATAATTAATAGTGGTTTTTTAGCTCCGTGCACCTTATCCAGCAAACCAGTTATTTGAGCTATACTGTCTATGTTTCCATTGTAAGTTAGTATCAATACTTCTGTATATTCTGCTGTCATTGTGTCTGAATTAGTAACAAAGTTAGCAGTAAAAAACCCACTGTTAAAGTTCATTCCTTCTATAACATCTACAAAAGTACTATCGCCTTTCGCTTCTTCTATAGTTATTACTCCATCTCTTCCAATGCGCGCATACGCATCTGCTATCAATCCTCCGATCTCTTCGTCATTGTTTCCAGATATTGTAGCTATTGCCCTAATATCTTCATTTGTTTCTATTGCCTGAGAGTACTTATCAATCGCTAACAAAATACTTGCTAGTGCAGCATCCATACCTTTCTTAACAGAAATAGGATTTAAAGAATGTGCCTTAATAAGATCTAGTCCTTCATTAATCATAAACTGCGCTAGTACGGTTGCAGTAGTTGTACCGTCACCTGCCAAATCATTTGTTTTACTAGCGGCTTCCTTTACTACATTAGCTCCTATAATTTCAACTACATCATTTAACTTAACATTGTTAGCAACTGTTACACCATCTTTAGTAATGTGGTTCCTGTCGTGTATATCAGTAAAAATAACGTTTCGCCCCTTGGGCCCCAAAGTAACTCTAACTGCATTAGCCAATTTATTAACACCAGCTCGTAATTTATCTTTTGCTTCTTCATTAAACAGTAATATATTATTCATAAGCCTCCACGGTATTTGCTGACACTATCAAAGTTAGATATTCTTCGTTATCTTCTGGAGCCCAATTATTTTTGTTTAATTTAAACAACATTCTTGGGTAAGATACCCATAAACCATGTGGTAAATGTACAATGCTACCTACTTTAAACTTGCTTTTATGCATTTCTGCTGCTTCATCTGAAATCTTTACAATCACTCCTTTTGTTTGGTAAGGAAAAGCTAAATCTTTATACGTCATCTTTAAAGACTGGTCATTTAAAGCTTTTTCTTTTCTTTCCGTAATAGACAAACCAGTTTTAGAAGTCTCTTCTATTAATTTAAAAGGCCTAAAAAGTATACTATTACCCACTAAATTAAATTCAGATAATTCTCTTTGATCTAGAATTCTAACAATTTTTTTATTATATTTTTGAGCTTCTGTTAATGAATCTTCCATAGATTCAATATCATTTACTGACATCAATTCTGGCTTTGCCGCCATATTCTTTAAATCTTTACTATTAATTTTCTCGTTGTCGCCATTAGGCTGTACTGTTCTCATATATTTATTTACTTTCTTTTGCTTCATTCCACTTCACTTTGAAGTAGTTTGCGAAAAAATATCCCGCATCATTCTTTACCTTATCATACTCCTTAAACATCAAATCTTTAAACTCTTCTTTACTTAATTTATCAGAGTATTCATATATAACGTCTGCTTTTGTTTGATTTTCTTCTACAAGAACCATAGATAACTCTCCTAATTCTTTTTGCTCCGTCTGCAATGTACTATCTTTCTTTATCATCTAACCTTTTTATTGCTTTTTTCATTGTGCTATTAGTCATTTTTCCTTTATTATAAGAATCCATAACTATTTCTTTAGCTTTTTTAATCCTTCCTTTAGGTATTTGAAAATTCACAAATCCATGAATTAACACATTTAAACCTTTAGCGTTTGCTATTTCTCTTCTTGTATCATGAAAGACATATTTAATAATATGTTCAACATGCCTTTCATCAATACCAGAATCTTCTGCTATTAATTTATATAAACCTAATAACGTCTGATCCATCACCATCCAAAATACCAATTTCGTAGCCTTTATAAGTCTCTAGTATAGAGAAATCTGTTAGAAACTCATTTTCTTCATACCCCAACTCTTTTGCTAACTCCGCTAAAAAATAAGCATCAATTAACAATTCTGAAGGCAATTGTCCATGTTCTTTTTTAAATTCTTTTTCTTTAAAATCTATTTCGTCTCTTATATTCATTTCTATACGTTTATTTCTTTGTTCATTTTAATCTTAAACGTAATCTCGGTGAAATCATTTGTTTCCTTAATCTTGTCTAAAATCTTTTGGTGTCCCTTGTTAAAGTATTTAACACCATCTTCATCTTTTATTATGTACCCAAGTTCTTCAAATTGTAACAAAGCAACTACCAATGATGATTTTGACATTGTCCAATTATATTTTATTTTTAATTCTTTAATAACAATATCTTTTGCTTTAGCTCCGAACCTGTTGTGTTTAAATTTATCGCCTTTTATTAGTAAAAATTCAGACAATAAATTAATCTTCTTATCTGTAAGTTTTTTTACTGGTAGCATTGCGTTTACTAGTCTAAAATACAACTTATAAACTTCATTCTCTTGGATATTATCGTACGTCTTTGTTATCATACTACAAATATATGAATAATAAATTAATTATTATAACCACATTAAAAAAAAATTAATGTTTTTATAATTAATTTATTCTATTTTACTTAATCTATCAAAAAATGAATCTATGTGTTCATCTATAGTCAATTCTGACCCACAGCTTAACCTAATAGTCATTCTATCTTTATCTGGTATACCATTTAAAGTAGTTATTTGATTAACTCCTATGTGCACGTCTAGCGCTATAAGGTAATCTTCAATTATATCTTGTATATCTTTTTCCAAATTATCAATCTTACCAATAATCTTTGCTGTTTCTTTTAATTCGCTTATCCGCTCTGTCATCTCTGATTGTTTTGAGCCATCTACAAAATTAGTTGTTACTTTTATAAACTTATTCATTTTTGTTTTTGTTAAATAAATACTTTTCAAATTCTTTTTTCATCTTTAATCTTCTTTTTAATCCATATAAGTAACCCTCTCCATTTAAGTTTAACGCCCATAGGATTTAGATTAAGTAAATAAAAATATTCTTTGTTCCTAAACAAATATAACAATTGCTGCCTATCATATTTTATTCTACCCATTACTTATTACTTTATTGTTTTACTATTATCATTATTTAGAAGACATAGGAAATCCCCTAAAATTATTTTTGTTTTAATTTTTTATTTATTTTGACCATGCAATTACTTGCTGGCGGTTTAACCTTGTACTTCCATTTGCCGTACGATAACTATTGTTTACACCTACACGGGGACTTCTCTTATCAACCTTTAGTCTTATTCCCGCCCAAATTTTATAACAAGGCTTTTTTTGTAACTACCAGGAACAACTCCCCGCTATGTTTAGATATTATTTCAATCCTGCAGTTCTCAACCTAATGTCTTTCCCCTTATTAACCAACTGGCCCTCTTGGGTGATATTGTTACAATGTAAAGATAAGTAAAAAATATTAATTATTATAACCAAATAGAATAAAAATTTAAAATAGTTTGCTAATCTGTAAATATAGCCAAAGGGCTGTAAAATAATTTTGGGAAAAAATTTAAAATTTATTTTATAGTGCATTTGTGGGCCGCTAATAACAACCCCCCTCTAAAAATTAACTAAATAAAATATACCGATGTCACAAAAATTAAAAGATTATTCTGGTTCCTATGATGGAGTCACAATGTCAGCGAAAGAATTACCAAATAACTGTAGAAAAGACACAGATTTAGCAAGACAATTGTTAATGATTTTAGGATTAGGAGACCAAAAAGTCTTTTGGTATTCTGAATCAGGTGAAAAAACTACTTACGGTTTACTTGGAGTAGGACACAAATTGTTAGTAAAGAATGTTGAACTAATAGTAGCAGAGTAATCTGCTATTATCTAGTACCTTTTAACCACTAGCGTAAGTGCTAGTGGTTCCACTAAGACTCAGCTACTATTAACCCATTACATTTACAATGTTATACAGAAGTCCTATTAATAGTAGGGGTATGCACAGAATGTAGTTAATGGCGCTGAGTTTCTTGGTATTTATTTTGGTTAATAGGGTTGGGTTTAATTGCTTGTATAGTGGTTAAACCCTTCCTACCCAAACAACCTCTTTTTCAACAAACTTAATATCAAACTGATATTAATTATATAGCGCAACTCAACTAGGAGAGTATAAACAGGTTACTGACGAGACTAGTCGAAACTATTATAGTTTAACCAAAAAACAATAAGACATGAAAACGATAGCACAACAATTAAATGTAACAGAATTTCCTTTCAAGATTAGGGATAAAAATGGTAATCTAATATATTTTGAAGATTCAAGTGGTTATTGGGCTAAAAGAGAATTTGATGAAAGTAGTAATAGAATCTATTTTGAAGATTCAAATGGTAAAATCATAGACAACAGACCAAAATCAATCCAAGAATACACAATGGAAGAATTGACAAAAATACTAGGTAAACCTTTTAAACTTATAAAATAAAAACATTAAGGGTGAAATGCCCTTTATTTTATTTATTAACTAAAAAACAAAATTAAAATGAAAAAATTAATAACATTATTACTTGTAATATTAACATTTAACATTACAAATGCAATGAATAACAAAAGTTTGTGGGAAGAAATGGTTTTTCAAGCTATGGAATATTCTGAAGTTGTGATTATTGCAAACAATGAATGCAAAACAATGCATTTAACTATTTACAACCAAAATCATACAGTATGGGTTGTATATGAAGAAGCAGAAATTACATTAAATTTCAAAAACTTTGAAAAATTTAAACAATTCTTTTATGGAGAAATGGGAAATAATGAAACAACTGCTATTACTACCGCTTGGGATAATTCATATTGTTTAATTATTCTTTCTACTCTTTTTGATGAAGGATTTTATTATGGCTTTAAAGCAGGCTATTGCTATCAAAAATTTAATTGTATTTCACCAATACCATCAATAGCACCTATGCCAAACATTAATGAATCTTTTGATTCTTATTCTGATGGATATAATAAGGGGTTTATTGTTGGGTTAGCAAGACAATAAAAAATTTAATTAAAGTTCTTTTTAATCGTTCTTTGACAGATTGTTTATTTAATAAACATTCTATATAAAAAAAGAAATAACTATTTTTCTCTTTAATTATTTTTATAATAACAACATTAACAAACGAATACTAAATTTTTTAACATAAAATACATTAATTGAAAATGAACTTTAATGCAGTAAATATTATTTAAAACAATATTTAAATATAATAACGTTTTGGGGCGTAGTTATATAATAATATTTGAAAATAATATGAGTATTAATAGATTAATGTATTTTTATTTTTTTTAACACCAAATAAACAAATTATTATGAAACAAATAAGTAGTATGGGATTAGGATTTTTTATGGGATTATTTGCAGGTATTATTCTTATGACATTTTTAAATGAAATGCCTTGTACTGCTAATGAGCATATTTTTACAAAAGTTTATAAACCTGATTATAATTACAGAGTTGATGTAGTTACAGCTATGGTTGTTTCAGATACAGCACAACAAGAAATATATTGTATTTGGTATAAAAATGAAATATACTTAAAAAATACAATAAATTTAAAATAATAATTATAATTATTAAACAGCATCATAGAATTTTTATTCTGACTCTTTATAGAAATGCAATAAATTTAATAAAAATAATTAAATAAATAATTTTTTAAAAAACAAATAAAACAAACTTAAAATGTCAAAAAATATTAAAAACGCAGAATTAACAGTAGAATTTGCTGAAAGAAGTCAACCAGTTATTTTTCATACTGAAGATACTCAAGGAGGTCATAAAGCTATTTATTTAGTGCAAGACGTAAAAATTAAAAATAGTATAGGAGAAGGATCTGCATTATCACTTGCAGCTTTTGTTGGAGAAGGATCTGGTTTAAGAAAATGCTTACGAGCTATAGTTGTAGTGCCTATTGATCATCCAATTGCTGCTATGAAAGTAGGTGCAATTGTATCAACAGCGTCTATTAAATTGTGGAGAAGTACAGACCCGTTTAAAGATAAAAGTTCAGAAGAAGGAGGATATCCTTCTCAAGCTGTTTTAAATCCTAAAACTGGAATGATTACTACTCGCGACTCTATGCCAGTATTTGAACACAGATTAGTTGTAGTAGCTAATCCTGAAAAAACATATGAATATGATTTGACAGTAGAAGGAGAAACAGGCAATGCAACAGCTGCGGAAGTTTCTACTTATTTGCAAACAGAATGGAATGTAGAAGAAGATAGAGCTAATAACGCTGCTCAATTAGATTTTGTAGTTGCTCCTGTTGAAAAAATGCAATCAAATTAAAAATTTATTTAGTTAGTAAAAAATAGGGGTATTTTTTACGGTATAAAGGGGAGTGTATATACTCCCCTTATACTAAATTTTTATTATTGCAAAAAAAATTATTATTACTTAACCAATAAAATTATTATCATGGAAAAAAATGAAATTTATCAAAAAGAAAAAGAATTGAATTTTAATGAATTACAAGACTTTAAAATTATCAAATCAAATGATTATAAAAAAAAAATTAAAGAGGCAAAATTAAACTTTAATTCAAATAAAAATACTTTATTGCACAAGCACATTTCTTCAAGTATTTTTAATAAAATAAATAATAACAAACTCAATGCTGGAAATGTTAGAGTTTTAGCTAATTATTAAATTATATTTTGGTTAGTATAGGGGTAGTAGTAATTTATTATTATTGCTCTGACCAAAAAAAATTAAAAAATTTTAAATTAATAGCGTGTCTTTATTTGAAACGATTAAGTGAAACGTTGACATGTATATGTGTTAATCATGCTTTTAATAAAAATAGTTATGTAGCTTAAGTATATAAAAAAAAATAAAACGTGTTTAAACTAGAAGATACAGTAGAAATAATAGAAAATAACAGTAGTAGTTTTAATTTAATTGGAGATGTAGGAATAATAAAAGAACTTAATGCTAACGGTTTTGCTAGAGTATTTTGTGAAAATGGAGAACAAAGTAAGAATTGGCATAAATATAGTGACTTAAAGTTAATTTCTAAAGTTATTATAAATATAATAGAATGGTAATTTACAAATATGAAAGAATGTGCTAATAAGTCTATTCTTTTAGTAGATGGATTTCCGAATGAGTATAATGGCGCATAACGTGCGTGTATGTGCAACCTCCAATTTAAAAGACACCAAATTAATAAACTGGTAAAGATTTGATTTCAATAGTAAGGCACACTTGATAGCTTATAAAGGTGAGTGAACACCCCGAAAAAACACAGTGGTAAGAAGTAGCGACCTTACAAGCCTTATTATTTAAAATTGAGTAAAAAGAGGGTGGTCATTATCGGTAAAATACCCTATAACGCCTATTATCTGATTATTAGCCTATAACGAATAGGTATATGAAATTTAAAATTTACGAATTATGGAACGACAAATAATGATATGCGAATGCCACTCGCTCGAACACCAAGTAATTTTTTGGTATGACGAAGAA
>Ga0335396_10004323_pt1 | contig 15493 bp, 11 predicted proteins | sample FRY02_FD_205743 | JGI IMG/M metagenome (GOLD analysis project Ga0335396, IMG submission 205743) | Freshwater microbial communities from Lake Fryxell liftoff mats and glacier meltwater in Antarctica - FRY-02 (spades assembly) (version 2) | ecosystem: Environmental > Aquatic > Freshwater > Ice >... | reverse complement strand
AGAAAACACTAAAGACCAAAGAATGTATTGCATAATTAATTTTTTATTATTTTATAGCGTAAACAAGGTTTTAGCTTATATTTTCTTTCGTTAAGATATTTTAGTTAAATTATTACGCTTGATAAAAAAACAAAGCCTTTTTTATAAAAGATTTGCGTTTCTATTTTTATCTATCAATTTCGCCAAAAACAATATCTAAAGTTCCAATAATTGTAACAACGTCTGCTAATAAATGACCTCTAGCCATGAAATCTAATGCTTGAAGATGGATAAAACCAGGAGCTTTTATTTTACATCGGTATGGTTTATTTGAACCGTCTGAAACTATGGAAACCCCAAACTCACCTTTTGGGTGCTCAACTGCACTGTATGATTCGCCTTTTGGTACGTAAAAGCCTTCACTATAAAGCTTAAAATGATGTATTAATGCTTCCATAGAATTTTTCATATCTAAACGTGATGGTGGCGATATTTTTCTATCCTCTGATTTTATACTTCCTTCCGGTAAATTATTTATACATTGCAAAATAATTTTCAAACTTTCGCGCATCTCCTGAACTCTAATACAATATCTATCGTAACAATCTCCTTTTGTTCCCACGGGAATTTCAAAATCTAATTTCTCATAAACATCGTAAGGTTGAACTTTTCTAAGATCCCAGGCTGATCCTGTGCTTCTCAGTAACACTCCTGTTAAACCCCAATCTAATGCTTGCTCATGAGTAATAACACCAATACCTATTAGTCTTTGTTTCCAAATCCTGTTTTCACTTAACAACTCTTCTAACTCATCTATTCGTGAACTAAATTGTTCTGCAAATTTGTAAATGTCTTCACATAACCCGAGAGGAATGTCTTGAGCGACACCACCTGGTCGTACGTAAGCTGCGTGCATTCGAGCACCTGAAACTCTTTCATAAAATTCCATTAACTTTTCTCTTTCTTCAAAACCCCATAAGATAGGAGTTAAAGCCCCAACGTCCATAGCATGACAGCAAATAGCCAATAAATGGTTCAAAATTCGGGTAATTTCTGCAAACAAAACTCTTATATATTGAGCTCTTAATGGAACTTCGCATTGTAAGATTTTTTCAATAGCTAACGAATACGCGTGCTCATTAACCATCATTGAGACGTAATCTAGTCGATCGAAGTAAGGTAACGCTTGTAGATAAGTTTTATTTTCTATAAGCTTTTCTGTTCCTCTATGAAGTAACCCTATATGAGGATCTGCTCTTTCAATAACCTCTCCATTTAATTCTAAAACTAAACGCAATACACCATGCGCAGCAGGATGCTGAGGACCAAAATTCACTGTAAAATTCTTTAAATGTTTAGAATCAACTATTTGATTTGTAAAGCTCATAAATATATTTTTAAGTGTGGAGAGTATAGGAATTGAACCTATTCTACAAAATTGCAGGCTTAGGTTTAGCAAACCTACCTCTTACCACTCGAGCAACTCTCCTTGATTTAGAAACTATACTCTTCAACTATCATAAAAAATAAAATAAAAATCTCCAGTAGCAATGATAAAGGAAAAACAATTAACATTTGAGTTAAAATATCAGGAGGAGAAAATAAGGCACCCAAAACAAAAATAAAAACAGTACTTTCTTTTCTTCTTCTTATAAAAAACAAAACTTTTATCTTGTTAAAACGCATCAAGAAAAAAAGAATTACAGGCAATTGTAATACAAAACTTGTCAAGTAAAAAGAAGAAAAAACTAATTCTAAGTAATTAGATATTTTAGCTTCAAGACTTAATTCAAACAACTTTGAAGATTCAAAATGTCCAAAGAAAAAAATAATACTAGGTAAAATGAATGATTTGTATATATAAAATGAAAACATTAAGCTTAAGCCAGATGATATATATATTGATTTTAAGATAAAATATTCTTTTTTATATAAACCAATTATTAAGAAAGAATTTATAGAATAAACTATTAAAACAAATGATAGCAATATTGAGGTATTAAAACTCACTGATAGGCAACTTGAAAAGCCTTCTGATAAATCCGTAAATATGAATTTTTTCTCTTTAAACTCGCTAATAAAGGGTACTACGTAAAAATACAAGATAACTTCAGAATAAAAATATGAGACTACTAAAGTAAAAATGAATGAAAGTATGAGATAAAAGAATCTTATTTTTATCTCATACCAATGGCTTAAAACTATTAACATTTAAAATTTTGTATACTTTTTATAATCTAGGGCAAAATGAGATTCGAACTCATGCTATCCTTAATAAATAGTTCAGTTTTCAAAACTGACACCTTAAACCACTCGGTCATTTACCCTCAAATAAATTTTGCGAGAGCAGGATTTGAACCTACGACTTTCAAATTATGAGCCTGATGAGCTGAACCAAACTGCTCTATCTCGCAATATTACGGGTAAGTGGACTTGAACCACCATTAATATAAATCAAGACCTAAACTTGACATGTTTACCGATTTCATCATACCCGTTTTTTAAGAGGAGTAGGATTTGAACCCACGAAGATAATAATCAATAAGTTTACAGCCTACCGCTTTTGACCACTCAGCCATCCTCTTTTCAGACGAGTAAGGTTTTATATAAAACCTTACCCTTAACGAATCTACCCAAATAAAATAAGAAATGCCATCATAAGAGCAAATAATCCAATTGCTTCAGTAAGTGCAAAACCTAAAATAGTAAATCCAAATAGTTGCTGTCTTAACGATGGGTTTCGAGCAAAAGAATTAACCAATGCAGCAAAAACGATTCCAATACCAGCACCAACACCTGCAAGACCAATAGTTGCTAAACCAGCGCCGATTTGTTTAGCACTTTGCAACATGATTTGATTGTTCATAAAATTTATTTTTTGTTATAAATAGGAGTAGGGTTCGTATACAAAAACGTTTATCTGTAAAATCTTTTTATAATCTCATAGTCTGCTTTTACGGAATAATACACGTTTTCATAATTTGGTTCCCATAAAAAAATAACAATTGAACTTTTGTAATCGATTTCTAAGTGAGACGGAAAAAATCTAGAATTAAAATTTGATTTAACAACTTCAAGCGTCTCATTTGTTTGAATACTTTTTATTATTAGTTCTTTTTTAAGCTCTACGATATCAAGTTTACAAAGTTTTGTGCCTGCGTTTCTTACTCTTTTTCCATTAACTAAAACTACCCCATGATTAATCATTTGTCTTGCTTGATGCAAAGACGAGATAAGACAACTTCTAAACAATATTACGTCTAGCCGACTTTCTAAAAAGCTTATGAATCGATCTAATGTAGTTAACGAGGACTTAATTGACTTTTTAAAAATTCTTTTAAAAGCTTGTTCTTGCATGTTACAATAAAAACACTTTAAAGATTGCTTAGCCCCTAATAATTTACCATAAACAGATGTTTTTTTCTTTTTTTCATTTCGAACTGATCTTAAAAAATCACCTTTTGGTAAACCCCAAATATTGCTATAACTTTTATTTAATTTTTTACAAGTATGAAATTTTGATTTTAAACGTTTAGTCATTTTATGTTATTTTTAATATTATTACCTACTATTGGAATTGAACCAATACTCTAAAATAAGAAAGAGATTTTAAGTCTCTCGTGTTTACCAATTTCACCAAGCAGGTTTTGCTGATATTTTTTGATCAAAAGCGAGTAATGAGACTTGAACTCATATAAATTGCTTGGAAGGCAACCAATTTACCATTAATTTATACTCGCTAGTTTAAAACGCTAAGAAGGATTTGAACCTACGATTTTTTGCTTAGAAGGCAAAAGTTTTATCCACTAAACTATCAGCGCAAAAATTATTTCTCTCTAAGCAGGATTTGAACTTGCGATTTTTTGGTTAACAGCCAAATGCTTTACCACTAAGCTACTAGAGAATTACTTTATTTTAAGTATTTTTTTAAGTGTAGTCGGATTCGAACCCACGACCATTTGATTAAAAGCCAGATGCTCTACCCCTGAGCTATACACTTTCATTTAAGCGACTAAATACTTAGACTAGAATTATTAATAACAAGTTTTTAATTGTTCAACACCCTTTTTTAATAATAGTTTTCTATTCATTAAACTCATTCTATTATTTTTAATAGAATAAGAATTAACTAAATAAAGTCGTAAATCTTTAAAAATTTCTTTTTTTAAAACTGTATTAGTTTTATTTTCGTTAATCAATACTCTTTTAAGCCTTTCTTCAAAATTCAAGATTATAAAACTTCCCAATAAACATTGATAATACTTTTCAATACTTAAGATTTCTAATTTTGAAATAGCAAGTATTTCTTTGATTTCTAAATTTAATAATTTTTGTTTTTTATGATAGTTAACTAAATGTGTAAAAGTTTTTAATTGTAAATTCTTATAAAGATCAAACTCTTCTTTGATCTTTTCTTTTCTGGAATCTAATTCTTTTGCAATTATTTCTCCGCCATAAGTAAGAAATAAATAAATAAATAAAGCAAAAGCAAGCAACACTAAGGCTTCTTCGTTAAAAACCAATAATTCTTTAGATAGAACAATTAATCCCAATAAAACTACGTATAAATATTTTAAACTCATTATTTCTTATTATATCTATCATTTTTCTGACACAAAAGACTTTACGACTAAATTTCTATAATGTTGCTCACCAACAGTCTTTAGATACTTTTTGTTTACGCTTTGAAAATGTACAAAATTTAAATTTTGTACATTTTCACTGAGCCATTTATTTCCGTGAATTGTCATATCAGAAATATTTAATTTCCATAACTGAAACGAGGAAAAAATTAAATTATCATAAATATCAAGTAAATTTGATGCGCCGTCTTTTTCTTTATTAATATCATTCGCTAATAACTCTAATTTTTTTTTACGAAACTTTAAATTCTTAGCAATTACTGGAACGACGTAGTGTAAAAGATAAGCATAAAGGAAAATAAAACTAATTGAAAACCAAAAAAATTGTGTAAAAAAATGCATTAGATCAAGTTGAGGCATAATGTAATTTTATGTGTATATTTTGTAATAAGTTAATTAATTTTGTTTATAATAGTTAGTACAATTTAGCAATAATGTTGCCATTAATAACAAATTGCCTATAAAAGTACTAGTCTAGTACTCATTTATGAAAACTTGTTTTAGAGTTATCTTCCTACATTGATGCTTTCAGTAGTTATATTAAAATAACGTAACTAATCAGCCTGCTTTTGGTAAACAACTGACAAATAATAGGTTATTTTGCTTTGGTCCTCTCGTACTAAAAGCAAATCTCTTCGATTTTCATACAGCAAAAGCAGATAGGGACCAAACTGTTTTACAACGTTCTAAACCCAACTCACGTTCCACTTTAATCGGCGAACAGCCGAACCCTTAAAACCTTCTTCAGCTTTAGGATGTGAAGAGTCGACATCGAGGTGCCAAAAGACTCTGTCGATAGGAGCTCTTGAGAGTCATTAGCCTGTTATCCCTAAAGTACCTTTTATTCCTTGAGCGAAAACTTTTCCATCGAAAATCTTCGGATCACTATGACCGACAAGATTTGTCCCTGGTCGAATTGTATTTCTTCCAGTCAAGCAAGTTTATGCCATTATACCCTAAAATTCGTTTCTACTGAATTTGAACTTACCTTTGTAGATCTTCGTTACTTTTTTGAAGACTACCGCCCCAGTTAAACTAAACATTTTGCACGTTCTTTTCAAAAATTAGTTAAATTATATCTTTAGAGTGGTATTTCATAATCGCTTTAGTAATTAACTTGCGTTAAGACTTATTAACAGCTCCCACCTATGCTACACAAAAAATAAATCGTAACAATGCAAAACTATAGTAAAGGTTTATAGGGTCTTTCCGTCTTACTTTTGCTACTGCGTATCTTCACGCAGACTCTAATTTCACTGAGACCATTCTTGAGACAGTAGGGAAGTCGTTATGCTATTCATGCGGGTCAACAATTAATTGACTAGGAATTTCGCTACCTTTGAATCGTTAGAGTTACGACTGCCATTCACTGAAGCTTCATTTTGATGCATAAACATCTTCATTTAACATTACAGCATTGGGCAAGCATCAAACCTTATACGTCATTTTACAATTTAGCAAAGTCTTGTGTTTTTAGTAAACAGTCGCTACCCTCATTTTTGTGCCACCTTTAATTAAAAAGGTATTCTTTCTCCCGAAGTTACAGAATTATTTTGCCGAGTTCCTTAAGAATGGTTCACTCAAAAGCCTTGATCTTTAAATCTATTTTCCTTTGTCGGCTAAGTACGGTACTGTTAAGTATAAAACTTTTCTTGAAGCTTTGTTAATTATAGAAAGACCCACACCTAATTCTATAATTTGTTAAAACTTGTCATTTTATTTTTTGTTCTTATGAAAAACTCTCATCGAGCTATACTTTCGTATTAAACTCTTAGAGACCGACTAACTCTACACGGATTAACCTTGTGTAGAAAACCTCAAATTTTCGGCTACAATGTTTTTTACATTGTTTTTCGTTACTAATATTAGCATTCTCACTTTTTTATCTTCAGTAATTTTCACAAATAACTTTCAATGACCTTAAAAACGCTTTGCTACCACTTCTTAAAGTTTATAGTTTCGGTAAATATTTTTAGTCCGTCTGAATTTTCGACGCAAAAAAGCTTGAACGTAATGTTCTCAACTAATATGCTGTTACGCATTTTTTAAAGAATGGCTGCTTCCAAGCCCACCTTTTAGTTATCAAAACTTTTTAACTTTCTTTCTCACTTAAATACTTTTTAGGGACCTTAACTAATAATCTGGGCTGTTTCCCTCTTGACTATGGACCTTAGCACCCAAAGTCTGACTACAAAATTATTTAATAAGCATTCGAAGTTTTTCAAGATTCAGTAAAACTATTAACTTCCTTAGTCTAAAAAGTGCTCTACCTCTTATTACAAATATTTTGCGCAATACCTAAATATTTTTCGCAAAGAACCAGCTATCACTAAGTTTGATTGGTCTTTCACTCCTAATCACAAGTCTTCTCAAGCTTTTGCAACAGCTATGAGTTCAGCCTTCCCATATATTTTCACATACTTTCAGCTTGCTCACGATTAGATCACTTAGATTCGGGTCTTATAATTGTAACTATGAAATTTGTTCTCTTTAAACTTGCTTTAACTACGCTTTCGTCTAACAACTTAAGCTTGCTACAATTATAAAGTCGCTAATGCATGATACAAAAGGCACACCGTTACTTTGTATAAACAAAACTTCGATTGGTTGTAGGTAACACAATTCAAGATCTTTTCACTTCCATCCAAGGATTCTTTTCACCTTTCCTTCACAGTACTTTTTGCTATCGGTCATAAAATTATATTTAGAGTTCGAAGAATGGTTCTCCAAAATTCAAAAAAATTGTTTATTTTTTTACTGATTTTAAAAATGTAATTTAAGTTCAACGGGACTCTAACCTTCTCTGGTAAATTTTTTCACATTCTTTAACTTATATTTTGTTTTTGCTCTAATTCGCTTTCGCTCACCACTACTAACGAAATCTCGGTTGATTTCTTTTCCTTAAGCTACTAAGATGTTTCAATTCACTCAGTTTATTTTCTCAAAACAAGACAGTTTTAACTAAAAGAAACTTACAAATCACAGTTAATTGCGTTTCTCCTTGTAAATTTTCGTATAACGCTACGTCTTTTTATTTTATACCTAGGTTTTCTTGTGATACCCAATAAACAACACTTTATTAAAATGATAACAAAAAATTGACCAATCAATACCTAAATAACTCAACAAAACTAATCTTCCCTTTTAGCACAAGTATTCTTAGCACAATTCAGTTTAACTATAAAAAGAGTTCGAAATGAGATCTTGTTTTCAAAATTGTAATGATTGTTGAGTTATTTAGATATTAAAACAAAACAAAATAAAGCTATACTAAAAAAACGATTATTAAATATAAATTAATTAAAGGAAATTTTCCAACGACAGGTTCCCCTACCGTTACCTTGTTACGACTTCATCAAAATAATTTTCCTAATTCTAAGTAAAATATGTTTTGAGATTTCTAACAATAAATATCTATGATTTATCTAAAAAGTTTAAAATCAAAAAAAAGAACTACCTTTAAATTAGATGAACTCTCTCGATGTGACGGGCGGTATGTACAAGATTTAGGTACAAAATTCACCGTTCCTTGCTGATAAACGATTACTATTCATTCCAACTTCATGTTTTCGAGTTACAGAAAACAATCTGAACTAAGATAACTTTTCTAGATTTGCTTCAATTTTCATTATTGCAACTTATTGTTGTTATCGTTGTAATACATGTGTTGCCCAACTTATAAGGGCCATGAAGACTTGACGTCATCCTTTCTTTCATCCTATATATCATAGGCAATACTTTTCAAGTACACGAAGATAAAACAGTTAATATAACTGAATAAAAAATCTTTTGCAACAAAAAGAAAGGGTTTCGCTCGTTACTGGACTTAACCTAACATCTCAAGACACGAGCTGACGACAGCCATGCAGCACCTGTAATTTTTGACATAACGAATTTCTTCATTAGAACCTAAAATTATACAAAGGTTGGTAAGGTTTTGCGTGTATTTACGAATTAAACCACATATTCCACGAATTGTATAAATCCCCGTCAATTCCTTTGAGTTTCAGCGTTGCCGCTGTACTTCTCAGGTGGGACACTTAACGCGTTAGCTAAATTTCCGAACAGTTATTGTCCGAAAATGAGTATCCATAGTTTACGGCTTAGACTAACAGGGTCTCTAATCCTGGTTGCTACCTAAGCTTTCGTGAATCAGCGTCAGTATAAAGCCAGATAGTTGCCTTCGCTTTCGATATTCCTTCAAAAATCTACAAATTTTATTTCTCCACTTGAAATTCTACCATCCTCTCCTTTACTCTAGTAATTTGTTATTAAAAATTGATTTAGTAATTACTACTAAGATTTAAAAGTTAACTATGATTACAGCCTACTCACCCTTTACACCCAATTATTCCGAATAACACTAGCCCTTTTCGTATCACCGCGGCTGCTGGCACGAAATTTGCCAGGGCTTTTTCTCCAAATAAAGTCAAAATCTTTCTTGGTAAAAGAACTTTACAACCTAATGGCCTTCATTATTCACTCTATATCACTGAATCAAGCTTTCGCTCATTGTTCAAGATTCCCCACTGCTGCCATCCTTAGATGTCTAGACCTTGTCTCAGTTCTAGTGTGACTGTACGTCCTCTCAGACCAATTAAGGATCATCGGCTTGGTGAGCTATTATCTTACCAACTACCTAATCCTGCGAAGGCTCATCATATAGCAAAAGATTTTCTGTATGAGGCATTTAACCAAACTATAAGGTAAATTCCTTCGCATTACTCACCCGTTCGCCACTCGTCACTAAACGCGTTCGACTAGCATGTGTTAAGCAAATAGATAGCGTTCATTCTGAGCCAGGATCAAACTCTTTAATCAAAATATAAATGTCAGCGAAGTATATATTAATAATCGTTTTTTTAGGAAAACTAACCATTTATTAACTAAACTAAAAACGGACTTTTTAACAATAATTGTTTTGAACATTTAGACATCGTTGGAGATGCTTTACTTATTGGATCTGATAAATAAAAATTATTTACATGACTTGAAATTAAAAACTTACTATTGATTTTGCTATAACCTAAACCAAAAAAGTTAGTTTTTACAAAAAAGTTGGTTTTTACTGTATTATATGACTCAATGTGAATCATTCTTGATTTTAAGCCACTATTATTCTGATCTAGCAAATTTAATAAAGTTGATAATATTGCATAATCTTTTCTAGCTTGGCCCGGCGGTAATAAAACTTTTTGTGTTTTTTGAGAACGCCCCTCCGTATTTATGTACGTGGCCTCTTTTTCTGTGTAAGCTGAACCCGGCAGAATTAAATCTGCCTTAATAGCATTGTTATTTCCTTGGTGACCTTGATAAACAACAAATGAATTACTTGCTTTTTTAATTGAAGCGTCACCTATAGCGTAAACAAAGTTACTAGCAGCTTTTTTGTTATTTGAACCCAAACCAATCTCTGCAACGCCAACTTGACCAGCCTCAAAACTCAAAAAATTTATGCCATTCCAATTTCTTGAAAGTAACTTTGTATTGCTTCTTATAAAATAAACTATCGAGTGTGAAGTACTTTCTCCTAAAATGCTTAAAAAACTATTGCCAAGAATTATTATTGGTTGTTTTGCTTTTCTGAATATTGGACAAAATTCATTTTGACCTTTACAAAAGCTTATAATGTCATTAGCTGTTGAACCCACTTGAGAACAAGGAAATGTTAAATTAAGAACAGACCCAACGTTAATTACTTTGAAATTACCATTGATATAACGCTTTCTCAATTGCAGATTAATAATCGCTGCCTCTTTTCTAGGATCAACTCCTATCAAAATACAAACGTCTGCCTTTTCTATGTTAGCTATTTTAGTGTTAAACTTATACAAATGCTCAAAGTCAATTTCTTTAAAAACATTAGAGCAATTATAATCAATATTAGTTTTTCCAAATAAACTTAACAAATTTTTTAGCATAAAGGCAGATTCTAAATCACACTGGGAACCAATTACGCCCATAATTTGGTTCTTAGAGTTTCTTATTTTTTCGATAATTAAATTGAAAGCTTCTACCCAAGAAATCTCTACGAATTTACCGTCTTTTTTAAGAAGAGGATCGCACAAACGTTGCCTTTTTAACCCATCAAAGCTAAACCGAGACTTATCATGAAGCCACTCTTCGTTTAACTCTTCATTTAGACTGGGCAAAACTCTCATGATTTCATACCCGCGAATATCGATTCGAATGTTACTACAAACGCTATCTAAAGTATCGATTGATTCAACACTTTTAAGCTCCCAGGGTCTAGCCGAAAAAGCGTAAGGTTTAGAAGTAAGCGCACCAACAGGACATAAATCAATGACGTTTCCCGAAAACTCTGACTTAAACAACTTTTCAATATACATACCAATTTCAATTTGACCTCCTCTGCCCGAAGTACCGAGATCCGCTACGCCTGCAACTTCATTTGCAAACCTAACGCATCTAGTACAATGAATACAACGAGTCATTATCGTTTTAACGAGAGGACCACAATTTTTGTCTTCAGTTGCTCGTTTATATTCTCTAAAACGACCTCTATCACTTCCATAAACCATTGCCTGGTCTTGTAAGTCGCACTCGCCTCCTTGATCGCAAATTGGACAATCCAAAGGATGATTAATTAGTAAAAATTCTAAAACGCCCTCTCTAGCCTTGCGAACGGCTGGACTATTTGTTTTAATCTTCATTCCCGATATTAAAGGCATTGCGCAAGAAGCAGCTAACTTAGGTGCCTTTTCGATTTCAACCAGACACATCCTACAATTTCCAGCAACAGACAACTTTTCATGATAACAAAATCTTGGTATATCAAACCCCGCAATTTCACAAGCTTGAAGGACAGAAATCCTAGAATCTACTAGAATTTCTATATCATTAACGAAAATACTTAACCTCATGTTTTATTTCATTTGATGTAAATGTAAGAGTAAATAATAAAAAAACATTTATTTATCTTTCTTCCAAAGAATATGATAATAAATAAGCTTCAAAAACACCAAGCAAAGGCAACAGCCCTAAAAAATAAAAAAAGTAAAAGAATGTGGCCATTTGACCAATTTCTAAATAAGGAGACTCAGGAGCACAACCACCAATCCAACCTAATACAAAATAATCTAAAACTAAAACCCAAAAAACTATTCTATGTAATGGTCTAAACGAAGAACTTCTTACTTCGGATGTCCCCGTATAAGGCAAAACTAATAAAATTAATAAAGCAGCAAACATAGCGATTACCCCTCCAAGCTTATGTGGGATAGACCTCAATATAGCATAAAAAGGTAAAAAGTACCACTCGGGTACTATGTGCGCTGGAGTTACCATAGCGTTTGCCTCTATGTAATTGTCGGTATGACCTAAATAGTTAGGAGCGAAACAAACGAAGCCAAGATAAAGTACAAAAAAAACTACCCAACTAAATAAATCTTTAAAAATAAGATAAGGATAAAATGGGATCTTATCTACGTTTCCATTGATCCCCAAAGGATTATTAGAACCTTGCTGATGTAATACAGCTATATGGACTACTACAGCCCCTGCTATTAAAAATGGTAATAAGTAATGAAAAGAAAAGAAACGATTTAAAGTTGCATTGTCTACAGAAAAACCACCCCATAACCAAGCAACAATTGGCTCTCCAACAATTGGAAAAGCTGAAAAAAGATTAGTAATAACAGTGGCTGCCCAAAAACTCATTTGACCCCAAGGTAAAACATAACCCATGAAAGCAGTAGCCATCATTAAAATCAAAACAATGACACCAAGCATCCAAACAAATTCCCGTGGCTTTTGATAAGAACCATAATAAATGCCTCTACCAATATGGACGTATACCACTAAAAAAAACATACTCGCGCCATTGGCGTGTAAATAACGAATCAACCAGCCATTATTAACGTCGCGCATAATATGCTCAACGCTTAAAAAGGCTAAATCAACATGTGGTGTATAATGCATCGCTAAAAATATGCCCGTTAAAATCTGAATACCCAGAAATATACCAGCTAATGACCCAAAATTCCACATATAATTAATATTTATGGGTGTTGGATAATCAATAAGATGGTCGTTCAATATATTGACAATAGGGCGATTTAAAATTCTTAGACTTGTAGATGACATAATTAATTATTTGTATAATTTGAGACGTAAGTTGCAAACGCTATGATAATTCATAAATGCTTACAACTTGTTACTTTTTTAATTAAGACTTAATCAAAGAAACGCTTGTATCCTTAATTAACGGTAATTCATCAAATGTATGAAACCCCGGTGGAGAACCAACGACCCAATCTAAAGTCAACTCATATTTAACATCAACATTTCCTTCGAATGCCCATGGATTTACTGGACAAGATTCTAAATTAGTTAATGTTTCATAAACTACTACAAAAAAAATAAGAATTGCAAAAACAGAAATATAACTACCAAATGATGAAACGTAATTCCATCCAGCATATGCGTCGGGGTAATCTGGAATCCTTCTTGGCATTCCAGCAAGACCCAAAAAGTGCTGTGGGAAAAATGTTATATTAACCCCAATAAACGTAGCCCAAAAATGAATAATACCCAAATTTTCGGGATACTGGAAACCTGTCATTTTGCCGATCCAATAATAAAATGCAGCAAACATACCAAAAACGGCTCCCATTGATAATACATAATGAAAATGAGCAACAACGTAATAGGTATCATGAAACGCTACGCCTAAACCAGCGTTGGACAAAATAACACCCGTTAAACCCCCGACTGTGAATAAGAATATAAAACCGATGGCAAAAACCATTGGGGTTTTTAAGTGTATTGAACCACCCCACATCGTAGCGATCCAACTAAAAATCTTAATTCCCGTAGGCACTGCAATAATAAGCGTTGCTGCTGTAAAATAAGCTCTAGTATCAACGTCCATACCAACTGTATACATGTGATGCGCCCAAACGATAAAGCCTAAAAGACCAATGCTTAACATTGCATAAATCATGCCCACATAACCAAAAACAGGCTTTCTAGAAAAAGTAGAAACAATGTGACTTACAATACCAAAAGCCGGCAAAATTAAAATATATACTTCTGGGTGCCCAAAAAACCAAAATAAATGTTGATATAAAATCGGATCGCCACCACCAGATGGATCAAAAAATGTTGTGTTAAAATTGCGATCGCAAAGAAGCATCGTTATTGCACCAGCTAAAACTGGTAAAGATAGTAAAAGTAAAAAAGCAGTAATGAGAACTGCCCAAACGAACAACGGTAGTCGATGCATTGTCATACCTGGGCATCTCATGTTGAATATTGTTGTGATAAAATTAACGGCACCAAGAATCGATGAAGCACCTGATACGTGTAAACTAAAAATTGCCAAGTCGACAGCACCCCCAGGATGTCCTGAAATGCTACTTAAAGGCGGGTAAACAGTCCACCCTGTACCTGCACCAACTTCAACAAGAGTAGATCCTAAAAGTAATATAAGAGCAGGAGGCAACAACCAAAAACTTATATTATTCATTCGTGGAAAAGCCATGTCAGGAGCACCTATTAAAATGGGAACTATAAAGTTACCATAGCCACCAATCAACGCTGGCATTACCATAAAAAAAATCATAATAAATGCGTGGCCAGTAACAATTACGTTATACAACTGATTATTTCCGCCTAAAACTTGTACACCCGGTCCAGCTAACTCCATCCTAATTAAAATAGAAAGCGTAGTACCAATAACACCCGAAAACGCCGCAAAAATTAAATACAAAGTACCAATATCTTTGTGGTTTGTAGAAAAGAGCCATCTATTAATAAATTGTGACATTAAATACACTTTATGATTTACGAAGCACATGCCTTTAACTTTCTATAATCTTATGAACAAGAAAAACCGTAATTTAAAAGTTTACTCTCTATAATCGTGTCACTAATACTTGAGCTTATTTTATGACATAATTCAATAGAGTCATCATTTGTCCATATTGGAAATGAAATCATGCCTGAATTCGTGTCACTATCAACTAATCCAATAACGGGAAGTTTTACTTTGATAGCTTCCTGTATAACAAAGCAACTACTTTTTGAACCTAAAACAAAAATAACATCAACCTTATTATCAAGAATAATATTAGTAAATAACCCACTAGTCCAATTTTTTGTCAAAAAAGACTCTAAGCTTCTTAAAGCGCACAACTTAGTAGTACTTTTCGATTCCTCATTTAAATTAATAAATAGTAAAGATACGTCGTTTTTTAAAAATAAAGACCTTAAAAATTGAGTAGTTAAGAATAAACTCTCCTTGGTTCTTTCTGTGTTGATCACGGAAACATTTTGCCGGTACCCAATCATATTTAAATATGTTTTTGGGTCAACAAACTGCCTTTTATGACCTAAAGAAGCGTAATATAAAAAATCTTTTTCGAAGTTGGTTCTTATTCCCATTCGAGTGCTCCTTTCTTCCACTCATAAACGAAACCAATAGTCAAAATAAATAAAAATACAGACATTGACCAAAATGCAAACAGCGGCAAATTGCTAATAACAATACACCAAGGAAATAGAAAGCTCACTTCTAAATCGAAAATTATGAACAGAATTGCTACTAAATAAAATCGAACATCAAATATATTTCTCGCGTCATCAAAAGGATCGAACCCACACTCATAAGCGGATAATTTTTCTGTGTCGCCATTCTGACTCGCAATAACATATGATAAGCCAAAAAAAAGAAATGCTAACATGCAACAAATAATCAGATAGATAAATAAACCCAAATACTGAGAAAGATACAATGTCATTTTACAATTAAATTTTATAATTACGAGAACAGAGGGGATTGAACCCACAATCTTTAGCGTGACAAGCTAACGCTTTAACCAATTAAACTATGTCCTCAATTGTCAGAT
>Ga0335396_10004302_pt1 | contig 15543 bp, 14 predicted proteins | sample FRY02_FD_205743 | JGI IMG/M metagenome (GOLD analysis project Ga0335396, IMG submission 205743) | Freshwater microbial communities from Lake Fryxell liftoff mats and glacier meltwater in Antarctica - FRY-02 (spades assembly) (version 2) | ecosystem: Environmental > Aquatic > Freshwater > Ice >... | reverse complement strand
CATAATCAGGTGCTAAGATGTTTTTAAACACATACAAGCGTTTAATTTCTGGAGATCTCTTCTCTGCTTGATATTGGAGATCTGGCTTCTTCGCCCTGCTCCTTTTTATTCATTAAATCAGTGTTTTTCTGTTTCAGCGTAGAAATGGGGTGATTTTAGATTTGAAAGGCTGCTGTCATCTTGCTTGGATCCCTATAGGTCTGCACCTTGACCGCAGCTCTCATAAACAAAGGGATTTGAAACAGGAAAGGCTGCTTTCAGCGAGCGGGAATCCCTTTTATGGGATGAAAGGGCATCAAGGAGATACTAAATCTGGCTGAATGTCTTACTGAGGGTGAGAAGCTTCAGTCCTGAAATGAGGGGCTTATTATATAAAACAAGAATGAATGCAAGCCTCGAAGATAATTTATAGCTTCCTCAAAAAGGCAGCAAGTTGAAATCAGAAAGAGGGACAGTTGATTAGATCTATTTCTCTAATTAAATGGCAATTCCAATTTAAATCAGATTGGTGTCAACTTATTTCTGGACGGGACAAACCCAACAAAAAGGGCCACCCATTAATGGGTGGCCCTTATCTCTTGAACCTATAAAGGGCTCAGAAATATTTACTTCTTCACGAAGGTCTGCTTAACAGATCCAACGGAGATAACGTACATACCAGTCGCAAGATTCTGAACATCTATGCTCATAAGGTTGATTCCCTTATTGACACTCATTTGCTCAGTGATCACTGTGCGTCCAGTCATGTCGTAAACTAGAACATCTAAGTTAGACGCTGCAGAAGCCTCAATAGAGATGTTCAATTCATTCGTGGCAGGATTAGGGAAGAGGTTCATCATGCCAGCCTCGATAGACTTGGTCATGTTAGTAGAAGGTCTCTTCTTTACTATCTCAGCTTTCGTGATGTTCCTAGGACCAGAGACAAGCACTGCAGATTGGTTATTGCTCTTAAGAGCAGACTGAGCCTTAGCCATTGCAGAGGTAGCCTTATTGTTCTCATAGATATTGATTCCTGGAGGAGGAGCAGGCACTACGAAAGTGGCTTCTGGGGTGATATTCGCCCAATCTGAGAATCCTGAAGCATCAGCGCAAGCACATCTTACTTCATATCCATAACGTTGTCCAACCACGAATGGCACATTAGGGTTGTTGTACAACACAACGTTGAACAGCACAGTTGAACCATTAGTCTGAGTGATGGTCTGTGTGTTACTGATATTTGTGAATTCAGGTTCACCACTGGCATAAGAAGCAGCGCTAATACGTCCACCTCTAACCTCGCAGCTAGATGTACCTTCTGTATTCGTCCAAGTCGCGTTAACACGCGCATTTGACGTTCCAAATCCAATCTCAACTACATCTAAGTTCGATGGAGCTTGACAACCTGAACATGCAGGGTCTGCAGCATCATATACTGTGATGAAGAAGCTACCTGCAGTAATTGCACAGGGGCCAGATACGTCATAGACTTGACCTACAACCTCATATACACCTGGAGCAATAGGAGGCAAGGACGCTGCAACAAGATCTGCATTTAAATCTCCTGAATATGAAGACCCTCCGAAGAAATAGCCATAAGAAACGAGATTAGTATCCACATTTAAGAAGAACCAAGCGTAGTCTCCACCAAGAGGAATAGAATCTCCCGTTGCATCCAAGTTCCATGTGTCTCCTGGGCAAAGGAATTGATCCACAGCCGCAACAGTACCACCTAAACATACGACAGGGCCGCCTGTTGGGAAGGTCACCGGACGAGGACGGAACGTAGTATCGCAGATAGAAGCAAAGATATTTGCGTTATCAGCATAAACAGCAGGACGAACATCATAAAGCCCTGTCATCATTGGGTATCCATTGCCAGAAAGAACACCATTCAAATCAGCATCAAACACGTAAGGAAGAGAGATTCCCGAAAGGATGAATTCTCCACCTAAACCTCCTCCAGCACCCGCTTGAGGCTGGAATAGAACTCCTTGCCCTCCTGCAGTAGGAGAATTAGGGATGGTGACTCCTGTAGCATTTACATTCGTTGTTTCAGTAACCGTAGCCAAGGTAACGGGTGTGTTATCTGACAAGACTCCAGCTTCACATGTAGTGACAGGAGGGGCACATGTAGTGATAGGACCAGAAACGTAGCTCAATGTCGCGTAGCCATTATCTACTTGCGTTTCAACTCCACAACCTAATGCAGTGTTAAAAAATCCAAAAGCATATGCTCCTGATTCAGTAGCCGTAAAAGTGATAGCGTTACTGCTGCCACCAAAGCCATCAATAGCCCCACTTGTCGCGTATACAGTGAATTCTGCATTCCATGCACCTACTGAACCACCTGTAAGGCTGAATTGGTATGTCACACCTGCCTCAACTCCATTGAAAACATAGGCCTCTGTAGGCCAAACTTCAAAGGCTGTGTATATGCTAACTGGTTCTTCAAGACAAGGAGGGTCTCCTGGTCCATAAGATGCTGTAACAACCTCACAGGGCTGCGCATATCCTGATACTACAAACCCTAGCGTAACTAGGGCAATGCTTAAATTTTTTTTCATGACTCACTCAAGTTTAATTAGTTTTTAAAATTCACGCGACTTGCACTGTTTGCGTGTTCCTCACTTTAAGTGAGAAACCAAAAATAGTCAATATGGAGGACAAAAAGCAAATAATACCTCCATAATCCATGTAAATCCATGCAAAAAACAGCCAAATCACCGATATGCGGTCTTATAATTACAGATTGATGAATCATTCTCCGAAATCATCTCCTTTCAAATCGAATCAATCTCCCTTTCATCCTTTTTTTTCAAATATGAGGGCACTGGATAACAGTGCTAAAGATTATCTACCCATGGAATGTATTAAAGTGAATCAGACCTTTTAATATGATGGCTCCATTTGCATTTAACTATCCTGCGCTGTAATGTTGGCCAACCTGTTGCGCTCTGGACGACAAATTGTAGGGGAATGGGGATTTGGTTTTAGTGCTTTTTTAGAGGATTCCCATATGATATGTCGTCCAAAGGAAAGACCGTGCTCAAAGCAAGAGGAAGAATGGGGGAGTCGAGGGCCTTTGAAAAGACCAAATTCGGATTGAAGCGGAGATCAATTCATATACGCAGCATTTCAATGGCTCAGGGGCGGAATTTTAACCCTAAATATAATTGTCATAAAAATCGAATAGCCCCAAAAGAAATCTTCCTCAGATTACCTCTACATCCTCCTTCTTTACCCAGCCTACAAGGCCATTGGGTAAGGAGATGTTCAGCCAGGGGCCTGAATCTTGGACTACACGCACCCGTGTTCCTTCATGCAATACGAAGAGCTCTGTGGAGCCTGCATTGGGGGCGCTCAGTATGTCTACCTTGGGGTTCATAATCACTGCCGCATCACGGGCTGTCATGGCTATATGGGCCGCAAAGGAGAAATAGGTGAGCAGCAGGCAGAGGATCAAGCTGAGTCCAGCTAATCCCACATACATTTGCCTCCAATTGCTCTGGCGCCTCCAATAGAACAGTACGATCAAGCCAGCAAATACAAAGGCAAAGAGGATGCCGAGCAGGGCCCAATTTGTCTCGCCTAAGCTCAATAACTTGGAATTCCACCATTCAGTGATGCCTGAGTCAGCTTCGCTTTCTACGCGGTCTACGGTGAGGTTGCGTGCCAGGGTTAGGTTATGCTGCACATCTACACTTGAAGGATCCACACGCATGGCCCGCTCATAATGAAGGATTGCATTGGGTATTCTTTTCTGCCTGAAATATGCATTACCCAAGTTGAATTCTACGGAGGCACTGTGGTATTCTTCTGTCAGGCTTTCATATAGACCGATAGCCTCGTCCAATTCGCCTTGCTCATAAGCGTCATCAGCACGGGTCTTAGTGGCCTCAGCCTCCTTGCTATCCATGGCCGTCAGGCTCAAGCTGCTCAGGAGCAGAGCTATGCTCAGTAGCTTCTTCATGTCTTGCGTTCCATTAATGCGATCAATGATGCTACCTGCTCATACAAGGCCTGCGGGGCTGCACGGTTCACAGGAGCATAACGCGCCATCTCGCAGTCACTCAATGCGTGTATCCATCCTGCGATGGTGCCCCGATCTACTCCAGCTGCATCCAATTCCTCATGGATTTTCTCCTTGGTCATCTGCCCCATAGGGATTTGATGTTTATGGGAGATATAGTCGTTCATAGCCTGATAGAGTGTAATATAGAATTCATGCTCCTGACCGGCCTGCAGCTTCTTTTTGGCTTCTTTCAGATAACGTGTCGCGGTCTTAGCTGCAGTGCGCTGCTTGTTGCCCATAGGGTCAGCATCCATTTTTTCCTGTCTTCTGCGGTAGAAGAGGAATGCCCCTAGGAGGAAGAAGGGGCTCAGCAATCCCGCCCAATGCCCGGCAGAGCCGCTGAAACTCTCGCCTTTCTCTTTCAGATCCTTATTCCCTGAATGGATGTGGCGTATATCGTCTCCAGTGCTGCTTACATCTTCCTTGCGGCTCATACGCGCTGCGCCATTATCTCCTGAGCCATCATCTCTAAGCACCTCTATATGTATGGCTTCGCTCTGCTGGCTCTGATAGCGTCCCCTTGCAGGGTTATAATAGCTGAACTCCAAGGCTTTTAGATCATAGCTCCCAGGGTAGCGTGGAATAATCAGGTATTCATAGGTCTTGGATCCGCTGATGCCCGCTGCATTGCGCACACTCTTATCGCTCACTTTAGGGTCATATACCTCGAAGTCCGAAGGGAAGTCCAATTTGGGGGTCTCTAGCAAGGGTAAGTTTCCATTTCCGCTTACGGTGATGGTGAGGTTCAGAGCTTCATTGGCCATGAGTTCATTCCTGTCCACAGAGACTTTGAAATTCAGATCTCCTACACCGCCTGTGTATCCCAGTGGAGCGGCAGGGAGGTCGGCCACTTGAATCTTAAGCACATTGCTGCTGATTCGTATGGGCGTGCCTTGTCTGAAGATGGATCTTCCTACACGCGCTTCTATAATGAATGGGCCTATCTCTAATTCTCCGCTGCGTTGCGGGATGAGCACCTGCCTCACGAAGTAGGCTTTCTGGTAATTCTTCCCATCTATTTCTTCATAGCTCGGTTCCCATTGAATCTGGTCCAACTTAATCTCTTCTTTCCAAAATCCGCTGAGGCTAGGGAATTCATAATTCGTTAAATCGAAGCCTTGGTAGCGGTTATAGAGCACATAACTCACACTGAATGGTTCTCCTTTGACCACTTTTCTTTTATCTGTCAATATGCGCACGAAGCATTCCTCGCTGGAGGTGATGGTCTGAGTTGCTGCGCTACTGCTGCTGCTGGGATTGCTCTGTTGCTGCTGTTGGGATTGTCCATTGCCTTCTTTGACCTCTATGCTGAGGGGTTTGGACTGCAAGCTGCCTGCTTTGGTATTGGCCTTGGCGGGCGGAATCTCAAAACTGCCCACTTTCTTCGGGCTGAGGAAATAGGTATGGCTGAGGCTGTTGGACATCTGCCCATTGACCCATGACATCTGCGAAGAGACACTGGGACCACCTATGATATTGAAATCACTGAGCGCTGGTGGAATGATTTCTCCCTGTGCGCCTTCCAAGGTAATCTCTAGGCGGAAGCGCTCATTAACGTTGACTGGATTCCTATCCACCTTCATCGCTAGGCCAGGTGCCTGAGAAAATGTGAAAGCATAGATTAACATGCATGCTATGGATAGCCCTGTGCGTTTCATATCACCAGTCTTTGTCAATTTTTATCGGCTTGCCTTTCTGTATGCGTTCCTTGCCCAAGTCCTCTTGCAGGTCCTTTTCTTGTTGGTCCAAAGCCTTCAACATGCGCTCGGCTTCTTCCTTGCTCATATCTCCAGGCTTAGGCTCTGGCTGCTCCTTATCCTTGCCTTCATCCTTGGGATTCTCCTTGCCATCTTCGCCTTTATCGCCTTCTTTCTTCTCGTCCTTCTTCTCATCCTTCTTTTGGTCCTGCTTCTGCTGGTCTTGACTACCATTGCCGCCTTCTTTGTCTAAGAGGTTCTGGGCATAAGCAAGGTTATAGCGGCTCTCTTCGTCCCTTGAATCCAGCCTCAGGGCCTTCTTATAATTCTCTATGCTTGCTTGGAACATTTGCTGCGGACTTGGAGGCTGCACGGAATCATTGGGAGGCATGGGGTTCTGCTTCAATGCGATGCCCATATTCAGGAAACAGTTTCCCAGATTATGGAAGGCATCTGACTTCTGGTCCTTATCAATGGCGTCAGCTGCAGCCACTTCATATTGCTTTGCAGCTTCGCCCAATTGCTGCATCTTGAAATAGGCATTTCCCAAGTTATAGCTCGCCTTACCATAGCCGGGAGACTGCTCCAAGGCTTCCTGATACTTCTGCGCAGCGGCAGCCATGTCATCTGATTTATAATTCTCATTCCCTTTGCGAAGCAAGGATTTCTCGCTTTGGGCCATTGAGAATATGCTGGTCAATAGCAAGATGATCAGGATGATTCCTTTGATATGTGCTATGCTAGCCTTCATAGTTCTATGCCAAGAATCTGGCGTTTTTTGTAGGATAAAAGTACGTCAAGGCAGAGCAGGACAAGGGCAGCCAAGAGGAATATCTGGAAACGGTCCTCATGATCAGCGTACTTCTCTGTCCCGAATTCATTCTTGGTCATCTTCTCTATCTCGTCAATGATTATATCCAGACCTACATCAGCATTGCTTGCCCTTACGAAGACACCGCCACCGGCAACACTTACTTGGGTCAACATATCTTCGTTCAATCGGGAGATGATCGTGGTCCCGTCCTTGTCTTTCTTGAAGCCGCGCTTGACACCTCGGTCATAGAGCGGAAGCGGAGCGCCTTCTTCAGAGCCCATGCCTATGGTGTGTACGATAACGCCTTGCTGATGGGCCTGATTCGCAGCCACAACGGCATCATCCTCGTGGTTTTCTCCATCAGTTATGATGATGATAGAACGGCTGCCGATATTATCATCTCCGAAGCTGTTCAAAGCCAAGTAGATAGCCTTGCCAATGGCGGTTCCCTGTGTAGGCACCATCTCAGCGGAGACACTGCTGAGGAACATCTCGGCTGCTTCATAGTCCGTAGTAATGGGCAGCTGCACATAAGCATCTCCCGCGAATACGATGAGACCTATTCGGTCTCCGTGTAACTTGTCCAAGAGCTGGGAGATGGCCCTGCGAGCGCGCAAGAGCCTGTTAGGACTGATGTCTTCAGCTAACATGGAATTGGATACGTCCAAGCATATCATCAGGTCAATCCCTGAGTAGCGCACTTCTACTTCTTTCTTCCCAAACCGCGGATTCATCAATGCCAAGACCAAGAAGGCCAAGGCCCATCTCCAGAGCAAGAAGTGCAAGACCTGCCTTCCTGTGCTTAATCCGGGTAAGGCTCCTGCGCTGAGTGCTGGATCTACCATGCGCTCCATGGCGCGTTTCCTCGCTTTGAGATGAAGGAGGAAAAGGATTGCCAGTACAGAGGTAGATGCCAAGATGGGGAAGTACTCATATCGCTCCAAGCTCAGGTTTTTGATGTTCGGTATAAGGTACCAGAACAGCAAGGCGATGAGCGCCCAGAACAGCAACTCTGAGAGGAAAACCACCAAACTGGCAAAGCCTAAACGATATGTATAGTTACGCTTCAAGTAATCAGTCTATATATCTGAATAACAATCTTGTAAAGAGTATATCAATGAAGACTATCAGCAAGCCGAGCAGTGCGGGATAATAGTATCTCTCGGTCTTCTTACTGTACTCTGTGACATTGATTCTGGTCTTCTCTAAGCGGTCGATTTCCTTGTAGATCTCTTCCAATGAATTCCTGTTGGTCGCTCTGAAATATTGTCCTCCTGTGAGGGTCGCCATATCGGTCAGGGTCTCCTCATCTATCTTCACTTCTACACGGTCATAGACATACTGCCCATTGCGAATTCCCACCGGGCTTCTTGCATATCCCTGAGTTCCCACCCCGATGGTATAGACCCGTATCCCGAAGGTCTGAGCAATCTGGGCTGCATCCAGCGGCTGAATGGCTCCTGAGGTGTTCTCCCCATCAGAGAGCAGGATGACCACCTTACTCTTTACCTCGCTGTCCTTCAATCGGCTTACAGCTGTAGCCAATCCCATGCCTATAGCGGTTCCGCCCTCGAGCATCCCTGTGCGCACTTGGGAGAACATACGCTTGAGGATGGTATGATCCGTGGTCAGCGGGACTTGGGTAAAACTCTCTCCTTCATAGATCACCAGACCTATGCGATCATCAGGGCGGGAATTGATGAATTCCATGGCCACTTCCTTGGAAGCTTCCAACCTGTCGGGTTTGAAATCCTGAGCCAGCATGGAAGCTGAGACGTCCAAGGCCATGATGATGTCTATCCCTTCGGCTTTCCTGTCTTCCCAGCTGCGGCTGTCTTGAGGACGGGCAAGTGCGAAGATGATCAAGGCGACCCCGATCATCTTCAAAGCGAAAGTGAACTCCTTCAATACAATCTTCCAGGGCAGTCCTTTATTCACAAAACGCCCGAGATGGCTGAAGCGGAAGTGGGTGTGTTGATTTCCTCCCTTCATGAGGTGATAGAGGCTGAGCCCAGGAACAAGGGGGAGGACCCAAAAGAATTCAGGGTCAGCAAACTCGAAGTAGCCGCTTGAAAGCAAGAAGGCTCCGGCCACAAGACCATTGGCCAAGAGCAAGAAGATAAGCGCTATGCTGCGTTCCTTGGTCATTTCTTTTCTGCTGGCTCATCCTTGAACCGAGTCGATTCAATGAAGTGTATACTCTCATTCAGATGCTCGCTTGCCATGACCTCGCTGGGCTGACCTTTAGCAAATTTCACCATATCAGAGGTCAAGAATAGATTCCTGAAGCTGCCGATCTGACTTGAGCTCAATCCTTTCGTTGGCAAAGCCTCCATGATCTCAGCAGAGGTGTATTCATGTGCCGGAAGCTGATAGCGCAGTGCTAGATAATCCCTAATCTGGTCGGTAAGTTCCACGTAATATGCTTTGCGTTCCATCTGCGCATAGGTCTTTCCGTCCCGCATGCGTTTCAGCTTGTTCAAGAGCACATCCGTTGGATCTTCAGCAGGGGCAACGGCCATAGGGATAATATTCCCTGATCCTTTCCTGCGCATCCTGAAAATCAGAATCAGAATAGCTAAGATGGCCAAGATTCCAAGGACATAGGGCCAATTTTCACTCAGCCAATCTCGAAAATTGAAATCTTCTTCCAAGATCGGTTTGATGTCAAGAGGAGCCTTGGCAGTATCTACTTCCATGGTCTGCACATTGAGCAAGAAAGCCTCGCTGAACAGTTCTTGACCATCCACGATGACTTTCATGGGTCTGATGGCATAATGACCACTGTCCCAAGAGGTGATGACAATATCCATTTCCATGGAGATTCTGCCTTTGCCACTCGCTTTCTCAGGATACCCTGCTTCTATGACCTCTATGTGTCGGCTCAAGGTATCCTTCACTTCAGGCCAAGTGACATCTTCACCGCCTTTCAAGTCCCTCAATTGCAATTTCAAATGTGCCTGCTCCCCGATTCGGATGGTGTTCGTATCCAAATCCGACCAGAGTGTAGCTCCTTGCCCCACAAATACGAGAGGAGCTATGAATAATATGAATGCGGCTAGATATCTCATCTACGCTTGAATAATTGCATCAAGGGGATGACATAAGCTTCATCGGTAAGCAGTCTCGTATGGTCAACACCCGCTTTCTTGAAAGTCTCCTTCAAACGTTTATCATGCTGTACGGCCTCTTCATTGAACTTACGTCTCACTTTCTTACTAGCTGTGTCTATCCAGCGATTTTCACCGGTCTCCACGTCTGTGAAGCGCAGAACACCGGCATTGGGCAGTTCCAGTTCTCTGCGGTCATTAATCTGAAGGGCAATCACATCATGTTTCTTATTCGAGATCTTCAGGGCATTCTCGAAACCCGCATCCATGAAATCAGAGAGGATGAAGGCCGTACTGCGTTTCTTGACCACCTGGTTCAGATAGCCGAGCGCCATAGAAAGGTCTGTGCCTTTGCCCTCGGGTTTGAACTCGAGCAAGGTGCGTATGATCATCAGGATGTGGCTGCGGCCTTTCTTGGGCGGAATGAATTGCTCAATGCGATCGCTGAAGAAGATCACGCCCACTTTATCATTGTTCTGAATGGCTGAGAAGGAAAGAACGGCACTGAGCTCGGTCACCATACTTCGCTTGGTCATCGCATGCGCCCCGAAGTCATCAGATGCGCTCATATCCACGAGCAGCATCACTGTAAGTTCTCTTTCCTCTTCGAATACCTTCACATGAGGTGTTCCAGTGCGTGCAGTCACATTCCAGTCTATGGTGCGTATCTCATCCCCCGCAGCATATTCCCGCACTTCGCTGAAGGCCATACCACGGCCTTTGAAGGCTGAATGGTATTCGCCAGAGAATAATTGGCTAGAGAGTCCACGGGTGCGCAGTTCTATGCGCCTGACCCGCTTGAGTAGCTCACTCGTATCCTGTGATGCGATGGTCATGGATCAAGGGACTTCTATGCTGTTCAGTAACTCATTGATAATGTCTTGGGAACTAACATTCTCAGCCTCGGCCTCATAACTCAATCCGATGCGGTGACGAAGGATGTCTGGAGCTACTGCTCTGATGTCCTCAGGGATTACAAAACCTCTGTGCTGAGTGAATGCGTATGCTTTAGCCGCCATGGCCATACTGATGCTCGCACGAGGAGAACCACCGTATGAAATCAGGTCTTTTAATTTCTCCAAACCATATTCAGAAGGACTGCGCGTAGCGAATACAATGTCTACTATATATTGCTCGATTTTCTCGTCCATATAGACCTCGCGCACCGTTTTACGTGCTTGAAGGATCTGGGAAGGTTCAACGACTTTGTTCGGCTGCGGATAAGGAGTAGCGCTGATGTTGCTGCGGATGATGCGTTTTTCTTCCTCCTTTTTCGGGTAACCAATCACCACTTTCATCATGAAACGGTCTACTTGGGCTTCAGGCAGTGGATAAGTTCCTTCTTGTTCAATGGGGTTCTGCGTAGCGAGCACGAGGAAGGGCTCAGGAAGCATATGTGTCTGTGGCCCTATGGTCACTTGACGTTCCTGCATGGCTTCTAAGAGAGCGCTCTGCACCTTGGCCGGGGCTCTGTTGATCTCATCAGCTAAGATGAAGTTAGAGAAGATAGGCCCTTTTCTGACGCTGAATTCCTCTTTCTTCTGGTTATAGATCATGGTTCCTACGAGGTCTGCAGGGAGGAGGTCCGGAGTGAATTGGATTCGGGAGAAATCCACATTGATGCATTTGCTCAATGCGGTAATGGCCAATGTCTTCGCCAATCCGGGGACACCTTCCAAGAGGATGTGACCATTGCTCAAGAGCGCCAAAAGAAGTTTACTGACCATGGCCTTCTGCCCGATAATCACTTTTTCCATCTCTAGATTCAGGAGGTCAACGAAGGCGCTTTCCTGCTGTATACGCTCATTCAGAGCTTGGATGTCAGGTGCATTACTCACCGGACGTTCTCCGGTCAATGGGTTCTCATTCATGGATGATTCGTTTTTTTCAGATTCCGTTGAGCGCGTGAGACGCCACGACTGCAAATTTGCCCAATAGTTTCAAGCCTTTCATGGCTTTGTTGTTAAGAATTGTTAACAGTGTAATCCATAGTCAACGTTTGATTTCAATGAGATTGTATTGAGAGTCCAAGGTATGTTGGAAAGGAATGCAGGGGATTCGAGGATTATTGCCATCTTGCTGCTAAATCCAGCCCCTATGAGATCTAAGAACTTCTACCTCCATTTGATATCACTGAGTTTCTTCTTGACCTGCTTCGGTCATGTCCAGGCACAGATGGAATGGCATCCCATCGCTGTTCCTACGGACCATCAATTGCTGAGCATTGATTTTCCTAGCTCGCATGTGGGTTATATCGGAGGGCATGGCGTCTTGCTTAAAAGCACGGATGGCGGATTGAATTGGTCAGAACTCACGGGCCCGACTGCTCCTTTCCCTTTGGGTGAAGGCAGTTTTATTACGGACCTTCATTTTTTCACAGAGAACCATGGCCTTATGGTCGTTGGATACTGGACAGGACTCTTCGAGACCACAGATGGTGGAGCAAATTGGTCACAGGTCATCCCCGCTACTTTGGGGTTCTGCCGCTTTAAGTGCCTCTTATTTGAGGATTCTCAGAACGGTCTTCTTGGAGGTGGAGGCTGCTTCCAATCTGGATTGATAGATAAATTGTCTAATGGAATCTGGGCAACGACTGAGACCGTAGAGACCTGGAATTCCTCTGAATTGATATCAGGAATGGCTCGCAAAGATGATATTGTAATCTCCGTGACAGACTTTGGAAGAATCATGCGCAGTATTGATGGGGCTGGAACTTGGGCAGAAATCACTCAAGAAGCAGTTCCAGGGGCAATTCTCACGGATGTAGCTTTGATGGCCGATGATGTATTCAGAGTTTCTTATGAATTAGACGGAAGTTTCGGGATACTCCATAGCTTGGACTTAGGTCTGACTTGGGAGATCGACTGGGATCTAGCCACTTTCTTCTATCCGGATATGTTCACATTGCATATGAATGGAGCAGGAGTAGAGTTCATTGGAGGAAGAGAAGGGAATATGGATGAAATGGGTGTGATTTTCAGCAAGTCACCTGCATTTTGGAATCTGGATGTTGTAGATCAGACCATCAGGGACATAGATTCCTCTAGTGATTCGGTTACTTGGGCTGTGGGAGACAGTGGAGCTGTATATGTGAACGTGGACCCGCTGTTATTAGGAGTCGAGGAGCAAGGGAGTCTATCTGGCTTCAAGGTTTATCCCAATCCTTCCTCAGCGTATCTTAATATCGAGGGGACAGCTGGGCCTGCTGTGAACCTGGTCTCTGTGTCCAATGCTGAAGGTCGACTTATAGAGGTTACTCACAGCTCTGTATCAGACAGATTGCAATTAGACATCGGTGATTTAATTCCTGGAAAATATATTGTTACTATTCGAGTGCAAGGTGAATTGAAACAATTTCCTTTTATTAAAAATTAAGCAGCATATTTTATTGGCTAATATTTCAGAGGTAATTTCCCCTCTTTAAAACGCAAGTCAAGGTTTTACACATTCATACATCCCCACGTGGATAATTCATCATAGGCTTTTCCGGCTGTAAACCTCAACTTCGCTGGCCTTAGACAAGCCTTATGAAAAAGACTCCACTCAGCCTGCAAGAGGCCATCTCCCACGTACGTGATTTCCATAATTCCTTCGGAATCAGCAATGCTGATGCTCCCACCACTGAGCTCAGCGAAGCAGACATACAGCTGCGTTTCGATCTAATCAAAGAGGAGAATGAAGAATACCTGGAAGCTGCACAGGAAGGGAACTTGGTCGAGGTGGCTGATGCCTTGGGCGATATCCTGTATATCCTATGCGGAACCATGCTCAAGCACGGTCTCCAGGATAAGATGGAAGAGGTATTCAGAGAGATCCAACGCAGTAACATGAGTAAGCTGGGTGCTGATGCGAAACCTATCTACCGTGAAGATGGAAAGGTACTGAAAGGCCCTTATTACTTCAAGCCGAACATCAAGAAAATCCTAGAAATGGAAACTACTACCCTATGAAAGCTGCAGCAAAAATGGATGTGCTCCTGAAGGATGCCCAAACCTCCAAATTTGGATTGATGAAGTTCAACTTCATCATGGCACGTGTCATTCCATTCAATCTGCCACATAAGATTAAGTTGCGCAGTTTGGATGACACGAACATTGTCACAGAGCTCCCATACATTCGTAAGAACCTAAATCACTTGAAAGGTATCCATGCCTGTGCCATAGCAACTTTGGCAGAGTATACCAGTGGCATCTTCTTATTGAGCAAAGCTTCCAGTGGGAAGTATCGCTTGATTATGAAAACACTGCGTGTGGAGTATTCGTATCAAGGGAAAACGGCATTGACAGCCAAGTTCTCTATGACCGATGCGGAATTCAAGGAGAAGGTTATGGTGCCTTTGGATGAGGTGGGAGTATTCCTTGGGACATTTTCCATAGAAGTGAGAGACACTGCTGAGAATCTGGTTGCTACAGCCTATGTAGATTGGCAAATCAAGGATTGGCAGAAGACCAGAACCAAAGTCTCTTAAACTTTATGCGACTAAAGCACACAATTCCTTCACCTTTTTTAATCCGATCTTTTTCCATCACATAAATTGAAGGGAGGTTGATGGCTGGAGCGTGTAATTGAATGACTTTCAGATTGCATTCTTCCATTGCGTATTCAAGGCATCTTTTAGCACCTTCTGTAGCTAAACCTTGGCCTTGAGCTGATTTTTCAATCGCCATCCAATGTCTATCAATTCTTTAGGTTCCAATTCCCAAGAAATGCGCTGCATTCTTATGAACCCAATGAATCCAGCAGTTTCTAGCAGCTCTGCTGCGAAATAGCAGAATCCATGTTCTTTCTGATGTTTCATCATGCGCTGGATGAATTCCAAGGTCTTTGCTTCATTCTGGATACCAGGAAAGTAGCGCATGACTTCGGGGTCAGCGTTCAGTGCGCTCATCACATGGATGTCATCCTTGACCCATGAGCGGAAGCTTAATCGCTTGGAATGGAATAGTGGGTTTTTTCAGTCATGAGTCTAGGTGAAATAGCCCTGATTCAGACTAGGCTCCCTATAAAATTTAAAATTAGGCTAAAGATTGTAAGCCTTTGAATAAGTTGCAAATAATTCGTTACGCACTATCGGAGTAGTTTTAGGCATTCTAGGCTACTTTTGACACTATGAAGAAGAATTTCCTCTTACACTATTTGGTCTATTTATTTGTCATCTTCTTCTGCTTGGAAATGAATGCTCAATGGCATCACACCATGCCTTATAGGAGCACCTTCACGGATATACAATTCATTGATTATCAGAATGGTTTTGCTGTAGGTCGAGATAATGGTATAGGTAGCTGTGGGCCCAGTCTCTCAGCCATGTTTAGGACCATGGATGGTGGTGAGACTTGGGTCAGGAATGCATTAAGTGATTCCCGTGAATTCACCTCGGTCTATTTCCTTAGACCTGATCTTGGCTGGGCCTCCTCGTATTATGGAGGAACCTATCGCAGCACTGATTGCGGAGCTACTTGGACCTTATATCCCAGCGGAATCCCACAGACGGTGAATGACATATATTTCATTGATCAGAATATAGGGTTTGCAGTTGCTGGAGAGGGACATATCCGTAAATCTACCAACGGAGGTCTTTCATGGTCCTTCAACTTTGATGCTGGAAGTCAAACGTTAAATAAGGTGCATTTTGTCAATGCCAACTTGGGTTTTAGTGGGCAGCTCTGGTGCATTGCTCAGGACCACCAATGGCGGAAATACATGGACTAACTATGACCTCGGTGTTCCTGCCTCTTTATTTAAAATGGGTGTCCGCAATCTCACCCAAGGTAGTTCCATTTTTGATTTACACCAGCAACTAGCACCCTTTCCATGATGCAACCGAAGTATCTCCTATTGAGCTTGAAGCTGTACTCGTTAAGATAGTTC
>Ga0335396_10004294_pt1 | contig 15556 bp, 10 predicted proteins | sample FRY02_FD_205743 | JGI IMG/M metagenome (GOLD analysis project Ga0335396, IMG submission 205743) | Freshwater microbial communities from Lake Fryxell liftoff mats and glacier meltwater in Antarctica - FRY-02 (spades assembly) (version 2) | ecosystem: Environmental > Aquatic > Freshwater > Ice >... | reverse complement strand
AAAAGAAGAATTGACTTGATTCTTATCAACATGATTAGGGGAGCTCAACGAGTGATTTGTACTTTGCAATGTATTAAAAAAACTATATTCAATGAACGTGAATGATGATACTCGGTATTTAATGGCAATGAGCTTTATTCCTGGTATTGGTCCTAGAACAACTCGAAAGCTTATCTCAAACTTAGGAAATGCAGAAGCCTTCTTTAAAGTTGCACAGAAATTAAGACTGCCTGGTGTTAACGAAATAGATTTACGTCAATCGTCATTAAAGTCTTATTTATCAAGGGCTGATGATGAAATCACCTATAACCAAAAACATCACATTAAGACATTTACATCAGACGATTTAGAGTATCCATTTAGATTGAAAGCCTGTGATGATGCTCCTTTGGTAATATATACAAGAGGGAATATGAATCTTAACTCTAGTAGGATGATTGCAGTTGTTGGAACGCGAAGATCAACAAGCTATGGCAACCGCGTGTGTGAGGAATTAATTAGTGAAATGCATTTGCAAAACTGCACCCTTATAAGTGGATTAGCGCTTGGAATAGATAGTTATGCGCACAAAGCTGCTCAATCAAAAAACATCCAAAATATCGGTGTGGTTGCTCATGGCTTAGACAGGATTTATCCAGCATCGCATCGTGAATTAGCGGCTTCAATGGAAGGAAACGGTGGGTTGATTTCTGATTTTCCCACAGGCACTCGTCCAGACAGGGAAAATTTTCCAAAACGAAATCGCATTATAGCAGGACTTGCAGATGCTGTTATTGTTGTTGAAGCCGCAGAAAAAGGAGGGGCTCTTATTACTGCTGAATTAGCCATGGGTTATAATCGCGACGTGTTTGCTGTTCCTGGAAGAATTGGAGACGCTGTTTCTCTTGGTTGCAACGAGTTAATCAAGCGGAACAAAGCCGCGATTTTAACTCGACCATCCGATTTAGGATATTACTTGTCTTGGGAAAAACCTCAAAAACCAAGCGTTCAAACGAGCCTCTTTGTCGACCTTAACGAAGACGAGCAAAAAATTCTTTCAATAATTCGTAATGGAACCGAGCACATGGATTCAATAGCTATTGCAACAGATTGGTCCATGAATAAAATTGCAAATAAACTGTTGGAACTCGAATTCAAAGGATTAATAAAGCCACTCCCAGGAAAACGTTTTCAGATAGCTGGTTGATCAATGAATCTGCTTTTCCAACCTGGCTCAGGAATAGAACATGTATCATCCTTCCCAAACCATTTGTAACGATTGCGTGCGATGATTCTATAAACGAATTGCCTAATGAATCTTGGAATGAACCTTAAATTACTTATGAAAGCCCAGAATCCACCAATGTGCCTCAACACACGCAATGCTGCATCGCTTTCAAAGTAGATTTTACCATGATCAATCAACACAACTCCGTCAGGTAATTTTTCAAAATAACCAGCATCATGAATTAGCTGTTTCGCTATTTCTGATTGAAGCGCTCCAAAATGAATAATTCCCATTTTATCCCTCTTCAATAAAAACTGGACAGAACTATTACATAAATGGCAAACACCATCAAACAATAGCACAACCTGATGATTTTGCTTTAGCTCAGTTCCTCTTGTTTTAGCAATAGGCTCTCCCATTTCTCCATGTTTTTGGTAAGCTCTGCTTTGGTACTCTCGTATTTACTAAGCAGTTTGGCCGATTCTTCTTGGTTTGAATATAACTCGGTATCTGCTAGTTTGTTCTCCAGTTCAGCAACCTGTTTTTCCAACATAGAAATCTGATCTTCGCACGTTCTAATTTGAGTCTGCGTTTGCTTAAGCTCTTTGCTATTAACAGGTGCCGCTTCGCGCGATTTTGCCTTCGGCTCTTCCTTCTTAACGACTTTTGCCTCCTTTTGCTCAAGTGCTTTAAGAGTCTCAAGTTTACGACTTTGGAGGAATTCGAAAATCCCGCCAGGAAACTCTTTCGTGAAACCTTCCTTGAACTCAATAACTTTATTGCAAAGTCCATCGAGGAATTCACGGTCGTGAGAAACAAGAATCATTGTTCCGTTATACTGGTTTAATGCCGACTTCAAAATATCCTTCGAGCGCATATCCAAGTGATTAGTAGGCTCATCGAGAATTAACAAATTGATAGGTTCTAAAAGTAAACGAGCCAAAGCCAAACGACCTTTTTCCCCACCTGATAACACACCCACTTTCTTGTCAACGGCATCGCCTCCAAAAAGAAAAGAACCTAGAATATTACGTAGTTGTAATGTTGTAATATTTCTTGCAACGTTTTCAAGTGTTTCTAAAACTGTTGATTTGGGATCAAGAAGTTCTGCCTGATTCTGTGCGTAATATCCAATCTTTACATTGTGACCAAGAGCTACAACTCCTGTATTATCAAGGTTTCCTGTAATTATTTTGGATAATGTTGTTTTACCCTCACCGTTTCTGCCAACAAAGGCAATCTTATCACCTCGCTCTACAAGCATGTCAATTCCTTTCAGAATGACCTTGTCGCCGAAGCTTTTCTTAACATTTTCGAGTGTTAATGCAACTTTTCCCGAACGTGGTGCATCTGGAAAACGAAAATGAATTGTAGCATTATCCCCTTGCTCTACCTCTATCCGCTCAACCTTGTCTAATTGCTTTATTCGAGATTGAACCTGAACTGCCTTAGATGCCTTTGCACGAAAGCGATCGATGAACTTTTCAGTGTCATCAATCATTTTTTTCTGATTCACATACGCCGCCATTTGCTGGTCGCGACGTTCCTTGCGAAGCACTACATATCGACTGTAAGAAGCTTTGTAATCTTCAATTTTACCAAGTGTAATCTCAATCGTTCTCAATGTTACAGCATCCAAAAATGCTCTATCGTGAGAAACAAGCACTACTGCTCCGGGATAGGTAGAAAGAAACGACTCCAACCATTGAATCGACTCAATATCTAAGTGATTAGTAGGCTCATCGAGTAGAACCGCGTCAGGCATTTGCAAGAGAATCTTTGCCAACTCAACGCGCATTTTCCAACCACCTGAAAACTCGTCCATTTGGCGGCCCAAGTCGCTTTGCGAAAATCCTAAACCCAAGAGAATTTTTTCGGTTTCACCATCAATACTGCCACTTCCTAATAATGAAAGTCGTTGTCCAACATCATTTAGGCGCTCAATTATTTCGTGATATTCGTCAGATTCGTAGTCGGTACGAGTTTCTAACTGCTTGCTTAAGTCGTTCAGCTCTTTCTCTAAAGCCATCATTTCGTGAAATGCCGTTTTTGCTTCTTCGAAAATAGTTTTACCAGAAGCATGCTTCATTTCCTGGGGCAAATATCCAATCCTATATCCCGATGGCACCGAGATATTTCCTTTGGTTGGGTCTTGCATTTTAGCAATAATCTTCAAGAGAGTCGACTTGCCGGCGCCATTTTTTCCTGTTAACCCCACTTTGTCGCGAGGTTGAATCATGAACGAAATGTCCTCAAATAATGGCTTACCACTAAACAGGACAGATAAATTTCCTACTGTAATCATTTGGCGGCAAAGGTAATGTATCCTTTGCGACTGTTATCACTATTATTTGGTGAGTATTTGGCTAATTTTACCTTCGAAATTAAAATACTATGTCTTTCCGTTCAACAAAGCTTTATTCTGTTGTATCTGGCACTTGCCCGAGATGCCATCAGGGTCAACTATTTATAAACAAAAACCCTTATAAATTAGATGGTTGGGATAAGATGCATGCAGATTGTCAAGTGTGTGGATTACACTTCGAACGTGAGCCAGGGTTTTTTCAAGGAGCAATGTATGTGAGCTATGCTTTCGGAGTTGCCTTGAGTGTAGGTATAGTATCGATTAATTTATTGATTGATTTCAATCCGCTCTATTACATTATTTCTAATACGCTGACTTTATTGTTGCTTGCCCCTATATTGTTTCGTTGGTCAAGATCATTATATCTCAATATTTTCATCTCATACGAGTCTTCCAAAGATCCTGGAAAAGCAAATTAGGAGTTTCTGCAAATTAAAAAAGGCCGCTGCAAAATAATCACAGCGGCCTTTTTTAGCGCTTTATGATAGAGCGGCCACCTGTTATTTCAATATTTTGAGTATTGCTTAAGTTTATATGGTAAGAACCTGGCGGGATGGATGATAAATCCAACCTGATTAGATTACTTCCTTCTTGAAGTCTTACTTTTTGCGATAATAAAATTTGACCACTTGTATTAAACAAGGCCATTCCAATTTCCATTTCATTTGAAGAGGTAATCTCAACATTAACATAATCAATTGCGGGGTTAGGATAAATCTTCACCTCGCTTTTTGTCTTCTTGCCGCACGTAACAAATATTGGGTCGAACGTTTCAGAATCGCCGTTAAAATCCACTTGTGTCATTCTAAAATAACTTCCTCCAGAATATGAAGATTCAACCTCATGTGAATAATCGCGTATTGTTGTGCTGTTTCCAGCTCCTGCTATGGTGGCAACATTCGCCCAGTTTATGGCATCCTTACTCTCCTGAATGTGGAATTCTTTATTGTTGGTTTCTGCCGCAGTTGTCCACGTAACAATCAACTTTGAATCATTACAAACAGCCTCAAAGCTTATCAATGTAATTGGCAATGGTTCATTTACACTTCCAGCATAACCAAAATTAGAGAAACCGGTTACGTTGCTCCTTCTAAGGGTAGGCCTCAATGCATCGCCTAATAAAGGAAGGTGAGTTCCTGGGCAAAACCAGTTTCCTCCGTTTACACGTTTTACCATGGTAATTTGTGTCATTGAATTCTCAAGTGAAATAAATCCTTCGCCTGTTAACGAAATCGTGTATTTGCCATCCGTTAATGCTCCTATTTGGTTATCTACTTTCCAATAACCCTCGCTTGAAAAGTTCGAAACAGTAAAGCTTGTTCCTCCTGTATTTATTGGATCAATAAACGTTTGGGTTCCAATTGCACCGTTAATCATTGGCACAGGCATAAACTCAACCGTTAAATGACCTCCAACTGTTGGAGCTAGCGTATAATATAAACTCATAGCCCTGTCATACCAAGTGTTATCAACTTTTTGCCCCATTGGAAATAATCCTGTCGAAACAATTGAGTTCGTTTTAGGCTCATACCAGCGACGGAATCTTCCCATCACATATCCATTAATGTAATCTAATACACCAGGATTTGTAATCCCTGTTCCTAGTTCCATCAACTTACCTTGAGTGTTGATATTACCAACCACCATTCTAAGCGTGTCCCTAACTTGAATATTATTATTCAACTTCAATGTGCCAGATAGCTTGTTTACATACAAATCACTAAACAGCGCAATTCCTTCTCCAGCAACAGAAATAGTTTGGTCAACAAGTCCTGTAAACCGGATTTTACTAGTTCCCGGATCCATATTTCCTTCCAAGACTAAATCACCAGAAATTCTAACATCCTGATTCGTGGTTCCTACATTAAATGATGCATCGGTTGCTACATTTAAATTCTTTACCTCCAAAACGGTATTCATCCCAAGTGTTTTCTGGCCCAAGCCCGTAATAGAAAGAATATTAAAACTCACGGTCGACCTACCGCTAAACAGCAATTGATCTCCGTCTTTGTTAAATATTACACGGCCCGCTCCTGGGGTGAAAATCGATGTTTCCGTTAAATTAAAGTCCGCACCAATTCTTAGAGATCCTGAATTTGTCCATATCATCGAACCTTTATTTGTAACATTCTCAACAGTTAATGCTGAATTTACTGTTCCAAATGTTAGCACTCCACCTGCTCTCACAGTTAATATCCGCGGAACGCTAACAACCGCAGCGTTACAAGTATTTGCATAAGCTACACTTGCGTCAGAACCTGTTGTTGGTATTGAAGTACCTAACCAACATGCCGTTGAATTCCAATCGCCAGTAGCATTTGTTATGTATCCAATATAACTGAACGGAGCGTTTGCAGAGGCTGTTGTTGTTGGGTTAGTTACCGTTACAACACCTTCCGAATTTGGCCCAACATTGTTTACCAATGCCGTTAATGTTCCAGAATTTACGAATATAACTCCCGTGCCGGCTGTCCCATTATAATTAACCGTAGCATTCGACATGAAATTGGTACCGTTAATTGTTATTCTTTGACCGCGAAATCCAGTATTGTTTTCTTGCTCAGTTATTAATGGTAATGTTGGAATAACACTCGTTATCGTTGGTAATGCATTAATTAGAATTGCTCCTGAGATGGTCGATTTTACAAAGCAGCCATTGGAATTTGTTACTAAGCAATAATACCAAGAGTTTCCAGATGTTGTTGTCAAAGGTGTGTATGAGGCAGTATTTGCACCATCTATTGCCGTACCGCCTGCATTTGAAGCAACTGTGTTTAAATACCATTGATAAGAATCAATTGTGCCAGAACCTGCATTTGCAATAACACTTAATGAATTTGCCGAAGCATTTTGAACATAAGTTGCAGCCAATGTAACTTGAGATACAATTGTTGGATTCGCGTTTACTGTAGCTACTACAGCAGATCTTGAATTGCTTGCACATCCGCCAGAAATAGCTTCCGCATAATAGGTCGACGTTGAACTAATCGATGGCGTTGTATAAGCACTTCCATTCAATAAAAGGCTTCCGCCAGTTGCTGCCGAGTACCACCTTACGGTTCCCTCAGATGCAGTTGCGCTTAAACTTAACGTTCCGTTTCCGCATCTACTTGCAACTATTACTGAAGTTATTGTAGGCTGAGTATTTACCGTTGCGTTTACCGCTGTGCGGGGTGTAGAAGTGCATGAATTAGCGATAGCATCAACATAATAGATTGTTGTTGCGGAGTTTGATGGTGTTGTAAATGGTGAGCCCGTTCCTAATAAAGCACCTCCTGTTGGCGCTGCGTACCAGTTTAATGTTCCTGATGATGCCACTGCGGTTAAATTTACAGTTCCTTCTCCACATCTAGAAGCTGATACGCTACTTGATACTGCTGGAATTGTAAAAACCGTTGCAAGTATTGCCGTTCTAGAAGCTGTTGTACATCCATTGCTTGTGGCATTTACATAGTATGTTGTATTTACAGATATAGATGGAGTTGTGAAACTAGCGCCAGTTGCAATTGCACTACCTCCTGTTAAAGTTGTAAACCAATTCACCGTTCCGTCAGAGGCTGTTGCGCCTAAAGTTACTGTTCCGGCACCACATCTGTTCGATGGTGTTATTGCTGTAATTGTTGGAATGGAATTAACCGTTGCTAAAACTGCTGTTCTTTCCGGTGAAATACAACCTGAACTAGTTGCTTGAACAAAGTACGATGTGTTTGTAGATATTGATGGCGTATTAAATGTTGTTCCTGATCCTAATGAAGAGCCTCCACTTGATGCCGCAAACCATGTTAATGTACCTGCAGTTGCTGTTGCCCCAAGTGAGACAGAACCATTTCCACAGCGGCTTCCTGGGCTACTTGACGCAATCGTTGGAATTGTATTCACTGTTGCAACTACCGCCGTTCTGCTATTTGATACGCAAAATCCATTACTAGATTCTGCATAATAAGTTGTCGTTGTTGAAATTGATGGGGTAATAAAAGGTGTTCCACTTTCTATGGATGTTCCTCCACTTGAGCTAGTGTACCAATTGATAGTTCCTGCTGATGAACTTGCTCCTAGTGAAACGGTTCCTTCACCGCATCTATTTCCTGCGCTTGATGCCGTTATTGTTGGTATAGAATTTACAGAAGCGACTACTGCGGTTCGAACACTTGAAGGACAACCATTAGCAGAAGCACCTACAAAGTAAGTTGTAGTAGCTGTTATTGAAGGGGTAATAAATGTTAACCCTGAACCAAGCAATGAGCCTCCGCTCGATGCAGAATGCCAGCTTAATGTACCAGAAGAAGCGGCGGCAGACAAAGTAACAGTCCCGCTTCCACATCGGTTTCCAGGAATGGTAGAAGTAATTGTTGGCGCTAAATTCACCGTTGCAACAACGGGTGTTCTTGATAAACTTGTGCAACCATTGTTAGTTACTTCAACATAATACGTTGTTGTGCTTGAAATAGATGGAGTTGTAAAAAGCTCACCCGTTCCTAAAGAAGAACCTCCGCCAGAAGCTGCAAACCAGGAGATCGTTCCTGAATTTGATTCTGCTTCCAATGTAACAGTTCCCGGACCGCAGCGAGAATCTGCATCAACCTCAGAAATAGTTGGATAACTGTTTACTGTTGCTACAACAGCTGTTCTACTTGCAGATACGCATGATCCGCTTGCAGCTTCAGCAAAATAGGTTGTTGTTGATGATATAGATGGGGTTGTGAATGAATTTCCACTTCCTACAGAACTTCCTCCACTTGCACTTGAATACCAATTAATTGTTCCAGCTGCCGAAGTTGCACCAAGAACAACAGTTCCAGAGCCACATCTACTGCTTGGTGATGTTGAACCTACAGTTGGCAGTGAGTAACTTACGGTGACTGTTACCACATCCGTTGCTGTGCAGCCACTGGAAGTATTTGTTGCAGTTAAAGTATAGGTTGTTGTTGATAAAGGATTTGCAATTGGGTTTGCAATAGTAGATGCTGACAAGCCCGTTGTTGGAGACCATAAATATGTTACCCCAGAAACCGGCGATACTCCAATTTGCGCTCCGTTCGCATTTGACGAACATGATTTTGTAAAATCAGACCCAGCATTTGCAGCAGGTGCGGAGTTATTCACTGTTACTATTACACTTGCTGTTGAAGCGCAATTTCCACTTCCTTTGGTTACAGTATATGTTGTTGTAGTTGATGGGTTTGCTGTTGGATTTGAAACAGTTGATGAAGATAATCCCGTGGTTGGAGACCATGAATACGTACTTCCATCATTGGATTCTCCAATTACCTTCCCGTTAGGAAAACTTGTACATGATTTAGTAAAATTGGAACCTGCATTTACGGCTTCGCCTCCGTTTACAATTGTAATTGGAATTGATGTTGAATAAGTAGGGCAAGTTCCCGAAGCGGCACGATAATATGTTACCGTGTATGTGCCTGCATTACTTGAAGAGGCGTTGATGACACCACTTCCATTGATTGCCATTCCGCTTGGCGAACCTAAAAACCAAGTAGAGTTACCCGAGCCTGAAGCCCCAACAACTACTGGCGAAACAGTTCCTGGAACGCTTTTGCAAAGTGTGCTCGATGGATAACTGAATGTACCTGTTCCTTCTTGTTCTATCGTAACAGATGTTGTGGAACTAAATGCATTACAACCATTTGCCGCAGGTACTGAGTATGTTACTATATATGGACTTGTCCTCGGAGTACTTATGCCTGGATTTACTTCGCCCGTTATTGAATTAATCGACAATCCCGAAGGAGCGCTGAATGTTCCAGCTGAACCAGCAAAGTTTGAACTTGCAATCGCTTGTAATTCAGTAACCGAATTACAATATCCGTAAGCCGAATAGGAAAAATTACCTGAAGGTTGAGCAGTTATAATTACACGCCCCGCGTTACTTGTAACAGAACAACCTAATGAACTTGTTGCTACACAATAATAAAATCTAACACCTGGTGTGCTTCCAGGAGGATAGTACGAAAGCCAGTTTGCTCCACTTATTGGAGTTCCACCAACATTAGAAAATGAAGTATTCACAAACCATTGGTAGCCTGAAATTGAGCCACTACTAGTACTAGCGGCAATAGTTAGCGGTGATGGTGATGTGTTTTGACAATAAGTGGCGGAAGAAACTGGTTGTGTTGTAATATTAGGCCCTCCTCCCGAACTAACTGTTCCGTTGAAGCTAAAATCATAAAGAGAATAAACAACAGAATTTGAAGCCGATCCCCAAATGTACAATCTGAAGGTTATTTCGGAAGTAATATTCTGAAATGAGGACCCGCTTAAACTTATTGTTCCTCCCGAAGCGGTCGCCAATCCAATGTTAGAATTAAAATTGTCTGCACTTGAACGTAAAACAAAATTTGCAGAACCAGATGACAACGCACCTGAATATTGAAAACTTGTGAAGTCAATCTCAAAACAAGCATTTGGCACCATTTTAAATTGAATACACTTCGCAGGTGTAATCGCACTCTGGTTCCATCGAATTAATGAATATGAGTTGGTTGAGTTAGAGACTCCATTGCCACTTCCTCTTCTAACACCATCAGTAGTTATATTTGGGTGAACTACTTGGCCTGTTGTATATGGATTTGAGCTGCTTGGGTTTACTCCGGTAATCGTGTTTGAGAATATTGCCTGTCCATAACTTGAACTAGAAATCAAAATGAGCGTTATCGCAGTAAGTTGATTTCGAATTCCTGTAAAAATCGTCAAATACCTCGATTTGTTAACCTTTATAAATGAGGTTAACTCGAGAAACGTTTGATGAAAATAATATCGAGATTTGTAGCAATTCTGCATAGGCGCAATTAGGTAGTTGCCACCTTCTACTTATATAGACTTTGCTTTGTTTCTATTGGTGATCAGCCAGAAAACAATATCCTGGCAGAAATCAATCAAAGATTGATTCTTTTAGTGTGGTTTTAATGTCAAAGGAGCTTAAACCATTGACTACAAATCACTTAAAAATACCATGGTTGACATATTAAAAAATCGTCCCTGTAATTTTTGAGTTTAATATGGAGCTTTTGTTAAGAATTAGTTTTGAATTAATAGCCCTAAATCCTTAATGAGGAAGAGTTGAAAGATCGATAGATTCAATGGTTTACATTGTCCGCATCGGCCCGTTGTTGAATATCATCCGATTCAAGTATTGTTACCCCATTTTTCCTATCTATTGCACATTTCAACATTGCCTTTGCAACATCACTTGCCGCAATTACACGGTACTTTTTGGCGCTCCCCAATAATAGAGGCTTGAACATCAACAAAAAAAACTCAAACGCCCTTTCCCCAAATCTAAACTCCTTACGTTTTCCAGTTAATAAAGATGGCCTAAAGATGTAAGTCGAGGAAAAACCTAGGCTAGAGACCACCTGCTCCATCTCTGTTTTAGACTTCAAATAAAAACCTTTAGCACCCAGACCAGCCCCAATAGAGGATTGAACAACAAAGGTATTTACATGGTTGTCTTTTGCCCTTTGGGCGATACGAATAGGAATATTTACATCAACCTCCCTAAAAGCATCTTGAGAACCCGCTTTTTTAATCGTTGTCCCTAAGCAACAAACCACAACATCAACCTCGGGAATCACTATTTCGTCGATTAATTGGTTGTTTTCTGAAATTAATTGAACCAGTTTACTTGCTTTAACATCCAATTTTTTCCTTCCAACAGTATAAACCACCTCAACACCATCATGAAGTAATGACTGTTTTAATAAATCCGAACCAGTGAGTCCACTTGCTCCATATATTGCCAATTTCAAACCCATAATTATTTTCTAATCCTTTTTAAATAGTGTTTGTATCCTTTATTTTTCTTCGCATCGTACTTGTTAATCTTGTATACCGCTTGTGCGTAAATACCCAATATTAATCGGTTACGAGGCGAAACACTCGTTTGCATTACTCCCGGATTCAGTAAATTAGAAAGACCGTAAGTCGCCCTAACTGTTCCTGTTAATGCAAATGATTCCGAAAAACTATAATAAATTCCTGCTCCTCCAATTACAGAAAAAGTAAGTGGTTTAAAATAAGCATTTGATGCAAAAGGGACGCTCCCTAAGGTATTCTTTTCTTCTTGAATTACCGATCTAGCACCTTGAAAAAACGAGATTTGTGGTCCCGCTTCCACCGTTAATCCTTGATGATGGGTTGGACAGAGGGTAAACAATAACGGAACATCTATATAAGACATTTTTAATCGATAGCTGTAAAAAACGTCTGGATCAATTTTCCCTGAACCAGGAAATATTCTGTAAGATTGATTGTGCCTTGCGTAAATTCCCTCTAAACGAATTCCATAGATTTTACGGCTGTAGTATCCACCCTGATCAAAAAAGATTGTTGCACTAGCACCAAACCCGTATCCTCCAGAAAAAACATAAGAAGAATCGGCTCCGCCATATGACATCGTTTTCGTAAAAAATTGCGACGCTACGTAATTTGAGTTTACTCCAAAGTGAAAGGTCTGAGAACTTAAACACGTACTAGCAAATACTAAAATTAATACTAAATATCTCAATGGCCTTTGGTTGACGCTAACCTACAAAATATTTGCATGTTACCTTAAAACTCCGCGCTAGAATGTAAGAATATACGTTGGTTTAAATTAAAAAGGGTTTGACGAAACTAATCGACAAACCCTTCACTAATTTATTTTAAATGAATTATTACATCATACCGCCCATGCCACCCATGCCCGGGTTCATACCTCCTGCCTGAGCATCTTCCTTAATTTCAGAAAGAACACACTCGGTAGTTAATAGCATACCTGCAATTGAAGCTGCATTTTCAAGAGCAACACGTGTAACTTTAGTTGGATCAATAACACCTGCGGCTAAAAGGTTTTCATAAACCTCCGTGCGAGCATTGTATCCATAATCACCTTTGCCTTCCTTGACCTTTTGAATTACAATAGATCCTTCGCCACCACAATTAGCAACAATCTGACGAAGTGGTTCTTCTAATGCGCGCTTAACGATATTGATTCCAAAATTTTCATCATCGGTGCTTCCTTTCAAACCTTCTAAAGATTCAATCGCGCGGATATAAGCAATTCCTCCTCCTGGTACAATTCCTTCTTCAACAGCAGCACGAGTTGCATGAAGCGCATCGTCTACTCTGTCTTTCTTTTCTTTCATCTCAACTTCTGTCGCAGCTCCTACATAAAGTACCGCTACACCACCCGCTAATTTTGCTAAACGTTCTTGAAGTTTCTCACGGTCGTAATCAGAAGTTGTTGACTCAATTTGAGCTTTAATCTGATTTACACGAGCCTTAATATCTTCTTTAGAACCAGCACCATCAACAATAATTGTATTGTCTTTATCGATAGTTACCTTCTCTGCACTTCCTAAGTATGTTAAATCGGCATTTTCAAGTTTGTAACCACGCTCTTCAGATATTAACTGACCGCCCGTAAGAATAGCGATGTCTTCTAACATTGCCTTACGGCGATCTCCAAATCCAGGAGCCTTTACTGCTGCAATACGAAGTGAGCCTCGAATTTTATTAACTACTAAAGTTGCCAATGCTTCGCTATCAACATCTTCAGCAATAATCAATAATGGACGGCCACTTTGAACACTTTTCTCAAGAATAGGAAGCAAGTCCTTCATTGTTGAGATTTTCTTGTCATAAATCAAGATGTATGGATTCTCCAATACAGCTTGCATTTTTTCAGGATCTGTTACAAAATATGGAGAAATATAACCGCGGTCAAACTGCATTCCTTCAACAACTTCAACAGTTGTTTCAGTGCCTTTTGCCTCTTCAACAGTAATTACACCCTCTTTTTTTACACGGTCCATCGCTTGTGCAATCAATTTTCCAATCGCAAAATCATTGTTAGCCGAAATTGTAGCAACCTGCTCAATCTTTTGATTGTCGTCGCCTACAGACTTACTTTGCTTTTGAAGATTCTCAACAACAGCTGTAACTGCCTTGTCAATTCCTCTTTTAATATCCATTGGATTTGCTCCAGCTGCAACATGCTTTAAGCCTGTTGTAACAATGGCTTGAGCAAGAACGGTGGCTGTAGTTGTTCCATCACCTGCAATATCAGCAGTCTTAGATGCAACTTCTTTCAGCATTTGAGCTCCCATATTTTCAATTGGGTGCGCAAGCTCAATTTCCTTTGCTACTGTTACGCCGTCTTTTGTGATAACTGGCGCCCCGAATTTTTTATCAATAATTACATTTCTTCCTTTCGGACCTAGTGTAACTTTTACTGCATTTGCTAATGCATCAACTCCCTTTTTTAATTGGTCGCGAGCATCAAGGTTAAAGCTAATTTCTTTTGCCATGATTATTTATTCTTATCAATGTGAATTAAAGGATAGCGAAAATGTCTGATTCGCGCATTATTAGAAAATCTCTTCCGCTAACTGAAATCTCGGTTCCAGCATATTTTCCATAAAGTACTTCATCGCCAACTTTAACTGTTAGTGGCTCATCTTTCTTGCCATTCCCAATTGCAACTACACGGCCTTTTTGTGGCTTCTCTTTAGCAGTATCTGGAATGATGATGCCCCCAGCAGTCTTTTCCTCCGCAGCCGCAGCTTCAACAAGAACTCTGTCCTGTAATGGACGAATTGTTACTTCTGACATAAATATAAATTTATTAAAAATTAATTTTTGAAATTATGAAGCGAACTTGGCGAAAGCTATGCCACCTCAAAACAAAGCGAGCAATATGATCTTTTTGTCAGAGCAAGTCGAACATAAATGAAAAACGTGTCAGACTGAATGACAGACTGACACGTTTAAAGATATTATAGTGTCTTGAAATTACGGAGCTGGCGTAGGCTCAACCGGAATTGCCGTTGGAGCAGGTGCTGGAGTTGTTGGGTTTTCAATCGCAGATGAAGCCTTTTCTTGACTAATACTCGACTGTCCCTCTGAACTTCCCGTTTTGTTAATCACTGCAGATAGCAGGCATAATACAACAAGAATAGTTACTAAACCCCAAGTTGACTTTTCTAGAAAATCAGTTGTCTTTCTAACTCCCATTACTTGATTGCTCGAAGCAAATGTCGAAGACAATCCACCTCCTTTAGAGTTCTGAACAAGAACTACCAAAATCAATAAAATTGAAGCTAGGATAATTAATACGGATAGGATACCACTCATAGCAGGTTAGTTTTTTCCAAGTTTTTTATACGGGCGGCAAAGTAACCGCTTTTCTCCGGATATAACAAACTTAATTTCTGATAGATGCGAATTGCTTTTCCGTTGTTTGCTTGAGCTTCATAAATCTTCGCCAATGTCTCAGAAACAATCTCTTCAGAATCCTCTGAACTTTTCTTCGACATGGCAGTGGGCGAATAAAAATCAACTTTTAGTGGCGCCGATATTCTTGGCTCCGTTTTAATAAACATTTCTATCAACTCCTCCTTGCTTTTAGAAGGCAACTCTTCCCTCTTTTGCACCTTTGCTTCTTGTCTAGTTTCTGTTGAATAATCATTCACTTTTTTTAACCAAAACAAAAACGAATTCTCTTCAAGCTTAAGCTCCTGTTGGATAACCTTGCCTATGATAGCTTCAGGACCTTGAGTGTTATTTTCCTCTCTTCGTGAAGTTGTTTGAACTATTGAATCTCCTTCTTCAGTTTCTTTAATATCAATCGACTTAATCTGCTCTATCGAATGCAAATCTAAATCGGGCGAATCTTCGATAATTAACGGATATTCAACAATTTGACGAATAATCTCCTCCAAAGGAACAGCTTGCTTCATCACACTTTTAATACGCTCTTCTGCTTCAAACTGAAAATCAATCGGTGATTTTTGTGAAACTGAATCAACCGAGATTACTTGAACCTCCTTCTTTTCCTCTTGCTGTTTACTTTCTAATAACTCAAATAACCTTTTTCTGTTTGATGTGTGCAGTGCTGCCGATTTAAGTGCGTCGGCATAACCAATCTCTTGTCCTTTCTTGAGAGATAAGCAATACAAAGCTTTTGCCGCTTGAAAAAACGGGAACGA
>Ga0335396_10004276_pt1 | contig 15590 bp, 11 predicted proteins | sample FRY02_FD_205743 | JGI IMG/M metagenome (GOLD analysis project Ga0335396, IMG submission 205743) | Freshwater microbial communities from Lake Fryxell liftoff mats and glacier meltwater in Antarctica - FRY-02 (spades assembly) (version 2) | ecosystem: Environmental > Aquatic > Freshwater > Ice >... | reverse complement strand
TTCGTGATGCTATTAATGGTTTTTTTGATGAGACTTTGCCAAAAATTGCGCAGTCACTTCGGGGGCGGATTAATGATAACTTTCAGACGATAAAACCAGTACCTTCATGTTGAATGGGTATATAATACCCATCTAAAATGATTATTAATTGTTATAATCATTAAGAAAACTTTAAAATAGCCTATATATATTAGGTATTAAAGTCAGGTTCTTATGAAAATAACAAAAATTATAGAATGCTCTGTTGAAACTGAATGTGCATTACCATTTTACGAAACTAAAATACAAGCAGGGTTGCCATCACCAGTAGACGGTTATATGTGTAATAGGCTTGATTTAAATAAGCAATTAATTAAGCACCCTAATTCTACTTTTTTTGTCCTTGTAACTGGAGAATCAATGATAGATGCCGGGATAAAGGAAAATGATTTGCTAGTTGTAGATAAATCTATCCAACCTACTAACAATAAAATAGTTATAGCCGTTGTTAATAATGAATTTACGGTTAAAAGACTTAAGTTTATAAATAATGAAGCCTACTTAATACCTGAAAATAAAGATTTTCCAACTATGAAAATAGGAGAGGGCGCTTATGTTTGGGGCGTGGTAACTAGTGTGATTCAACAACTTTAATTATCTTTTTGATAGACTGAATTTGGTATCCCTACTGCATATTTTCCTAAGTTAACCGGAGAATAATTTGGTACATTTGTTAGTGATGAAGGGACCTAAATAATAAAATAATAGTAAGAGGCTAGGGTCGTAAAATATAAGAAAATGACAATTACGCCATAAGCTGGCTTGAATAAAATGCTAATGCCTTATCTAAGTCTTCTTGAGTATCAATAGAAATAGGAACATTATCAACATAACATACCCCTATTGAAATACCATTTTGCAGCGCTCGTAATTGTTCAAGTTTCTCACTTTTCTCTAAAGAAGAAATAGGAAGCTCCATAAATTTTATTAAAGCTTCTTTACGGAAACCGTATATACCTACATGGTATAAAAACTCACTAGCACCGTGTGGTATTAGACTACGTGAAAAATACAATGCTTTTCCTTGGTGGTCGGTAATAACTTTGACATTACTCGCGCTGTCAGCAACTTCTATTTCTACCTTAGTTACGGGAGTCATAATACCGTAGTCACTTTTTTTTAAGCTTTCAATAACATTTAAAATTACTTCTGGCTCGACAAAAGGCATGTCACCCTGTACGTTCAAAATATAATTTATATTATGGTTATCAGAGATTTTCTGAAAAGCTTGGAAAACACGATCGGTACCGGAAGGACAATTTTCGTCAGTATAAATAAATTGGCCGTTCTGCTGAGCAACTTTTTCAGCTATTGCTTTTGAATCGGTAGTAACATAAATATGTTTAAGGTCAGTTAGTTGCGTTTGTCTTAATACGTGTTCAATCATTGAGAATTCGCCGATAGGTTGTAATGGTTTTTCGAATAAACGTTGAGAACCTATACGTGAAGGAATAATAATTGCGACATCGGAGTGCATAAATACCCTAGTAAAAATTAAAATTTTGTAGTTATAATAAAATAACTATTGACAGGATAGCCTTAATAGACGATAAAGTAAAACATAATTTTAATAGCGATTAGGCTTAAAAGTATAAAAATACGCATACATAAGTGCATACTCTTCATATTTCAAAAATTGAATTTGTTAGCTTAGGCGAGAGCTTATAGCTTACACTTTACGTAAAAATGTAAGTATATAAAGATAACTAAAAGCAATTATTGAAATAAGATGAGTATATATGGGCTCGTAGCTCAGCAGGTAGAGCACTTGACTTTTAATCAGGTTGTCCCGGGTTCGAATCCCGGCGAGCCCACCACATACACTTGAGATGTTTTAAGAATTGTTCTTTGTTATCTGTACGGCTTTACTTTAGTTTTTTTGTGATTAGTCATACCTTTACTGTCTAACAAACCCAGTTTCTGAAATATGATAACGCTTATAAATAATATTATTTCCCCTAAGGGGTTTGTAGCTCAGTTGGTTAGAGCACACGCCTGATAAGCGTGAGGTCGGAAGTTCAAGTCTTCTCAAACCCACCATTGTTTAACCTTTCTCTATGTTTTTTGCAAGCAATGTTGACCCTAATTTGGCTATAATTGAGCGATTACGCCAAAATAAACTGACCATTTACTGGGTTAGAAATGCTATTTTATCGTTAGGCTTAGCTGGAATATATTCTATAATTTTAGTACTTCTCCGTACCCCTCAATTAAATAACCTATTTTCAAATCCTACAATTTTTAGATCAGCTTTAGTTGTTCACGTAAACTTATCTGTCCTTATCTGGTTATTATCAATTACCGCTGCTATTTGGAGCAATAATTTTAAATCTACATTATTTAGTACAATATATTTAATTGTAGCAGCTATCGGCACTATTTTAATAGCTATCTCTCCTCTTTGCGGTCAACACTCGGCAATAATGAATAATTATATTCCAATATTAGAAAATATTATATTTATTTTTGGCCTTAGTTTATTTAGCGTAGCTATCTTATTATTTGCAGTAAATATACTATATGAGCAGTTTTTATATCGTAAAATGAGCTTAACTACTCTTACTTCTGTTTTAATATTTCTTGGAGTATGGGGTTGTTTTATTTATTCATATTATCAATTGCAAGAATTAACCAAGATTGTACCAATTGATATAGAATTTTATTATGAGCTATTATTTTGGAGCGGCGGCCATCTATTACAATTTCTGTATACCCAAATTTTAATGGTAATATGGATTTTATTACTTGAAGCGGCTTTAGATAAAAAACCTAAATTTCAGCGACCTTACACTTTATTATTAATATTAAATTTTGCTATAAGCCTTGGGGCTATTGCAGGACATTTTTTGTATGATATAGTGGATAGCGAATTTAAAGATTATTACACTAACCAAATGAGATATGGTGGCGGAATAGCACCGGTTTTATGTTTATTATTAATAATTTATGAAATATTTATAGGCAGAAAGCCTATATTTTTAGTAGTAAAAACTACTATTATCTGCTCTAGCAGCTTATTTTTATTTGGCGGGGTAATAGGAATATTAATATCTAATATGAATGTGACTGTACCAGCGCACTACCACGGTGCAATCGTTGGGATTAGCGTAGCATTCATGGGTTTTGTTTATTTAGTAATTACTACGGATCGGCAACAATGCTCCAAATTTTGCTACGCTATATATATATTAACCATTGGGCAAATATTACATATAACCGGGTTGTTATTAGCAGGTGGATATGACGTGCTACGTAAAGCGCCAGAAGCGAAGCTAGCTCACTCAGCAAAGCTATTTATGGGAATAATGGGTATTGGGGGTTTAGCAGCTATAGCAGGTGGCCTGATGTTTGTTTGGTTATGTGTAAATGCTTCCCTTAAGAATAAGTTTAAGTGAGCATCATAGAGGACCATAAATAACTGCAGCAATCTCAGAAGGTGTATATGCTGTGATTAGCGCAGTTAATGCGTAAGCTTGCAAAAATTTTTTACTAAATTAACCGATAATATATGAAAATAGAAAAGCCAACTAGAGAAGAAGCGAAAGAAGCAGTAAAAGTCTTATTACGATTTATTGGTGAAGATCCAAGTAGGGAAGGGCTTATCAAAACTCCCGATAGAGTTATTAATAGTTATACTGAAATATTTTCAGGTTATGATCAAGATGTAGAAAAGATATTAACCACTAAATTTTATGATACATGTAACTTTCAAGATTTTATTTTATTAAAAGATATTCACTTTAATTCCTTTTGCGAACATCATATGTTACCGATGAATGGAAAGGTTGATATAGCTTATGTTCCAGATAATTGCATTATAGGTATTAGTAAGCTCGCACGTATAGTTAGTGTATTTTCTAGAAGGTTACAAATTCAAGAAAAAATGACCGTACAAATTGCCGAGGCGTTGCAGGAATATATCAAACCTCTCGGCGTAGCCGTTAAAATTTCCGCAATACATAGCTGTATGGCCATTAGAGGCGTTATGCAGCAGGATAGCGTGATGAGTACTATGCATTATACCGGGGTATTTGCAAATCAACAACATAGGCAAGAATTTTTAAACCTTGTTAGTAATTCTAAATAAAGGCAATACTCGTTAAACTTGAAGAATTGGCGTTGCGCTGCTCACATATAAGAGTACGCTGCGCTACTCGACTTTAACGCTCCTAGCTCTTCTTCAAGTTTCACTTCGCCCTCCAATCCTTAAATTATGAGCAATATATGCGTTTATCAAAATATTTTTTACCGGTACTGAAAGAAGATCCAGCCGAAGCGCAAGTAATATCTCACCGTTTAATGCTCCGAAGCGGGATGATACGTCAGCAATGCGCGGGTATTTATACATGGCTGCCTTTAGGCCTTAAAGTGCTAAAAAATATAGAAAATATTGTTCGCCGTAATATGGATCAAACAGGCGCGTTAGAAATATTAATGCCATGCATCCAACCTGCTTCTTTATGGATAGAATCTGGGCGTTTTGAGAATTATGGTAAAGAGATGCTACGATTTCAGGATAGGCATGATAATACTCTGTTATTTGGCCCTACTAATGAGGATATGATTACCGATATTTTCCGAAAAAATATCCAATCTTATAAAGACTTACCAAAAAATCTATATCATATTCAATGGAAATTTCGTGATGAAATACGGCCGCGTTTTGGAGTAATGCGCGGTAGAGAGTTTTTAATGAAAGATGCATATTCATTTAATATCGATCCTGAAAGCGCGGTAAGGACTTATAATCAGATGTATTTAGCTTATATGCAGACATTTCGCGATATGGGGCTCTTTGCTATCCCTGTTGTAGCTGATAATGGTCCAATTGGTGGTAAAATAAGTCATGAATTTCATATTATTGCTGAAACCGGTGAGAGTACGCTTTATTACGATAAAAAATTTAAGGATATAGCAGAAAATTCAGAATTTAATATTAATGAGTTGCAAGCCTTATATGCTGTAGCTGAAGAAAAATATAACCCAGCTGAATGCCCATTACCAGAAAGCGAAATTGCTACTAGTAAAGGTATTGAAGTAGGGCATATTTTTTATATTGGCGATAAATATTCCAAAGCTATGAATGCTTTTGTTAGCGATGATACTGGTCAACGTGTTGCGGTAGAAATGAGCTCTTACGGCATAGGAATATCCAGATTAGTAGCTGCTATTATAGAGGCAAGTCATGATCAAAAAGGTATTATATGGCCGAAAAATATTGCGCCTTTCTTAGTTTCAGTTATAAATGTAAATATGCAAGATAGCAAATGTACAGAATTAGCAGAAAATATATATAAGCAGCTTACAGCGCTTAAAATAGAAGTGTTATACGATGATACTAATGAGCGGGCTGGTAGTAAGTTTGCTACTCATGATTTGATAGGTTCGCCTTACCAAATTATTATAGGTCCTAAGAATGCAATTAATAATAGGGTGGAACTCAAAAACCGTAGTTCTGGTACTGTTGAAGTTTTAACTGTAGAAGAGGTGATAGCAATGTCTAGGTGGGTCTTATGAATCACCTTTTGAGCTTTTTTATAAGAAGGCCCTCGATATATGCAGGTGGGTGATTGCTGCTTAATAATAAATTATTATCACTAAAAACTTTATAACTTGTTGCAATAAATCGGATAATGCAGTAAATTTCGCTATAGAGTTAGTGGTCTCAAGTCATGATTTTATAATTCAGTATTATAACTAAATTAACTAATATGTTTAAAGAATTCTTACGTCATTTTTCAACCGCTTTGGTTAGTATGTTTAAAATCGGAGCAGGAAATAAAAAAAAACGTAGAGAGTATAATTATGATATAAGAGAATATTTTATAAAAATAGAACAAGATTTTAATTTATCTTTTCAAAAAATAAAAAGTGAATATGAAGGAAAAAGAGACTAAAAGTTTTTTTGCTAATAATAATAGACTTAATAAAGGATATGGTAAAAGCCAAAATCCTAGAGAGTTAAGTAATGTTTTCTATCGCAAAAAATTTGAACATATTTTGCCTCCTATTGAGCTACTGGAAGAATATGAAAATATTTTACCTGGCACTATGGATAAGGTTATAAAAATGGCAGAAAAAGAGCAGGACCATCGACATTTAATTGATATTAGAAATATTGAAATTCAGGAAAGTACAATAAAGAAGAGTAAAATCTATGCTTTAATATTTATGGGATTTGTTTGCGTTGCTGTAGTATTTTTAACTATATTAGGTTATTTTTTCACCTCTTGCCTATTAGCTATATTAGTTTTTGGAACTACAGGAATTAGCGCAATTTTATCTTGTGATAAGATTGTTAAAAAGAAAGAATTTGATAAACGACATATATAAAGTTGGGCATCTACTCTAATATATTTTGCATATTGCAATTACAGAATACTTTTTTATTGTCATGTGTGGGGCTGTGTGCTGGCGTAACCAATTAAAAACCCTTCTTCAGGTGTTTGCTTCGCTTATCAAAGCTTAACTCAACACGACGCACAAATAATACTCCATTTTTTATTTACTTTATATTAACTCGCCAAGATTCATATCATATCCCTGTATTAGTATTTTTCTTGACAAAGATAGGGAAAACTTTATTGTTTTATCTATAAAATACATGAGATTAATAAAATGTCTAAAGCCAAAACCGCTTCAAAAAATAACCCTACCTCAAGAGAACAAGCAAAAGAATATTTCCATAAAGGACAAAAAATTAAGCCTGTAAAACTTATAACGGGTAAATATTCTTTTTTAGCTGCTGAATATGATTCTGGTGACCTTGTAATGGGATCAAATGGCAAGGCTCTATCGTGGGGAGATGCCAAAAACTTGTCATAGAATATTTCCCTATATGGGAATGTGGGAAGAGTAAGGGGTGTTAACCCCCTACCTCTGCGCTATTAGACCTTTTTTGGATCTTTCCTTTACCGTTATGCGGTGTAGGCGTAATGTTGCTAGTACTTTCAATCTTACTAACTTGATACTTACTGAGGCTTTTTACCATTTTTTTAACTTCTGAGAATTTATTTTCTGGTATTTTGTTTGTACCAAAATTAGTATTATAAATCTTACCATTTTTTGTTTCTGAGCTTTTAACCGCATTATCTGTATTCGGATTATTTAATTCAATTTTTGAGAAATCAAACTTACTGATATCTCCGATAATTTTTACATTATCTAAAGTAATTTTTTCGGTAGGATGTTTTTTATTATATTTTTCAATTGCTGGAAGTAAAGTGCTTAAGGTTTTAGCGTCTATAGTTGCGCCAGTAAAATCTATAGCCTTATTAAAAATGGTTCCTGAAAATGAGCATTCTTCTAATATTGAACCTTTAAAAGAACAACTAAAAAGCTCCGCCTTATTTAAATTAATATTTTTTACTTTAAATTCTTCTAATTTTAAGTCTGTATCTTTAAATGATAAACCAGATATATTGCCAGTACGCAGTGAGTAAGCCAATATAGAAGAAGGCGTTTTATTTTTATGCTGCTCAGTATAAGCATTTTGTAAAAGCAAAGCTAAATCAGGTTTAAGATCTTTTGGTAATCGTGGTTTAAGGTTTATAATATCGCTCATAATGTTGTTTAATTCTAAACCAATGAAGCTATTTCGTATTTTATTTGGCACTAAATATCTTTGAGTTTGATGAGAAACAAAGTTGCTTATCCCTGTAGCTATCAAACCTAATACAGCTGTGTTTGCAAGTACTTTCATGACCGGAGGAATCATTGCAGCATATTTACCTTCTTGAAACAAAGTACCAATTTTTCCTATTTCTGGTGCACGTTCGCCAAGTGCTTCTAGTATTCGCTCTCCTTTGAGACGAAATTTTTTACCTATAGCTGTTTGACTTAAAAACTTATCTACTACTGGCCCAAGAGCCTGAGCATGTTTTGTCAAAAGATTAGGTAATTCTTTTTCTACAACTTTCTTTATTTCAGAGTTAGAATTTTTAAACGAAACAAGGGATTTGACCACTTCATTAAATTTCTCAGTGGCTTCCTTCGAATCAGCCGGAGCCTTTATAGCTTCCTGAGTTTGAAGAATAATATTTGTTAGTTCTTCTGGTTTTTCTAAACAACTTTGTGAAAATTTTGTTAATATTGGTAATAGATCTACTAAAAAAGGTATAGCAGCTTCCGTTGCTTCACATACTAATTCATAATTTGTACCTGAAGACTTTATATTCTTTTTAACTTCAGGATGAGCTAAAAATTTTAAGACTCCTTCTTTATTATTTTCTAAATATTCAGGTAGAGTGGTGTTTAACGCTGGAGCAATACTCGTAACTATATCTTTAGTATTTGATAATATTTCGGATACATTAAGTTTTTGTCTATCAAGTAATAGTTGTTTATCTTGTTGAGATAAATTAACATCTAACATCTTCACATCTGAGTTTAAATACTCCATGTAAGAGTTGTAACTTTTTATTATGGAAGGAGTATTTTGCAACGCAGTAGCCGTAATATCAATTGCTGTAGAAAAAGTGTTACTAAATAATTTTTCTGGAGCAAATCTCGTTACTCTTTCATCCAAAGCGTTCTCGGCAACCCGAAGTAAATCTTTTTGGTTATCTGTATCTTTAAGGAATGCTACTAAGTCTTGAGTAAGAACTTTTTGAGCTCGAGGAGTACTAAATATTTCTGTAATTCCAGTTAAAACATTATTTCCTGACTCGCTATTAGGATTTTGCAAATCTTGGTAAATTTTTTGTACTTTGAGGTTAGATTCACCTGCTAGTAGAGCAGATCCTAGGTTTACTCCAACCGTAACTAACCTTCGTGAAAACTGTGGACTAACATCATTGAAAAGATTGGGCGGTGGTAATTCAGCAGTTGTTTTATTAACTAGTGTAGGCGTAATTATTGGTGTTAATATAGAATTTATTATTGGTAGTACAATATTTCCTACTCTATCTTGATTAAGATTTGATATACCTCCTTCATTTAATGAAGGGAGAAAGTTTTCTAGTACAGGTTCAACATTGATAATTAATTTTATAACAGAGGATTGTTGTTCATTTTGTAATTGTTTTCTTTCTTCAACTAATAATTTATCACTAAGTAATTTAGTGCTTATTTTTTGAAATTGTTTGAAATCATTATATAGATTGAATACTTTAGTACCGGTTGAAGCAACAGGTCGTAGAACACTTACTGCATCAGAAGCTGTTTCTATAAAGCGCCTGAACATATTTGGTTGCTGAACTGAATGATGGAGCTCTGATTTTTCTTGTTGCTCTTTTTTGAGTTGTAATATAGAAATATGTTCTTGGTTTATCCCAATAAGAGATCCTTCAACTCCTGTTATATCGGCATAAGCAATATTAGTTCTATCATTAACCGTAGCTTGGTGTAAATTAGCTTCTGCTAACTTAGCTTTACGTAAATCAACATCTTCTAATTTAGCTTTATTCGCTTGTACTTTTACTAATATTGCTTCCATTAATTTTGATTTAGTAAGATCTATGCTGCTGAAATTTCCGTCTGTAAAGTCTGCTTTCTCTGCCCTAATATGCCTAGCTACGGCATCACTTAAATCTATTTTTGCAGCTTGTACTTTTTCAAGATTACTATAACTTATGTTAATATTTTTTGCTTTAGCATTAATTAATATAGCTTCCTGAAAATTAGCATATCTTGCAGTCACCCCTTCTAAAATAGCCTGTTCTAGGTTTGCCAGCTGCGCTTGTACTAAGTCTAAATTAGAATTCGCAAAGCTAACCCCTACTGCAGTAATTTTCTTTAAGATAGCTTCTGATAAATTAGTTCCTTCTAGTTTGGTTAATTTATCTAACTCTGCTTCCGATAGGTCTATTCCTTTAGCTTCTATTTGATTTAATAATGTAGCTTCGAATTTTGCTTTATGTGCTTTAACGTCATTCATTAATGCCGCAGAAAAATTACTCTCTATTACTGTGCATTCATTCAGAATTGCTTTATTTATTATTGCATGTTGCATGCTTATTTTCTTCAAACTCGCAGAAATTAAAGAAATACCTTCTAACTCCGCATAATTAAATGTAGAGTTAGCCAATTGCGCATGATCCCATTTCCCATGCTTAATGTTAGCATGATCAAAGTTGGAACTTTCTACTGTAATTTCTTCAGCTATTGAACGTGACATATATGCGTGCTGGAAATTACTATTTGTAATGGCACTCTTACTTAAATTTGTATTAAAAAAATTAGAATTATCTGCATTTACATTATTAAAAACAGCTTGATCTAAATCTGCCCGCTCAAAACTTGCTTTACTAATATTAGTTCTATCAAATATACAACCTTTCAATAAAGAGCCAGCAAAAACTGCGCCTTCTATATTTGCTCCAGTAAAATCGAGATTTGATAAATCAATTCTATCTTTCCACTGATTATTCCCAAAAGTCTCTACTTTGCTTGAACAATCTGCAACAATACGGCTTCCTGGTTTGAGAACAATATCAGAACGGCTTTTAGCAAAATCATTTAAGCTTAAGCCTTTTTCCGTTTTTATTTTTTCCAAATACTCTTCAACTTGTTCTCTAGTTAATGGAATATATTGCGTCTCTCTATTTCTTTCTGCTTTACTTGAACCTCTTACGTAAGCTGGATCAAATGTACAAGAAGTACTGCTATAAATGTTTTGAAACGTGGCATGCATTACATAATCTTTTTCTGGGAAAATCTTTTTCTCAGTCATTGATTTTAGTTGCTCATTTAGTTTATCATATTTTTCATTACCAGTGGCTAAGCCAGAGGCCAACCAGCCAGTCTGACTCCAGGTTAATTCACTATAGGCTTTATCCAATTCTTGCTGTTTTTGAACTATTAAATCTTGTCGTTCAATCGTTCTCATTTTATCGTTCTTTATATCGGCATATATCCGTCCTAAGGAGGAGGTTGTACTAAACTTTATACCGCTAATTTCATGGCCGATTCCTAGATTATGATAGTCTCTATAAGTTTTATCAAATTTACAATTCTCAAGTGCCGCCCCTCTAAAATCAATATTTTTTAACTTAGTATCGCTGAAATAAGCATTATCAAAGTCAACGTCACAAAATACACTGTCTGTTAAAGTGCAATCAATAAAGCTGGTATTTTTTATAATAGAGCCAGTAAAATCGCCCATTGCAAAATTTTCTTTATTAAATGTCCTGTCAGACAGATCCGCTACTACAACTATTGCTTTATCAGCAAAATACTCTTGCTGGAGATATTTACTGAAAGTTAAATTAGCCGAAGGATCAGCAGCTATTATTGATTGCTGCTTTATAATATAGTTTTGTATATCCTGGTTAGTAGGTTTGTACTTTTCTATTCCTACTTCATCAATTTTGAAATCTTCAGATAAAGGCATATAAATAATATATTAATTTGTTTTTGATTAATTAAATTACGGAATATCTCACTCTTGCATCTTTCCTTGTATATAAAGATCATAAGCAGTTTGATAAAAACTTACCGCTTGTTCTATAAGATTAGCATGATCATTAGTTAGCTGATGCTGGTTCCCTATTAATTTATAAGTCCGTGGAGATTCCTTAGGGCTTAAAACAATTAAATGCTCATCTTTCATAAATCCAAGCAGTTGATATGTGCTAATGAAAGCTCTATTTGCTGGCTCGTTAAGGATATCTTGGCCAAAAAATTTGCTATTATATGAAAAATTTAATAAACCAAATATGGTCGGAGCAATATCAATTTGGCTAGCTAAATTATCAATTTTTTGCGGCTTCAATATTTTAGGGGCATAAATTAACAGTGGTATATGGTATTTGTTAATAGGCAGCTCTGTTTTGCCAGCGCTAGACGCACAATGGTCAGCAGTAATAATAAATATAGTATTATCAAACCATGGCTTCTTTTGAGCAAGCTCTAAAAACTTACCAATAGCATAATCGGTATATTTTACCGCAGCAAGTCTTCCACCTCCAGAAGGTAAATCAATACGTTCTGCAGGAAAAGTATAAGGGCGGTGATTGGAAGTAGTCATAATTAATGAAAAAAAAGGTTTATTATTTTCATAATTTTGATCAGCTATTTGCAAAGCCTTAATAAGAATATCCTCATCAGCAACCCCCCAAATATTAGCAAAACTTATTTCCTCTGTCTTTAAATTACTACGATCTACTATATTATAATTATTACCTGCAAAATAATTCTGTAAATTATCAAAATAACTATATCCGCCGAAAATAAAATTAATGTAGTAACCTTTTTGTCTAAAAACACTACCAACATTAAATAAAGATTGATTATTAGGCCTTCTTATAATTGATGAACCAGGAGTTGGTGGTATGGCCAAAGTTAGAGCCTCAAGCCCTCTAACAGTCCTAGTTCCAACTGCATATAGGTTAGTGAAAAATACACTTTCCTCAGCTAGGCGATCTAAATTAGGAGTAATATTATTAGTATTACCAAACTTACCCATAAATTCACTACTAAGACTTTCGACCGTGATAAGAATGACGTTATATTTCTGTTCAGTGCCTCTGGGACGGATCTGTCTCTCGATGCTTTTATTATCTAACAGGTGGCTTTGCCAGTAATTACTGCGAACAATTTCTAAAGCTTTATCATTATCTATAACTGGATAAAAGCTATGATAATCTAACATATTATTATAATAGGCTGAAAAAAACTCATACGGCCCGTTCTTACTGAGTTCTATAGCATATTTATTCGAACTTACTACAAAATTATTAGAGTTATAAAAGTTGAAAGCTAGCAAACTACCGATAAAAAAGACAATTGCATAAATAACATTATGTGAAGTATCTATATTTTTAATTATGCGCTTTCTAAGCGTAATACTAATGATCAATGCGAAAATAATGATGCTAGATAATATCTCTAAGTAAGGTAGTGATTCTTTAATTGTACCGATTATTTCATTAGTATAAATAAGATAATCGACAGCAATAAAATTGAACCGTGTGCCAAATTCATCCCAAAAAACTATTTCTGCTAACGAGATTAAACTAAATATAATTAGGGCGCAAAAATAGGCGCTGCAAAGTAATATTTTATAGATTCGATTTAATTTAGATAAGATAGTCGATAAAAGCAAGATTATAGGCAAGAAGTAACAAATGGATACTAAATCGTTAATTATCCCTATTGAATAAAGCGCAGGTAAATCGATTAAAGATATTTCGTGCTGCCGTAAAGCGTAGAAGCATAAGATAATACGAGTTATAGACTGAAATAGGAAATAGAGCCCGGTTATGGTAGTGATGTTCAATAGTTTCATTTGTAAGTTTAAACATCCGTATTTAAAAAAGCTAATAAATTATTAATGCTACCGCATATAATTAAACCTCTACCGGCGTGTAGTCTAGATACTCTTAATTGTTTCAGCATTAAGCTCAAACTGCCGAAATAGCAAATCTTTTCTTTGGTAAAAATATGAATATTAAGAAGCTTTGTATTTGAACTATATACTAAATTGTAGCACAGTAATTGTAAAGATCAATTTTCTTTATTAAATTATATAAGAAAGAGCTATTTTGTACTGTTTTGTTTTAAAATGTATACCTTAAGTTTAGAAAAAAAACTGAACATTTACTTGGAACAAAGTATATGTATCACATAAACAGCAGCTAATTCTTGCTCTCCTGCTTTAATTGTTTTTTAAGCATTTTCATGTTCTTGAGCAAAAAAATAATAGCATTAAGTTATCAAACTAAATCATTACCTAAGTTACCTATATTTGTTACTGATTTGAATTTTTCATTAGATAAGACCTTTTTCTTTCTTACCTTCAAGTCGAATAAAATAAAATAATCCTAGCCCGTAACCTATAACTATTGGACAAAGAAGAAATAATAGTCCTAAATTACCAAAATATTTTATCAGATAAATAATCCCAAAAGAACTAATTATATACATTAAAGCTCGCGATACAGCATACGAAAAACAAGTAGTAGTGAATCTCTGAAATATAGGAAAATTTTTATAAAAAATCGGTGTTGCCGGAAACTCAACAAGAAGAGACAAAGATAATAATATTTGAATTAGCATTAACCCTGAACCAGTGCTAATATAATTTAATAAAAAAGGAGAAGCTAAAATAAAAGGGCCAGCAAAATAGAACTTTAGTTTAAGAAATTTCAAAGGATTTATAAAATACACTAAGCATGTAATCGCTAAGGTAAATATCAAATCAATAGAAGATACAATGAAATTTTGATGTATTACTTGTTCTGTAGTATATCCAAACTTATCTTTTAAAAGGTTAGAACTATGTATAAATATAAGATAAAAACACACGGGATATGATAACTGTATAAAGAAAAATGATAAAACAGATTTTTTGCTCATTTTTTCTTTAACCCATGGCTTATCAAGTACTTTTTCTTTGAACAAGTCAATATCTAAATCTTTTTGCAAGTTAGCAATTTGTTGCTTAGCATTTGCAAAATCTGGCGTTTCTCTTAAACATCTTCTAGCGAAAGAACCGATGACGGCAACTATAGCCCCAACCCAAAATGCAGCTCTCCAATTAAAAAGTTGGGATATCGAAATATTAGCAACAAATAAAGCCATTGTCCCCCCTAAAGTAAGGCAAACGCTAACAAAAGCGACGGCAGGATAAACATAAGGAGGTTTAATAAGTTCTGTTAAATAAACCTCGGCGCCGACGCGTTCCCCCATTGAAGACATACCTTGGAAAATACGACAAATTGTAACAGCCCAAGAAGCAGCAATACCTATCTGTTCATAGGTTGGAAGATTAGCCATAATTACACAAGAAATAGACATGATAGTAGTAGTAATTATTACAGTAGCTTTTCTTCCTATGCTATCACCTAGCCTACCAATTAATAAGGCTCCAATAGGACGAAAAATAAAGGTTATACAAAATGAAAAAGCACTTAATAGTTGCGCAGAAAACTCATTTTCTTTTGAAAAAAATAAATCATTTAATAGTACAGACATATGTACATATAGCATCAAATCAAAATACTCTAAAAAAGTACCTATAGATAAAATACCTATAGCTTGTTTTTGTTCTCTATTCAAACCAGACATCAGCTACCCCTTGTTGAAAATATAAATTGTATATACTTCTAAAGTTGCTATTTTTTTTAAATATGACAAGAGGTTTTTTAATAATATTATGGTTTTTTAGTGAAATAATAAACTTAAGAGTGAATTTGTTGTAATTAGATATAGAAGAGAAAGCAGTGCCTAACGAGACACTTTTTCTCTTCTATACTTAAGGTGAGTTATCCGTTCTCTCATTAAAATGTAACCTTTGCTAGCTTAACGTGACAATACCTTTATATTATGATAACTCACAAAACAATTTTATCTCTTCTATCTAACGTTTTTAGTAACCTTGTTTTTAGAGGGAATTAGGGTAGGTATTTTTTTGTCTAAATGAGTTTCCAAGATAGTATTACTTTTTTTAAGGTTTTTTAACGCTGTAGAGAGTTTAGGATCATTTGTGTCCTTTCCAGAAAGCTGCGTAACTTAGATAAAAATATTTGCTAGAATGAAAGCTCATTTGAAATAAATAGAGTTTATGCTATGCAAACCCCAACAATAACAATGGAAGACGCTGTCCAGCA